>Ga0304729_1000449_pt1 | contig 30704 bp, 22 predicted proteins | sample C_131016_MF_Meta_FD_190475 | JGI IMG/M metagenome (GOLD analysis project Ga0304729, IMG submission 190475) | Freshwater microbial communities from Lake Croche, Canada to study carbon cycling - C_131016_MF_MetaG (v2) (version 2) | ecosystem: Environmental > Aquatic > Freshwater > Lake | place... | reverse complement strand
CCTTGAGGCTAGCTATCAATGTAGCAACAGTTGCTGAAAGTGCTGCAACTGCATCTGATGCATCCTGAGCTGCAGCTGTTGCTGCATCTGCTGCATCTGCTGCTGCAAGAGCTGCATCTGTAGCTGCGTTAGCTGCATCTGTAGCTTCGTTAGCTGCATCTGTAGCTGCATCGACTGAAGCGTTGGTTACTGTTGCTGTACCTGTGACTGCTACACGACCAGCTGCTGCAAGACCTGTTGATCCTGTAGCTGTGACTGTGATTGCACCCGCGAAGTAAGGCATGTATGCGACAAACACTTCAGATCCTGCAATGGTATTTGAGGATGAGGATGTTGCGCCCTTAAGAGCAGCAGATGTTGAGAACGTTGGAGCTGTTCCACTAAATGCTGTAGACACTACAGGTGCTGATGCAAATACGTTTGCGATTGTCTTCTCAGGCATCGCAAGTCCGTCTGTATCAAGAACTGTTACGCTAATAAGCGCCTTCTCACCTGGTGCATATGTTGCCTTATCAAATGAGATCTTGACTGTACCTGCAACGCCTGTTGATACGCGAACTGCAGCAGCTGCTGAAGTTGCTGTAGCAAGAGCCACTGTTGATGCGTCAATGACGTTGAAATTAGCAGTTCCCTTAGCTGTACCAGCTACTGGGCACTCGTGGTATGCCTTAGCAGCATTGAATGTACATGCTACTGGAGTTGATGAACCAGCAATAAGTGCATCTGCTGCAGCAACTGCAACGATGTAAGCTGCTCCGCCCCATACGTTTCCGTCAGCATCTGTTATTGTTGCACGGATTGTGTCTGACGAATCACCAACGGCAATTACTGGCTTATTTACAGCCAATGTAATTGTCTTTGCAGCCTTTGCATAGAATGTGACTGTCTTTGTAGGAAATGTAACAGTCGTTGTCTTGATAACGATTGAGCCAACACCAGCAGTTCCATCAGCACGAATTGCAAGGCTTGATGAACCTGTACCTGCAACTGTGATGCTCTTACCGAATGTTGTTCCACCTGCAAGACCAATTACACCGGCACCCGTAACAGTTGCAGTGATTGATTCTGCTGCATCACCTGAAGATGAGTTTTGTGTAACAACCTTGATAATTGCTTGGTCAGTTGCTGACGCTGTTGAAACAAGCGCTACGCTTGAATCAGATGTCGTACCTGCAACGAATGTTGATCCAACCGACATAATCGCTGTTGACTTTGAAGGATCAACAGTTGTAGATAATGTGGCTGGCTTCGCAACAGTGATTGCAAATGGTACGTACTGTGTTGTGAGTGTGAATGTGTCACCGAGTGCTGCGCTGTATGACTTTACAACTGCGTAGTAGTTGTATGTTCCGTAGAGCGGAGCTGTAACTGAATCTAGCTGGACGCCGAACTTTGCGCCAAGGCTACCAACTGTTGCTGAAAACAGCTTCAGCGGGGTTGCGTTTGCAACTGTGATTGAATCAAGAACACTCTGCTGCCCAAGGTACGTGGATGAAGATGTACCGAGCGCTGAGTTGTTGACCTTCGATGCTGCGGTTGTGGTGTCCAAGTAGAAAAGGCGTGGTACGCCAGCTGTGTAACCTGAAACAGCTGTTGGACGTGCGCCATTTTCAATGATTTCTACAGTAATTGTATCTTTGACGTTATCAAAGAAACCAGCAACTGTAAGTGTTGCTGCTGTTGTTGAATCAGAAGCTCCTGCAGCTGAAGTTGCAGTACCTCCGACAGTCACAGTCACTCCTGTAAGTGTCGCTGATGATGGTGCAACAGAGAGAACTCCGAGGCCCAACGCAGCAACAGCTACAAGCGCGATGCGCTTGAATGTTGTCTTTGTAGACATTTGTTTCCTTTCGATAGTCGATCTACGGAATTTCCGCAGGTCGGCTTGGAATTGATTTCTCAACTCCTCTCGATTCATCGCACGTGCTGATGAATCAAATCCCTCACCGTGTATCCGGACGCGATGAGGAAACTTATTTAATTATGCCCCCGGTACTAAAACCGCCTGAGCTAAAATTTGGGTCTTGCTCGCGTTGAGCAAGAGACGAGACGTGATCGTCTTAGGTGTGCCAACAATGTCATAACCACGGTCTCCCACAGGGATAACGAAGTCTGAAGTTGGGGTTGAGAGTAGGGAAATTGTAACGGTCATAAGGTACTGGCCATTGGACATACGCTCAAAATCGACGCTCGTGGCGTCAGCGTTAGCTACCGCCCAATTGCCCTTGATTCCGAACGCCACGTAACTAACCTCATACTTTGTGCCGTTGCCATCGACTGTGATGCTCTGATCGATCATCACGTTTGGTCCACCCACAGATGTGATGGCTTGGGTGGCCAAAATTGTGCCTTGCTCGGTTGTAATCGGAGTATTGCGGTTTACGCGGATCTTTCCGATTGGACCATTTTCACCTGCGACGGTGAATCCTGTTGGGACGCCCTCGTTATCAAGGCCAGGCCAGTTGGCCTTTCCGCTCTTGACGTATACGCCAGAGACCATCGTTGATGACTTCTTCGCTGGCATCGAAAGAGATGGAGCAGGTGATGGTGAATCTGTTGAAGCAGAACCAGCTGTAGTACCTGAAGAATCGTTGGTTGAGACCGTTGGAAGCACGCCTTCACGCCCAGTCATTGAGTTAAAGCCAAGGAAGGCAGTAATTACCAATAATAAGGAGAGAGCCACCTTTGAAGACTTGGCAGCGAGCTCGCCTGCCTTTTTATAGGTGGTTGAAAGCAAGTCGAGCGCTGTAAGACCACGCTCTTGATCGATAACAAGCTCTGAAAGTACGCGGCGAAGAGACGTGCGAGCGCGAGAAACAGTGTGGCGCACAGCAGATTCCTTAATGCCAAGCTCTGCTGCGATCTCTGAAGTTGAACGGCCTTCCATCTCCCACATGACAAGCGCAGCGCGCTCAGCAGGAGAAAGTAGAGCCAAAGCCTGGCGGATGATTGCGGCATCTTCTGCCTGAGTAAGAACTTCTGAGTGATCACCATTTACCTGCCATGCAGCTTCAACTTCAGCCTGGGCATCGTCGATAACAACAAGGTTTGGTCGGCGCCCTTCCATGCGGAAGTAGTCGATGCAGAGGTTTTCAATCGTGCGGTGCAAATAAGAGAGCGCGTGCTCGTGTGATTCAAGTTCAGGGGCAGCGAGCATGAACTTAATAAGTGAGTCTTGGGTGATCTCTTCAGCCTTAGCTGAATCCTTTAGGACGCGATTGGCATGCGCGAGTAGCTCTGAACGGTGCTCAGTGTAGAAAGCCCCCAGTTCAGCAACAGTCCATACGCTAAGTGCCACTTTATAGATCCTTCATAAACCGGTTTTGTCTTGCAGAAGCAACCGTCGCTGCCTCTATCACCTACTACGAATCCCAGTCTAGTTTGTCGCGGGAAGGGGATAAAACGGACAATTTGACATCAAATGGGTTGTCTCGTCGCTCCAAGTTTGGGAGCGAGCGTGGCCGTCTTCCGGTGAATAAAGGGCTGCTACAGATCCTTGAACTTCTTCACGAAAAGTTCTGCCACGTTTGTGTACGTGCCGTGAGACTTGGACCAACTATAGCCCTGTGTCTGCTTCATCGTTCTAAACTGCTGATCAGTTTTAAAACGTTTTAGCCAATCTTGCAATTCGCGATAAGAATTAGCAGTTTCAACAATTCCATCTGTTATTTCGTGCGCAGTAGGTGTGTCGCTCACAACAAAATTTCCGTAAGAGAGTCCTTCGAATACTCTTTCCACGACCACGTGGTTCTGAATATTCGCATCGCTATGCCAGCCTAAAGCAACACCACTTGAAAGAAAAATGCTTTCTCTCGCCTGTTCAGAAATAAATGGTGGGGTGTTTACAATCTTGATATTTCTGAATTGAATCTGAAGCCCGTAATTCCAAAGTTTTTTGTAATTTGCTCCGACAAAGTGTGCCAAATATTTATTACTCCGAGGGAGATTACCAATAGTATCCGGGATTAATTTAGAAGCAAAAGTAAGAGGAACATAATTATCAATTCTCTGTTGAATCTCCCAGCGATGTATATGTTCTGCCAGAATTGGTTTGTGATGGAAATGTTCACCAGTGACAACATATTTCTGACCAAAATGCACATCTGCAATGTCTAAGAAGTCGTGCCAGAACCAGAGAATGTAATTTGCGTTGCGTTCTCCAATTTTTGATAAGATTTTATTTACTGATTCAGATTGAATCTGACCGTGATTTGAAATGTAAACGATATCGTGTTCCTGTATCGAAATAATTTCGCTTTCTTGTTTGATTTCTGAGTATCGAAACCCAAGATTCGAGAAAGCCTCTAGGAATTTCTTGGTGTGCAGGTAGTGAGATCCCGGGCAAGGTAGCTCGTCAAGTAGTATCAGGTGAATCCTCTTATCGGACATATTTGTTAAATTCCTCGAGACATTCTCTGATACCCATCTCCAATGTAATCGAGGGCTTAAAGTATTTCAGCATTTGAGTGTTATCTGCGCAGCGGTATAAAACTCCTTTTGGTTTATCCAATAAATGAACAACTCCACCACTTGGGCGCCAACCCGCTTCAGAGAAAAATAGCTCCGCTAGGTGATTGAAGCTCGTCGGTATTCCCCAACCTAAATTCAGTGGTTCTTGAATGTCTAGGTCCACGCAAGTCATAGTCCCGTGCACCACATCATCTATATGTATAAAGTCACGGACCTGAGTACCGTCACCCCAAATTTCGAACTTTTCTACACGGTCGACAACCCGCTTTACAAAAGACGGGAATGGGTAGGCCAAGTCTTGATCTGGACCATAACCAGAAAAAGGTCTAAATATATAAACATTTATTCCCGCATTCCTCGCATAGCGAGCGAGAAGTTCCCCCGTTAACTTTGCCCATCCATAACTTTCGTCTGGATTTCTCACCTCGTCTAAATTAATCATACGTTCAGATAATTTTGTATCCATCCCCTTAGCCTGCAACTGGGTTGGGTAGGCAGCAGAAGATGAGTAGTACACAATCTTCTTTGGTTTTGTCTTCATGGCCCAGTTGAACATTTCGGCATCTATCGATAGATCTGTTGCAACCGAAAGAGGTTCCCCTTCGATAGTTGCGCGGCCACCAACTATCGCAGCTAAGTGCACCACAAGATCATAGGTTTCGTCAGAGACTTTGAAGAATTCTCGGCAATCAAGACCGTCCTTAACATCGACACGAGTTACCACATAGTCACGGTCTTCTAGGTAGCGAACAAAGCGCGATCCTACGAAACCTGACGAACCCGTAACCAATGCCTTCATGGTGTTCCTTCTTTCTGAATGATGGATGAGGCTAAGACTTCAATTTTTTATAGGCCCATCAACTCTGCTTGAGTATTGAAATCTGGTACCTGCACCCGTAGTTGATCAAAATTCCCAGTTGCGATTACAGTTCCTTTATCAAGATAGATTATCTTGTCGGCAGATTTTACAGTGGAGAGTCTATGGGCAACAACAATCAGCGAGACTTTACCTTTTAAGTTTGCAAGTGTGCTAGAAATGTTATTTTCTGTTTTACTATCCAGCGAACTTGTAGCTTCGTCCAAGACAAGAAGTTTTGGATTGAAAAGTAGCGCGCGACCTATACCGACCCGTTGTCTTTGGCCCCCACTTATGTTGGCACCGAATTCCCCAATGTTGTCATTCGGTCTTATCTCATCTTCTAGAAGATGCGCGTCGCGTAATGCATCTTCTACTTTTGTTCGTGGGATTACGCCCTCTGGAAACCCTATCTCCAAGTTTCTGTGGATTGACTCGTTTATTAAATTCACGGTTTGAGGAACATATCCGATCGCACCGGGCCATTTTCTAATCGCGTCTACTGGAGCAAGTCCCGAAATTGTAATTTGCCCTCTTGATGGATTCAGGACTCCTAGCAACAAGTCAATTAGCGTGCTTTTGCCAGACCCTGATGGTCCGACTATCGCCAACATTTCTCCCTCTTGTACATCGAATGAAATCTCACTCAAATTTTCAAATTCTGATCCCGGATAGCTAAAACATATATTTGATAGCTTTATCTCACTTCTAAAATTGAAATGGTCGAAGTCCAATGAACTCTCTGAATCTGCTAGAAGCGGAACCTCTTTCAGCTCGTCCAATAACCTGAATGTGGGTTCAGCAAGTCCTAAGTTTCCTTGGATTTGAATTGAACCCTGCTGGATTCTTAGAAGTGCGGGGGCAATTCTGCTTCCAGCTGCCATAAATAGCGCCAAACTAGCAGCGGCATGTGATGCGTCACGTGTTGAAAATTCGAGTGCAGCAACTAACATCGCGCCAATCGTTACCGATAATTCAATTATATACTTACTAATATTTGGCAAAAGCGTTTGCCGTGCAGATTCGTAGGCAAATTCTCTCTTCACTACTGAAATTTCATCAACATAATATTGAAGGCGATTCCTGCTGTAAATTTCACGGTACGCATTTATAACTTCATAAAGTTTACTATTTCCAGCAACGTTTAAATTTGCCATCGCAGTGCCAATTTTCTTGGCGCTACGGCTCATGCTTAAGTAAAGTATGGCTCCGATTGAACCAAACATTCCCAGCGTTGTAAGAGCGGAGAAGGGGTCAATCACAAAAACTCCAAGTCCCACAACTATGAGTAATGAGAAATCCGCTATCAAATTGGCTCCCACACCTAGAACACCTAACGCAATAGCAGTAACTCCGTCGCCCGTCGCATATTGAATTTCGGTTTGAGTCCTACGTTTTAGGCCAATGTGACCTCCTGAGAGTGTTCGGTTAATCAATGTAGTTGAAATACCAGCACTCTTATTACCTAGGAAAAAAAGAATCCGTCTCGAAAAGTAAATGGTAAAGATAGTTTTGAAGCTCAATAATGCCACTGCAAAAATACTTAGAATGGTGACCTGCTGCTGTATCGAATAATTCTCAATTTTCAAGAAGGCAAGGATTGTAGATACTCGGTCGCCAGCTGCCTGAGATTGCACTCCACGAATTGCCAAAGACCCTACGAGACCTAATGTTGCAACGCCTAGAAGATCGATTAACGACATGGCAGATTGAATTCCAACCGAGACCAGGTATTTGATTCGATCCTTGTTCTCAAGTAGAGCCAAGCACTTGATGGCTTCCTTCGGCATGCTACCTTGCTTCACATTTACTCCATCGGTGCTGTTGTAAGGATATTGTAGGGTCTCATAATTGCATTGGGGGGTATTCAAGAGTGGACACGGTTCATGTAACTTTACTAATGCCCATTCGAAATGGGAAGAAATACTTAGATAAGGCCTTTGCAAATTTAGAGGCAAATGTTCGACCTTGTGATGACGTGCTTTTAATTGACGATAACTCTGATGATGGAACTTTTGATTTATTGGAAGAGTGGTGTGGTTCTAGACCTGCATTTCAAGTACGGAAGAACCCTGGGCGTGGACTAGTTGAAGCTCTAAATTTCGGCCTTAAGGAGGCTAGGGGTGAGTGGATAGCAAGATTCGACGTTGATGATAACTATCTAAGTGAAAGAGTATCAAAACAGCTAGAGGTGATAACTCACGATACTGTTGCGGTTTTTTCTGACTACACTTTTGTAAGTGAAGATGGGATATACCTGGGAAGTATTCTTTCGGCTATAAATCCATTTGCAACTGAACTCTCAGTGCTTAGTTCTCAAAGACTTCCACATCCTGTCGCTTTACTTAACAAGTCGGCGGTACTGCGTGCAGGAGGCTATAGACAATCAGAGTTTCCTGCAGAGGATTTAGGTTTGTGGTTAAGGTTGATGGAGTTTGGATCATTCAAGAGCGTACCTGAAGGACTACTCAACTACACAATATCTAGAAAATCGATATCTGGAAGCCAAAGGGTTCTCATGGAGAAGGCAAGGGATAAACTCCTTGATAACCCAACACAAGTCAGGAGTGCGATTGGGTTGCTAAATCCCACTCTTCGAAGAATTTTTGGTCTTTATAACGGTAACGATTCTTACTGGGAACGCACGCTGTTTCATATTCGGGACTTACAGATTGCTGCTGAGAAAGGACTTTTAACGACAAGCCAGTTGAATTCTCTGAGATTGGCAGTTGTTATTTCTGCGTTAAACCCAATGACATTGATTTCAATAATGAAACATCATCACTACAAGCAACTCCGACGAAATTTTAGGACTTAATCAATCTTCCCAAACGGGCTCAATTGCAAGCCAGTGTTGCTGGACTAACCCCTCTGGACTATCGGCATTTTTAAACCACTTGTCAGGAGCTACAACATGTTTCGTCTCGCCCATAATCGCAGACCACCATGCAAAGGTTGAATTACTCAAAATGATTCCTTTTGCAGCCGACATCAACATGAGTGACTCCACGGCTTTCACATCCGACGGCGGGGTAATGTAGTGAATGGTGTGATCTGCGACATGTAAATTCAATTTTCTCGCGACGGCCAAATCATCTGAAAAAATAAAGATATCTCTATAATCGAATTCCTTCTTCATTTCCTTTAACCCCAAAAGATAATAATTCTTTGCAAGTAAGCCGAAGGTGTCTTTTAACGGGATGTAATCCCCGCGGCGAATATGGATTACAATTGACTCTGTATTCTCGATAAGTTTCAATGTTTTGAAATACCAAAAGCTGGGATCTTTTACCTGCAGCCTGGGTACTCCGCTACTAATTAACGATTGATAATAAAAGGCAGTCTGAAAATATCCGCTCACCGTTACAGGCGCTTTCAAATTATCCAACTCTGGGTCGTAACCAAGTGTTTCGGATTGATAAAGACGAAAAATTGAAGAAACTACTGAATTATAAAAGCTATTTCTCCGTAATAAATAGTAGTGGGCGCGACCGAATAAGCTCTGATAAAAAATGGCACGCGCCTTTGAGTGGATCTCTTTTTCGACTATATCAAAGTGCGAGATACTAGACCCATGATTGCTTCCCCCTATTCCAATGCGAGATGTGTCTAGTCTTAAAGGAAAATTATTATTCTGGGATAGAAATTTTCCTGCGAAATACTGAAAGAGTTGATTTCCTACGCCACCGACAAGTTGTACTGAAACTTGCTTTTCCCTACGCGACATTCTTGTTCACAGCCTCTACGATATTTTCTAGCGAGGCGAGTTGGGGGTATGTCGGCTCAAAACAAAAACTAGGGTTTAGTAAGGTGTATTTGTTCTTACTTGCCCACATATTTATAAAACTTTCATCGTGCCAGATTGGGATCTTCCCAATTCCCAGATCTTTGCGAGTTAATTCAGATAAATCTCTACACAATTCTTTAAAGGTTGAATTCCTACCTACCCAAATGCCTCCGCATACATATTTCTTTCGCATATGTCGCGGAACGTACGCACGAGAATAGGGGTTAGTTTCCCAGGACCCTAGTCCTCCAAATTTTAACCAAGTGCAAAGATCTCGGACCGCATGTATTGGGTGAAGCAATGAATGCCTCGCGAGCTTTAAGCCGACTGGGCGCCAATACCCAGGGTGAGAGACTAATACTACTCCCTCAGGGTTTAAGACCACCAAGGATTCTAGCTCGAGGAACTTCGAATCATGAATCAGCATGTCTGCATCAAGATGCATTAAGACATCATTAGAAAGTTGATTCTTAAACTCGTTGTATATTTCATATCGCAGAAGGGTAGCTTCTGGAAAACCCATACTTGCAACTCGAATAACTTGAATTTTGAGTCGTGGGTGATTTTTAGAAAAATGAGTAGCTTTTTCGACTTCGTCCGTAAATACGTAAAGTGTGTGTTGTTCGGGATTTCGAACATTAGTTTCAAAACTTACAACCATATTCATCCAATACTCTAGATATGAATTTGTTGCGATGGTGAGGATACCAATTGACATATTTTATCGACCAAAGAGTTGAAGCAAACTAGCTTTTGCGATCGAGGCACTGAGCGCAAATTCTCTCTCAGGAAGTGCCCAATTTGAAAAGTTTTTTAGACCCAGTAGGTGTGGAGACTTTGTCAATCTTGAGACATCCTTTCTCAAGCTATCTTCAGAGGCATCAGAATACCAAATAAGTGGTTCACCGATATAGTCCCAGTTAGTGAACATCGAGACTCTAAGCCATGTTGCAAAATCTTCAGCGCCTCGAACATTTCTCTCGTCAGCAAAGTTTTTAATTTGGTTCAGTACCTTTCTTTTGACTAGAGCGGTACTACATATTACGGAATTGACTCGATACAAATCTTTCCGCTGTAGCATGCTTCTACTCGGAGACTTTGAGAAATACAACTTGCCATCACTCCTCATTTTTGCGTTGCTGCAAATTGCTGAGTTTCCAGACTTAGCTAACTCCTTTAATTGGAGTTCTGTCTTCATTGGCAACCACTCGTCGTCGCTATCAAGGAAAGCAACCCAAGTCGTATTAAGAATTTCAACTCCTTTTTTTCGCACCACCCCGGGATGCCCACAGTGTTCAAGCTGCAAATATTCAACTCCCAATTCATCCATGGCGTCCTTTAGAAAGGTACGGGTCACTTCCGTGCTGCCATCATCCACGACGATAATTCTCGTAGGTTTAAAGGTTTGATTTAGAGCAGAACGTACAGCCCTGATAGTTTGATTCGGGCGTTCGAATGTAGGGATGACTACTCCTACGCTTGTAAGCATGAGGCGAGTTTACTGTGCAATGCTTACTCCATGAGGGAAATATTTGCGGAGGCAGGACTCACTCTTCAAAACGGGAAATTTCAATTTCCTCCTGAGATTGAGCATGTAAAGATTGATATAGGCCTCTCTGTCAACGCTCCACAGAGCCAGATTTGGATTGGAGCCGACCCGCTACTTTTTGTACTTGGCTTCGAGCCTCTGAAAACCAATCTCGACCAAATACGATCTGGTTCTTCAAATTGGAACGTGAAGCTTTCCCCACATTACATTGGGACAAGAGTGGCTTTACTTCAAACTGCCCTTTATTCAAAACACATGGCTTCAGGAATGACTATGTATGTCACCGAAGCAGATCCTGGCTGTTCATCATTACTTGAGCCTAAGTCTTTCCAAGTTGATCACTCAGAACAAGTTCGTGTTTGGACCCTCAATGATTTTTTGGTTCACTTCCCTTTTGACCGATTCCCGATTATTGATCATGTAAAAATTGACGCCCAGGGAGCCGATTTTGAGATTTTAAAGGGTGCTGCCAATTACCTTGACAAGATTTTTGCCATCACCTTGGAGCTAGACACATCTGAATATCAAGATTCTACGAACTCCCAGGAATTGGTTGAGGAATTTATGCATAACCATAGCTTCACACGAGTGAAACCAGGGATACTTACCCATCTAATGTTCTTACTTAAAGGATACAAGATTGATGTTGAAACCGATGATCCAACCTATATCAATCTGGATAAGATTAATTTTTCAAAAGGCCGCAGATTTTTACTCTTTCAGCGCGGCTAGATTACTCATACGCCTAGTTAAAAAGGATTCTTTATTCATCTCAAATCATGATGGGTACTTCGATGGGGCAGGTGCTCAGACCCAAAGGATTCTCTCTACTTACTGCCTTGCTAATTTTCTGAATAGGCCATTCTCTTTGAAGCCGATTGCAAAAATTGAGTTACAACCGATTGATTTTCTGGGATCTGATTCTCAACTGCTCAATGAAATTTCCAATCTAAATGCTTGGCTTACTTTGAGGCTCGATCAGAAATTAGCTTTTCAAGAAGGCAGGATTGTGAAAGTTGATAAACCATTTCATCTGCCTTGGCATTTGCTCAAGACTATATTCGTTGGCAGGCTAACTAGGCAGGCAACTAAAATCACACTACTCGATGGATATTTCGCCGCACGGGTGAAACCTGCAATCTGGGAAACACTCCCTTGTATTCTGCAATCTACCAATGATCATCAATCTTTCCAGATACATCTTCACATCAGACTCACGAATTTTGTAGGAGATGGGGACAGATTGATTGATGTATATTTTTTCCAATCGCTACTCAGGTCCTTAACTGCAATAATAAACGAAAACGGAAAACCACATAAGGTCGTAATACATACCGATTTTCTTGGAATAACCATCGATAAGCATCTCTTGGTGTCACACGCAGTCCCACAAAGTCTAAAATATTGGCAAGAACTGGGGATACTCGATAGAAATAATGATCTTCAACCAAATTTATTGGTAGACGCTAAGAATAAGCTGGATGCGATCATCGAAGAAATTCCCCATTGCGAATTCTATGAAACACGACATTGGACGGACGAGTGGGAGTCTATGGCTGTCGCCGACATTTTGATTATGGGTAAGTCGTCTTACAGCGCGGTAGGAGGTTTACTCAACAATCGCGGCCTTGTGATTGGTCCCGAATACTGGCATTCGAAAAGGGATAACTGGTTCACATCAGATAACCCAGAAGTGCTTGCCTCGTGGGTGGCGAGTCGACTTTAATTTCGGAAAGTGGCTATGACTCTATTTAGACTATTTTTGAAACACTTTTTTCGCTCAATCATGTCTTTCAACAATATCAATTGTGTTCCTACGAAGCCGTATAGAGCGATATCCCCAACGAACTGAATGAGAAGTGCAGGAATTCCATGTAACCCAAATGAATATGTGCTGAACAACAATGACCCCAATCCTGTGAGAAGAAAGAGTGAGCGGAATCTATTGTGTGCAAAAATAGCAGGCGAGATTCCAATCATGCTTGCTAGGTAGATTAATCGATAATCGAAATTCATCCCAGCAAAATAGCAACTTAGGAAAGTTACCAAAAATGAAGCGTATAAAATCTGAATCTTTCCATGTGATTCTTCTGGTTGGTAAACAAATGAAGGTTTTATTTCAATTGACTTCATGTAGAAATAAATTAGGATCAACAATATCAATCCCAGTAGAGTCGTAATTATTGAAGATATCTGAAAATCGCTTGAGATTTTTTGTCCGATTATATATTCTAAATAAAGTCCAAGAGATTTCAGTCCGAACGAAATTTTCCAAGTAGAAGGAAAAGACGACGCTTGCCTAATAAGGAAGACAACATAAGCCGCCAGAGGGAAGGAGGAAATCAGGAGGATTACACGGCTGCTTTTTCTTTTTAAAAAGAAGAGTGAAATAAAATAGAGCGGGAGCGTATAAAATTTCATTAATGAGGTGACTGCAATCAACGCGACGCCCAACTCTGGAAATTTTGTTGAAAGAATTATTGATCCGAGCACCAGGATTATAAAAATTACTTCATCATAATTCCCACGTTCTAGCAGTAGCCAAATACCTGGCGATGAAAGTGCAATAAAGGCAATTAGGTTATCGATTTTCCCGTAGTTTTTAATAAGATAAAAGAAATAGCACATGGTGGCAACTGTGGCCCACATAAAGATGATTCCCAGAATGGAACTAGAGATTGATGATAAACGAGTGAAATTTAAGATGCGTAGCAACTCAATGGAATATAGAAAACTGCCGCATCCCATAGGTAGAACATTCGCCTTGTAGACATCGATCCCGATTAACTTGAAGCACTGAGCAGAATGAAGTACCGATTGTTGATCAATGTAATCTGAGGGGCCACGGACTCCAGAACTTGACAATCCTCTCCAAGAAGTTAGAACTTGAGCCAGAAAGAAAAGACATAATGTGATGATTGCAAGAAAAGCCGTTAGAGCCCGATTTGATTTTATCTTATAAACAATTTTTGGATTTTGTCTCATTCGATATCGATCCACACGTTTACGCTAGCCAATTTTCTCAGCAGAATAACCTTCATCAAAAAAGGCTGATTCATTTTCGAACCTCCCTGTTTATTTGGTTTATAATTACAAGCTCTGTTCAGTTATCCATAAAATTTTTTTCCTCAACGTTAATCAAGAACGACAATTCCGTTTGGGGTTTCAAGATGAATGGCCACGATCCCCGATAGGCCGTCGTTTGTGATTGGATCTACCCACTCAAGACTCACGTCAACGAGGGAGTCTAGAATCTCTTCTTTGAACCAAGAGTCAGTCAACTGTGCTTGGTCTGCAATGACAATCTTTGCAATTTCTGCCTGGGGCAAACCGTCTTGAGATGGATGGTCAGTACTAAGCCATTGTATGAAAAAAGGAAATTCGCGAAATTCCACAATTTCCTTAACTCCAATTTGTCTCCATTTCAAATCTGATCCGTCGGGTCGTGTACGGTGACCCTCAATCGCTTCTCGTCCAAACCTTTTTGCAATTGAAGAAATATCCTTGGTACTAAAGACCCAAGTCAGCCATCCTCCACCCTCGTTTGCTTTCTGGGACACCGCTTTCCCCCAAGATGTTTGTTGTGCCGCTGGATGATCTAGTGGGCAGACAACCTCTATATATTGGCCGTTCTTCAATGAAGCAGTGAAATTTCGGGTTCCAAATCGCGGATGGATGCCACCATCAACAAAAGTACTTCCAAGGCGCGACCCTAGACGTTGTACTGTGTCAGCAAGTTGATCATGGGGAGTTACGTAAGAAACATGGTCTAGGCGCATGGGAGGATTCTGCCGTATTGCAAGGGTTGGTTACTACCACCTTCAATTCAAGGTTGAGGGCTGCCAAGATAGTTTGAGGGCTGGGTGAAGTGAAATTAGTCGCGAATTGTCTCCCACCACATATGGATTTGCGCTCTGTTCCCATGAAAAATTCTCCTCAGGAACCACAAACCCGCTTTCACGGAGCATTTTCTTCGCTGCTTCGCCCACCGAAATACCTAAGCCCGAGCATAAATTTAGAATCCGGCCTTGAGTCTCGGAGGTGGCTATTTCATAAATCGCTTCGGCAATTGACTTTGGAGTCAAGAAATCTCGAACGTCAGAGGAGTTTTTTAGGACAAGTTCTGAGTTGGTCAGCTTTCTGATTGCACCCCCTAATGTATACGGAGCGACATCCCAATCCAGAACACTAAATATCCTGATTATGCAGAGTCTATGCGGCTCTAATTCAAATATATTTTGTAGTAATACCTCCGCCTCCAATTTCTGCTCTGCATAGATGTTTGTCGGAGCAAGAGGACCCATCTCCGAAATCAAATTGCGGGATGGCGCATAAACATGAGAAGTAGATGCAAAGTAAAATATGCCTTTGCTGCGCTTAATAAATTCTCGGGCTAAGAATCCGGAGCCATCAATATTTACTGATCGGGCATAATCAATATTTTTCTGAACTTCCGATGGACCAACTACCCCTGCGAGGTGAACCAAGTTGGTGTCGTTCTCAAAATCGAGACTTTTAAATTTCTCTTTCTTCGAAGACAGGTCAACGTATATCGGAACCACACCCTTCGGAAGATGCCTACCGATTGTTCCCGTGACACCAGTTGAATAAAGTTTTTTCATTTTCCGTGACTTGCGACGACCAATCTAAATATCCCAAGAAGCGAACTTGTTATTTCGCGCCAGGTAACAGTGCTTCTTCCGAGAGTTCTATCCACGAAAATTATTGGTTCTTCGGAAATCATCAGATCCCTTCTAGAAATTAAAATTGCTTGTTCAGAAAGGTAAATGAAGCCCTTATTCACTTGATTTTCAGACAGCATTTCTTTTATGGCATTCTTGGAATATCTCCTCAGGCCGTTCGTGATATCCCTTAAGTTCACACCAGTAAGTCGTGGGATGGACTTATTCAGTAGCATCGAAAAAATACGCCTACTCAGTGGCCAACCTACAATCTTGCTTGAGTTGAGATATCTGCTTCCAACGAGAAGATCCGCTGTGCTTGAGGAGTTCTTGATCTTAAGAATGTCTTGGGGTCGATGTGAGCCATCCGCATCACATTCAAGAATCTTTTCAACATTAGGGAATTCGGACAGTGCTGTGATCATTCCATTTCTTACTGCCGCACCACGCCCAGATTTCAGTCCTGAGTTATAAAACTTGAAATCGAATATGGAATCCTCAATCGCTTCTAGACATTTGCGTTCAAGATCTCTAGAGATTTCGTGATGGCTATCATCCATCACTATTACAGCATCTTGGCGCGTCAAGCCTAATTTCAGTTCTCGTAATAGTTCTGGGAGCGCAAGCATTTCGTTGTAGGAGGGAATGATAATGACGGTTGAAGGGATCACATTCATTAGATTGAACTTGCATTCCTCAAGGAGCTACACAGAAAACTTATTTGTTCGTCGGATAGGTCATGGTGTGCTCCAACCAAAAATGTAGTATCGGTAATCTCTGTTGCTGCTTTGAAAGAGTTGGGGTCCACAGAATGTCGTGTAATTCGTTGAATCGCTGGTTGGGAGAGGAAATTTCCCGTCAGGACTGGTCGCGTCTCAATTTCGAGCCTGGTTAGCTCTGCAAGAATTAAATTCTTGTAAGCCAGTGCATTTTCGGTATTCACTCGAATTGGAATGAGCATCCAAGAATTTGTCCGTTCTTCCTCCTCATTTATGAGGGTAGTCCCACCAATTACTGACAGGCAGGTTCCGAGCAATGAATCGCTGACTCGCCGAGCGATTGCTCTCCTTTTTGAAACAAATCTGTCAATTTCTGTAATTTGTAGAGAGCCTATCGCAGCTTGTATTTCCATGGGTCGCAGGTTGTATCCAGTCGAAACAAATAAAAACTTCGAATCATTGCTTGAAACTTGGGAATTCCATTCATTCACATCCGATCGATCGCGGGACCAACCATGTGATCTCATAGATCGGAGATCATCCGCAAGGGCATCCTCGTTGGTTGCAACACCCCCCCCTTCCATTGTGGTGATGTGATGTGAAAAATAAAAAGAAAAGGAACCTGCAATTCCAGAAGTCCCAGCATGCTTACCTTCACTCCAACTTCCGAGTGATTCACAGACATCATTAATTAAAATTAAGTCATTTTTTACTATAAATTTATCAAGTGATGATGGAGGAATAGCAAATCCAAGTGGGTGAATTGGGAAAATGCCTCGAACTGGGATTCTTGAACTATCAATAAGTTTTTGTGCTGAAACTAAATCTAGTGCGAGGGTATTTGGGTCGATATCCACAAAAACGGGGTTTAGACCCAATTGGATTAGAGGCCAAATTGTTGTGGGCCATGCAATGGCAGGAACCAGCACACTGTCGCCTGGGTTGAGTCTAGGCCTCGAGACAGCAGGTCTCATCAAAGCTTCAATCATTAGTAAGTTAGCTGACGACCCAGAGTTCACCATTACAAAGTGTTTGACCCCTAAATATTCTGACATCGTGGCTTCAAATTTCTTGACCTCCTGACCCATGGTCAGGTTTCCTGATTTTAAAACACGAATTACTGCGGCGATATCTTCATCACGCAAGCCACTCGAAGCAAGAGGGACTCTCATTATGGCAAGATAGCAAAGAACTGCAGATTTTAGAAGGATCCTCGCAAGGAATACACCCTTTTAGATATAAGTAACCTCGCAGGTTCTTGATTTATTTGTTGACTCGAAAGAATTCTAAGCATGATTCGTGCATCCGAAACGGACTTCCGGTGCACCAAAGCTCCATTCCGGGAATACATATCAGTGGAAAAATTCTAGAGGCGACGATGGGGTTTGAATTCAGGATTTCTTATATTCGAGAGTTTTGAAGAGGACAATCCCCTGAAATTTTCTCTCGCACCCTACTCTTTGGTTGTGCCTAGGGTTACTTTCAAAATCTTACCGCTTGCTGCTTGTTGGATATTGGCTCTAGTCGTTCCTCATTTTCAGCAAAAGCCTGGCGCCTTGACACTAGCTGGAGACATTCTTATCACCTTGTTGCTCAGTTTTGAACTATTCCGACTTCTGAATTCTTCTTTGAGTAATGATAATTTTCTCAAGGCCATTTTCATTCTGCTATCCCTTAGTGGATTTTGGGTCGGTTTCATTTGTTCGGAGTTTACTAAGTATTCGATTTACGAAGTTTGGTCTCATTTTGGAGCTGGCACCATGAAATTAAGTGGTCGTTATTTCATTTTTGGTGATCTAGCGCTATTGACCTCAGCCGCCTCTTGTTCTCAACCCATAATTACGGGGACTAATGTCTGTGATCCATGGGGTCGGCTGTTCAATCAGAATTCGGATGTCGGAAAACTTTTCAGGTTCCTAGATTTCACCGATGTTAAGATAATTGGAATTTTTGCGTTTTTGGCTTTTATAAGTTCTATGTTTTGGGCTACTAAATACTTGAGAATTGATTCCTTGGGCCCTTACATAATGCTATTGACACCCGTTGTTGTATTAGCGATTGATCGGGGCAATGAATTAATCACACTCACTTTGATTTTGGTTGGACTCTATTATCTTCGAAGTAACAGGCATCTTTCACAACTTATAGGTGCGACGACTCTCGTCATAGCTGTGCTTTTTAAATTATGGCCAATCTTTTTGGTTCTTTTTCTGTTGTGGTTTCAGTGGCCCAGATTGAAAATGACAACCCGGATTCTTCTTACGATGCCTCTTCTATATTGGGCTTTAAAGATTCAGGAAATAGAAGAAATTGTGCGAGTCACCCAAAGTGGTTCACCTTTTGGAACTTCATTTGGCTTAAAGCTATTTTCGAGTTCACAACTAAACTTGGGACAGATTTTCATATTGGTTATCACTTGTTTGGGTATGACCTACCTATTGATCAGGTTGGGAAACCAAGATCTTCGGGATTTCACTCGCTCTATTCCAGGGTTAAACGCCATGCTTTGGATATCTCCTTTGATGCTTACTTATAGCGCAATTTGGGTATCTGGAGATAGCTATATATACCGAATGGTTATATTGATTCCCATAGTCTTGATTCTCTCTGCGAGGGGAATTTTTGAATTTAGATGGCCTAAAGTCGCTCTAACTGCAATCTTGGTAACTTCAATTTCAAGCCGCCTGCCAATCACGCTTGCCGTTTCTAGTTCGCTTGCTCTTTATTTCATCTATGTGGTGTTTACGGCTTGGCGAGACCGCACATAAGCGCTTCGCAGGTAACCAATGGTGCGGCGTTATGTGCAAGGTTGATGCGGGCGTCCATGATTGCATTAATTTTGCTAATTGTTGAATGTGATGGATGGGTTGATGCGTAACTTTCTATCTGTTCGCTCATATCGGTGTTGATCATGGATTCGGTATTGCCTGATTGCACCACCATGACATCGCGATAGAAGGTGGCGATATCAAGGAGTGCGCCATCAATAGAGTCGCGGACCATACGGGTGGCGCGGGACTTTTGTTCTTTCTCTAGCTCTTTAACTGCTTTGGCTCCACCAGTTGCCATGCCACGGCCGGTTGCTCCTTTTCCGTAGGCTTCTTGAAGTTTTTCGATTTCTTTTTCGTCTCGTTCATCCGATGATGAGTTGGCTTCAGCAGTCGCAATATCTACAAGAGATTGTGCGGCTTGGAAGGCTGCGGCTAGTGAACCGAGTTGAAGTGGTAGTTGCATGATGAGTTTGCGATTGCTACGGACTGATTCATTGGTTGCTAAATATTTTGCGCGGCCGATGTGGCCTTGGCTGACGCGGGCAGCGAAGTTGGCCATGCCGGGTGCAATGTTGTCGCGGTTGATGAGAACGCTGGTGACGGCTTCGAGGCTTGGCGTGCGCAGTTGTAGGTGGCGACAACGTGAACGAATTGTTGGCAGTACATCATGAAGTGTTGGTGCACAGAGCAACCAGACTGTTCGTGTGCCGGGTTCTTCGATTGCCTTAAGGAGTGCGTTGGCCGCTGATTCGGTGAGGCGGTCGGCATCTTCCATGACAACTACGCGCCAGCCGCCCATGGATGGTGCCCATGCGACTCTTGTTAATAGTTCGCGGACTTCTTCTACTTTGATAGAGAGTCCTTCTGTTTTAATGATTTCAACATCAGGGTGGGCACTTGTCTTTGCTGCATTGCAATCAGAGCAAGTGCCGCAGCCATTGTTGGGGCAGATGAGTGCTTGTGCGAAGGCCACTGCAGCTGAAGAACGGCCGGATCCTGGAGGGCCGGTGAAGACCCAGGCATGGGTCATTTCTTGTGATTCTTCGCCTGTGCGAGAGGCAGCTACTGCTCCTTGAAGGATATCGATGATGTGTTCTTGACCTACGAGGTCATCGAAGACGGAAGTCATTTACTTCTTGATTCTCTTGGTGACCGCGTTGGTGGCGATGCGGATTGGCTTGAGGAATTTATTCTGTTGTGGACCTTGGGCATTGCGCTTGAGGGCGGGGAGTTCGGCGACGCGGGCGATGATTTGGGTGTGGATCTCTTCGACAGATTGTGTGCCATCGACGACAAAGTAGCGTTCGGGATCCATCATGGCGATTTGCAGGAACTCTTGGCGAACACGCTCGTGGAATTCGGTGGGTTCTGCTTCAAGGCGGTCGCGTGATTGCAGACGGCTTAGTCCGATTTCAGCGGGAAGATCGATAAGGATTGTGAGAGTTGGGTAGAGAGATTCCGTGGCCCATCGTGAGATGCGTGCGACTTCGGATGGATTGAGTACGCGACCTGCGCCTTGATAGGCAGCAGAGGAATCGAAGTAGCGATCGGTGATGACAACATCTCCGGCATCAAGGCCCGGGCGGATTACAGAGAAGACATGGTGGGCGCGATCTGCGGCATAGAGGAGTGCTTCAGCGCGTGGTGAGATTGCTCCGGTTTCATGTCCGAGAAGAATTTTGCGTAGATCTTTTCCGAGGTCGGTGCCGCCGGGTTCGCGAGAGAGGATGACTGATTCACCTTCTTGCTCTAACCATTTACTGAGAAGTTTTGCTTGTGTTGATTTGCCGGTGCCTTCGCCGCCTTCGAATGCAATGAAGATTCCTTTGGTGGGGGCTCCGGTGATGTTGCCGAGTTCTCCTTGCATTGCAGCGAGGATGTCAGACCAAAGAGAGACTGTGGGGCGATCTTTCATCTGGTGATACGAGATTGAACCGATGAGAACCGCAATTAAGCCTGCGATGAGGATGGTGGCTTGTGCGCCGTTGAAGTTGATGGCGATGTTTTGGAATGTGTAGCTGTGCACGCCGATGGTGGCGGCGATGATCGGTGCGATGGCAAGGACTGCCACCAAAGTAATGCGGATCAGCGATTGCACGAAGGCGAAGGTGCGGCCGCGGATCTCGTCGTGGACCTCCATGCCCAGCATGGTGAAGCCGGTGACCCAGGTGATGCCGCTAAAGGCTCCGAGGATGGCGACGATAAAGATAGAGAGAGTGAGGTTAGAGATTGCTGCAAGGAGAACAAGGAAGATACCTGCTGTTGAAAGAGATGCGCCAAATAAACGGCGGCGTGAGAACTGTGCAAATATCTTGGGGCCATATGCGATTCCGATAGCAAGGCCGGTAAAGACTGAACCGAAGAGAACGCCGTATGCAGCATCACCGCCGCCGAGATCGCCGACGAATGTGCGAGCAAGGCCGATAACAGCTCCTGCTGCTGAGAATGCGCCGACCATTCCGATAATGAGGCCGCGAATGATTTTAGATTGCGAAACTGATTTCCATCCTTGGATTAAAGATTGGCCGACGTTCTCGCTCTCGGCTTTTTTAGATGCTGCACCTTTTGGAATCTCTTTCAGTCCGCGGATTGTCCAGGCAGCGAAGAGGAATGATGCGGCGTTGATGTAGAGCGCGATATCGACAGAGTTACTTGGAAGGAAAGAGCTGATGGCGGCGATTGCGCTAGAGAGAAGTGTGAGCAGTGAGAACAAGATTGCAGCGATGGGTGCTGTTCCATAGGCGGCTAAGAGTGAGACTTGATTTGCATTCTCTAACTTGTCGCGCGGAACAAGGTTGGGAACAGATGCTTCTTTGGCCGGTGACCAGAAGAGCGTGAGGCATTCGACCAAGATCATTGCGGTGTACAACCAGAAATACGTGTGAACGATTGGGATAGAGATATAGAGCGCGGCGCGCATGATGTCGACTGCGACCATGAGGCGGCGGCGATCGAAGCGATCGGCGATTACGCCGGCGAGTGGGCCGAGAAATACTGCGGGCAAGAGGCGTGCGATAAAGACACCGGCGATTGCGAAGTTTGCAGTTGCATACGAGCCACCGGAGAGTTGTTGGGCGAGCGCCGTTGTTGCCAAGAGGCCGAGCCAATCGCCCAAAGATGAGAAGAGCATCGAGTTCCAGAGCTTGCGAAAGGCAGGGATGGCTAAGACGCTGCGGGTTGCGTCAGGGGCCGGCGCAGCAGGTGTTGGGAGGCCCTTTGACATGGTGTGAGTCTATCGGGCGCAGGTGTCGGGGCTAGAAAGGGCTAAAAGAGGCTTTTAACGCTCTCTTCGAGGGAGTACTTCGATGTAAAGCCCATCGCGCTTTTGGCGAGGTTGATGTCGGCGCAGAGGAAAGCGGGGTCGCCTGCGCGACGTTCAGTCTCGATGACTTCAGTGTCGGACTTATTGGTGGCAGCTAGAACTAAGTTGATGATCTCGCGCACTGATGCGCCACGGCCGGTGCCGATATTCATAGCAGGTGGAAGTTGAGTTGTGGCATCTGCTGCAGCTAAATGCGCGCGGGCGATATCGCGGACATCGACATAGTCGCGGATACATGTGCCATCGGGTGTTGGGTAATCGGTGCCGAAGATTGTTGGCGCTTCACCCTTATTGAGTTTGCCGAGGACGATAGGCACAAGGTTTTCCACTGAGTTATCGAGAAGTTCTGGGGCTGCGGTGCCGACTACGTTGAAGAAGCGAAGAGATGTGCCGTGGTTACCGGGCTTATTGATAAATGCGGTGACTGCGGATTCTGCTTGATACTTAGAGTCACCGTAAGGAGAGATCGGCGCTTTGGGTCCATCTTCCTTACAAGGCTCCATGGTGTCGGGGCTTCCGTAGACAGCTGCAGTGGATGAGAAGATAAATTTCTTGACGTTGTTACGCTCTGCAATCTTGATCAGCTCTTGCGTTGCCTCTAAATTAACTTGGAAGTACTCATCTGACTTCTCCATCGATTCACCGACTGCTTTAAGTGCTGCGGTGTGGACGATGCCGTTGATGTTGTGGGTGCGAATTACATTTTCGATCTCGTTGTAATCGCGGATGTCAGCTTTGATAAATGGAATTTCAGTGTTGTGCTTGGCGCGTAAGTAAACGATGCGGGATTCAAGGCCTTGGTAGAGCGAGTCATAGATGACAACAGATTTGCCGGCGCGGATGAACTCGTCGGCGATATGTGTGCCGATATATCCAGCACCGCCTGTAAGTAGCCACGTCTCTTGAGTCATGAAAGCAGTCTACTCAGCGGATTTCTTTACTTTTCCTGTGGCTTTCTTGGCCGCTTTTTTCTTGGTTGCAGCTTTCTTGACGGTGTTCTTTGTCAGGGTTGGTGCAGTAGCGCCTGGCTTTGCTTTGGCAGCTTTCTTGCGGGACTTCTTCGGAGATGGACCGTTCTCTGCTTCCCAGGCGCGACGCCCTGCCAATAGTTCTAATCCGCGCTCGAGAGTCATTGCTTCAAGGGTGTCACCGCGACGCAGAGTTGCATTGGTTTCACCGTCGGTGACATACATTCCAAAGCGTCCATCTTTGATGATGACTTGTTTTTCGCTGCCGGGATCAACGCCGAGTTCCTTCAGTGGAGGCTTGGCAACACCGCGACGGCGTTCCTTTGGCTTTGAATAAATCTCAAGTGCTTCATCAAGGTTGATTGAGAAGAGTTGGTCTTCCGATGTCAGTGTGCGTGAATCAGCACCTGCTTTGAGATACGGACCATAGCGACCGTTCTGCACAGTGATCTCATCTCCTGCGCTATTGGTACCAAGTACGCGAGGAAGTGAAAGAAGTTGTAGTGCATCATCCAATGTGATGGTGTCAAGGGTCATTGTGGAAAGCAAAGATGCAGTCTTTGGCTTAGGTGCATCTTTCTTCTTACGCTTCTTCTTTGGTTCGCCCTTATCGTTGAGTTCGACAGGCTCTTCTGGAAAGATTTCAGTGATGTACGGACCAAAGCGTCCAGACTTCGCAACGACTTCGAAGTTTGTCTTGGGATCAACGCCGAGTTCGCGTTCACCTGATGGAGCAGCAAGTAGTTCGATTGCCTTGGCAAGTGTTAGCTCGTCTGGTGCTAAACCTTCAGGGATGTTGGCGAGCTTGCGATCTTCGCCTTCAATGTTCTCTTGTAAGTACGCACCGTAGCGACCTACGCGGATCTCGATGGTGTCAGATAAATTCATTGTGTTTGTTGCGCGTGCATCAATCACACCAAGGTCAAGGGATAGTTCATTAAGTCCTGGTTGGCCATCGACGCCGTAGTAGAAATCGCGGAGCCAATCAACACGGCCTGCTTCGCCCGATGCGATCTTGTCGAGGTCTTCTTCCATTGATGCGGTGAAGTCGTAATCGACCAACTTGGTGAAGTGGGTTTCGAGCAAGCCAGTCACTGAGAAGGCGAGGAATGTTGGCACAAGTGCGCGCCCACGCTTTGAGACATAACCACGATCTTGAATAGTTTGAATGATTGATGCAAATGTTGATGGGCGACCGATACCGAGCTCTTCTAACTTTTTAACGAGAGTTGGTTCGGTGTAACGAGCAGGTGGTTTGGTTTCGTGACCTTCGCAAGAATATTCATCGACCTTTACTGATTGGCCGATAGTCATTGCAGGTAGGCGACGGTCTTCAGACTCTTCATCTTTATTCTCATCGGTTGCGATGTCATCGTAGGCAGCGAGGAATCCCGGAAAGGTAATGACAGAGCCATTGGCGCGGAAGATGGTCTCTTTCTTATCGGCAGTTGTGGCGTCGAAGTCGACGCGCATCTGCATCTTCTTAGCATCGGCCATTTGAGAAGCAACTGTGCGCTTCCAGATTAAATCGTAGAGAGCAAATTCATCACGTGAAAGTTCTGGCGCTAACTCTCCAGGAGTTTTAAATGTATCTCCTGCTGGGCGAATTGCTTCGTGTGCTTCTTGTGCATTCTTAGATTTTCCTTGATAGACGCGCGCAGTCTCGTAAACATGATCTTTTCCGTAGAGTGAAGATGCGGCAGCACGCGCTGCCTTGATTGCTTGCTCAGATAAGTTGATCGAATCTGTACGCATATAAGTGATGTAACCGTTTTCGTACAGGCGCTGTGCAATACGCATGGTGATCTGTGCACCCCAGCCAAGACGTGAACCAGCATCTTGTTGCATCGTCGATGTTGTAAATGGTGGCTTAGGTCGTTCAGTGCGCGGGCTTTCTTCCATCGACTTAACAGTCAATGGTGTGTTCTTTAAGAACTCAGTCAGTGCGGTTGCCTGTTTTTCATCGAGTAACAAGATGTCTTTAAGGGATTTTTCTTTCACTGCGCCATCTGCGCCAAAGTCGGCAGTGGATGCCACTTTCTTGCCATCTACTGAAAGCAAACGTGCGGTAAAGCCCAGGTCTGTCTTTGCATTGAGGTCCCACCAGGAAGATGAGATAAAGGCCATGCGTTCGCGTTCTTTTTCGACAATGAGACGGGTTGCAACAGATTGCACGCGCCCTGCTGAGATACGCGGCATAACTTTCTTCCACAAAACTGGAGATAGTCGGTAACCATAGAGACGGTCTAGAACGCGACGGGTCTCTTGCGCATCAATCAAGTTGTAATCAAGGTCGCGGGTATTTTCAACGGCGGCCTTAATTGCCTCTTCAGTAATTTCATTGAAGACCATGCGCTTGATAGGAATCTTTGGTTGTAATACTTCAACGAGGTGCCAGGCAATTGCTTCACCTTCGCGATCTTCGTCCGTTGCAAGAAGGATCTCGTCGGCGCCCTTCATCAACTCCTTGAGCTCGGCAACTTTCGCCCGCTTATCTGGGTTGATGACATATAAAGGTGCGAAATCATTTTCGATATCGACGCCCTCTTTAGACCAGGCGAGCTTCTTTACCTCTTTAGGAATGTCGGCTGCGCGCTGTGGCAGATCGCGAATATGACCGACGCTAGCCTCGACGATGTAACCATCGCCGAGGTAGCCGCCAATTTTGCGAGCCTTTGCTGGTGATTCAACGATCACCAGCGTCTTGAGATCTTTTGCCATAACTACCTAGGGGAAGGTGGCTTTCTTAGTATTCGATATTTGTCGATTGACGACGGTTGCGAATGAGCGCTCCGATAATCACAAGCACCGCAAGGGCCGCGATGATCAGCGACTTCGATGATTGTGTTGGAAGTGCGAAGCTGACAATCGCAGGTGTAATCAACAAACCAACCAGGTTCATTACCTTGATAAGAGGGTTAATTGCAGGGCCGGCGGTATCTTTAAATGGGTCTCCGACAGTGTCACCAACAACTGTTGCAGCATGTGCATCTGTGCCCTTGCCGCCGTGGTGTCCATCTTCGACCATCTTCTTTGCGTTATCCCAAGCTCCGCCTGAGTTTGATAAGAAGACAGCCATCAAGGTGCCTGTGCCGATTGAACCAGCGAGGTATGCACCGAGTGCACCAACGCCGAGACCGAAGCCGACTGCGATAGGTGCCATCACTGCAAGAAGTCCTGGTGTTACCAATTCGCGTAGTGAATCGCGAGTACAGATATCGACAACGCGACCGTACTCAGGCTTTTCAGTGCCCTTCATAATTCCTGGGTGAAGTTTGAATTGATTACGTACTTCAATCACAACTGCACCTGCTGCGCGCGAAACTGCGTTGATAGCAAGTCCTGAGAAGAGGAATACGACTGCGGCTCCAATAATCAGGCCGACGAGGTTACGAGGAGATGCGATATCGAGAACACCCTGATATTGCAGTGCAACTTGAGTTCCCTCTGTTACTGCCTTCATGACAGCTTCCTTGATTGCATCGGTAAATGCGCCGAACAAGGCAGTTGCGGCAAGAACAGCTGTTGCGATTGCGATTCCCTTTGTAATTGCCTTGGTTGTATTACCCACCGCATCAAGGGAGGTAAGAATCTGTGCGCCTTCACCCTTAACGTCGCCAGACATTTCTGCAATGCCTTGCGCGTTATCTGAGATAGGGCCAAAGGTATCCATCGCAACGATGACGCCTACTGTTGTAAGAAGTCCGGTACCTGCAAGTGCGATTGCAAAGAGTGATAGAACGATTGATCCGCCACCGAGTAAGAATGCACCGAATACCGCTGCTGCGATAAGAAGTGCTGAATACACCGCTGATTCGAAACCGACTGAGATACCAGCCAAAATCACTGTTGCTGCACCTGTCTGAGATGAAGCTGCAACATCATTTACCGGGCGCTTGCCAGTTTCAGTAAAGAAGCCGGTAAGTACCTGAATTGATGCTGCAAGAACGATTCCGATAATTACTGCACCAAAGGCAAGAACGCGTGGGTTGATGTTGCCTGCTTCTTGTAGAACAGTTGGTGAGAAGTTTGTGAGCAAGTTGAACTTACCTGGAAGATAGGTAAATGTGGCAAGACCTGTAAGGCCGGCCGAGATAATTGCTGACATAAAGAATGAGCGGTTAATCGCTGTCATTGCTGACTTATCTGATGAACGCAAGCGAGTTGCGAAGATTCCGATCACAGCTGTGATGATTCCAATTGCAGGAACGATCAATGGATAGATAAGACCTTCGTTGCCGAAGGCGGCTTTTCCAAGGATTAGAGCTGCAACAAGTGTTACCGCATATGACTCGAATAGATCGGCAGCCATACCTGCGCAGTCGCCGACGTTATCGCCGACGTTATCTGCGATAGTTGCAGCGTTACGTGGGTCATCTTCTGGAATATTTTTTTCAACTTTACCTACTAGGTCTGCTCCGACATCGGCAGCCTTAGTAAAGATTCCGCCGCCGACGCGCATAAACATCGCGAGCATGGCAGCGCCGAAACCAAATCCTTCGAGAACAACTGGTGCGTTCTCGCGGAACAAGATCACAACGAGGGAAGCGCCGACGAGTCCGAGACCAACAGTTGTCATACCGACAACGCCTCCTGTGCGGAATGCGATCTGTACCGCCTTGGTGCCATCCTTCTGACGAGCAGCTTCTGCAACGCGCACATTTGCGCGCACAGCAAGCCACATGCCGTTATATCCAACGAGGGCAGAGAAACCTGCGCCGAGTAGGAAGAAGATGGAGCGGCCAATGCGGATTGCAGTGGTGTCGGCGGGAAGTGCGAAGAGTAAGAAGAAGACGATTCCTACGAAATATGAGAGTGTGCGGAATTGGCGGGCGAGGTATGCAGCTGCGCCTTCTTGAACCGCTTCAGCGATCTCGCGCATCTTGTCGGTGCCATCGTGTGCCGCGAGAACTTGCTGGCGGAGTCCGAAGGCGATCGCGAGCGCGCCGAGTGCGACTGCGAGAACGACATAGGTGATGTTGAGGTTCGAGCCGGTTACTTGCACATTCGATAGAGCGCTAGTTGCTCCCATAGGTTTCTCCTCCATTGGAGAGTCAGGGCGCCGTAATTTGAGGGTCGGGCGCGCAGGCTAGGGAAGTTTAGGGTCAAAGGGGTCGGTTTTAGCAAATCTATACATATTTATTGCGGTGAATCGAATGACAAGAAAGTAGGCTCCCTCAATGGCTAACTTTCCACAGGACTTTATCTGGGGCGCTGCGACCTCCAGTTATCAGATCGAGGGCGCAGCTCATGAAGATGGGCGCGGTCCTTCTATTTGGGACACCTTCTGCCTGACACCCGGCAAGGTAGCAAATGGCGATACCGGCGATGTAGCAAATGATCACTATCACCGTTATCTCGACGATATCGCTTTGATGAAAGAGATTGGGATTAAGTCATATCGCTTCTCATTCGCTTGGCCGCGCATGTTTCCTAATGGCGATGGTGCGCGCGAAGAACGTGGTTTTGCTTTCTATGATCGATTAATTAATGCGTTGCTTGAAGCCGGAATTGAACCGCTGGCGACTTTGTATCACTGGGATTTGCCGCAAGCGCTGCAAGATAAAGGTGGTTGGACTAATCGCGATATCGTCAAAGCTTTTGCCGATTACTCAACCGCAGTCGTTGAACACTTTGGTGATCGTGTAAAGAGGTGGACGCCGATTAACGAACCTTGGGTGGTTTCATGGCTCGGACATGGAATCGGAATTCATGCACCTGGGGTTAAGGATCGTCGCGCAGCATTTGCGGCAGCGCACCACACAGTCTTGGCACATGTTGCATCCACCAATGCGATGCGCGCAGTGCGCAGCGATATTTTGACTGGTCCTGTGCTGAATCAAGCAAATAGCATCGCTGATGATTTAAACGACCCAATTCAAAAGCGCGCGCACGATATTGCCGATGCGCATCAGAATAGATTCTGGATGGATGCATTTATGAAGGGTGAATATCCCCAGATTCTGCTCGATGAATTTGGCGATGAACTCACATTAGTTATTAAGCCAGGTGATTTGGAATCAGCAACCGTCAAGAATGATTTCATCGGCATTAATTACTACTTTGATAATTACATCCATCCATCAAAGGGTGGCGGAGCTCAATGGCACTCTATCTCCGGGCTCTTTGGTTTAGATATCGATGAAACAGCGCCAGAACCGCTGACAGATATGGGTTGGCCGTTGACTCCATTTGGACTTACAAATCTTCTGGTGCGTTGGCATAAGGAGTACGGAGCAGCGCTTCCTGATCTATATATCACTGAAAATGGTTGTGCATACGACGAAGGCATCAGCGCCGATGGCAAGTGCCACGATCAACGCCGTATTGATTATTTAACAACGCACCTATCTGCAGTTGCTGATGCAATCGCACAAGGTTCACCTGTAAAGGGTTATTACCAGTGGTCGCTAATGGATAACTTCGAATGGGCGCTCGGTTATGCCAAGCGCTTTGGCATTGTGCATGTTGACTTTGATACGCAGAAGCGGACTATTAAGGATTCTGGTTATTGGTATAGAGATCAGATTCTTTCCAATGGGAAGAATTTGTAAGTCAAGATTTGACCGAACCTGCAAGGAGTCCGCGGACGAAGTAGCGCTGTAGAGAGAAGAAGACGATCAACGGAATGATGATCGAAATCAGCGCTGCAGGTGCGACGTTCTCCCAGTGAGAACCGAGTGAGCCACCAAGGTTTGCAAGGTGCAGTGTTAGAGGTGCAACATCATCTGTTCCACCTGCAAAGACAAGTGCTACCAGCAAGTCATTCCATATCCATAAGAATTGGAAGATCGCAATCGATGCAACTGCTGGAAGTGAGAGCGGCAGAACAATGCGGCGGAAGACTTCAAAATGGTTTGCACCATCGACGCGAGCTGCTTCCATAAGTTCTTTAGGCAGAGTTGCTACAAAGTTATGAAGTAAGTAGATAACAAGTGGCATACCGAACATTGCGTGTGGCAACCAGACTGATGCAATGGTTCCCACAATGTGTAGTTGCGGAATTATCGTGTGGCCAAAGAGCTGCACGCCAGTTGCAAAGAATGTCAGTAGTGGTAGCAATGAAAGCTGTAATGGAACGCCCTGGAGCGCAAAGAGTCCGTAGAAGACGTGGTCGCTGCCGCGGAAGGGAATCCAGGCGAGTGCATATGCTGCCATCAGACCAAAGCCAACTGAGAGAACAACTGCAGGAATAGTGATTGCAAGTGAGTTGATTGCAAAGGGCAACATTCCTTGTGTGCCGACTTCGCCGCTGCCAGTTGAAAGAACTGCGCGGAAGTTATCGAGCGTCAGGTTTGGATGAGTAAAGACTGTCCACCAGCCACTTGAAGAAATATCTTCCTTCTTGCGAAGTGATGTGACCACCAGGCCAAGTGTTGGAACAGTCCATAGAACTGCAATGACTGTAACAATCGCTGAAGCAATCGGAGATGTGAACGGGCGCTTGCTCTGTTGCACGCCTTTGTTCTTCTTAGCGGTAAGTATCGACATTATGCATGCTTCCGTTCTGCTCGCAAAGAACGAATGTTGTAATAGGTAATCGGTAATACGCCAAGGAAGATCAAGACCGCAAGAGAAGC
>Ga0304729_1000448_pt1 | contig 30736 bp, 45 predicted proteins | sample C_131016_MF_Meta_FD_190475 | JGI IMG/M metagenome (GOLD analysis project Ga0304729, IMG submission 190475) | Freshwater microbial communities from Lake Croche, Canada to study carbon cycling - C_131016_MF_MetaG (v2) (version 2) | ecosystem: Environmental > Aquatic > Freshwater > Lake | place... | reverse complement strand
TTTTTAGTAACTAAACTTGCCAAACTGTGTAAGTAAGCATCCAGTTCTAAATCCAATAAATCAACATTGGTGCCAAATGACTCCATAACTTTCTTAAATGGAGCATGACGTATTAATGCTAACAATACGTGTTCGGTCAGTACATATTCGTGATGGCGTTCTTTTGCCAATTTAACTGCCTGCGCAACAATTTGTTCAATTTCGTGATTGTGATTCATAGCTTCCTTTGTTTGGTACTATTACAGTATATAGTATGTTTAAGACAAATACAACTATTATGGCTATTTTTTCTGCTCTTGTTTAATAAGCTCACTTAATTCTGGATTGATTGATGACGGCATACGAGCTTGTAATCTAACTAATAAATCTCCAGGTGCTCCTTGCCGTTGCGCTAATCCTCTGCCTTTTAATCGTAGTAGTCCACCAGGTTGCGAACACGGAGGAATTGTAATCGAAATAGGATTATTTAATATATCTTTAATTTCAGTTTCTCCACCTACTAAACAGTCCCAAATACTAATTTGATGATCAGTAGTTAAATTTAATCCGTTGCGATGCCACTTGGGATTATTGTGTATGCGGAAGTTTACAATTAAATCAGTACCGCCGGGTCCAATGCCAGCATACTGAACATTATCACCATCGTTAATGCCTAACGGAATTTCAATTTCAATAGTTGATGTGCCATGCTGTGTGCCTACATTAACAGGGCGTTTACCACCGGATGCTATATCCTGTAATGTAACCCATAAACTCATGCGAGTAAACTGTTGACGGTGGCCACGACCAGGCTGTGGGCCACCATGCGGTCCGCCTTGTTGAAATTGTTGCCCAAACATACTGAAAATATTATTAAAATCAAAGCCGCCTCCAGGTGCTCCATTAAATTCAAAATGGAAACCTTGTGGTTGTGGGCGGTCGTACTGGGCTCGTTTACCATCGTCACCTAATATTTCATATGCTTTTTGGATTTCTTGAAATTTAAGTTTATCCCCACTTTCTTTATCAGGGTGATGTTGTCCTGCCAGCTTGCGATAAGCCTTTTTGATTTCGTCGGGAGTAGCGTTACGCTGAACTCCTAATGTTGAATAATAATCAGTCATAATAGTAATTATACTATCTTACATCAGTGGATGCAAATTTTTTAAAACCTTTTATCAGTTATTATTTACAGGAGGCATATCAACTCCTTGATTCATGGCAGTGATTTTTTCTTGCGAACGCCCATAAGCCGACACACCCAAAATAGCACCCATAGCCACATGGAACAACCCAGACCCTTTAAGAGTAAGTGGATCCCATTCGGTTACTGTTTGATGTATTGTTGCCAAGGTACCACTCCATAATATTGGAAAAATAATAAAATCAAAAATACATATAGTCATGTACATCCAACCCATCATTGGGCGCCATTTGGCTGATATCCAATCGTTCGAAGGAAGCGCGGCTGATTCTTTTAAAGCCATTACTTTACTCCGTTAAATATTTTCTTCTGTTCTTCATACCACTTCTGCCATCCTGTTAGTTCTTCAGCTATTTCGTTATAAGTGCCATAGTTATCAATTACAATATCAAATATTTGACTAGCCGACGAGCCTGCTGGTATTTCTTTAAGTACTGGTGCCGGTTTTGTTAGGGGATCTGGAGCTGAGGGGAACTTTTGTACAACTGGCACAGTGGTACAGCCTACAACTAATAATGTGCAAACAATATAAAGTAAAGATTTCATTTGGCACTCCCATTACGAGCTCTGGCTGCATCGTTTAGTATATTGATAACATTATCATTTACAGTGCATGTTTTATTCAATTCTACCGCTTGATTATTTAATTTTTGTTTATTGGCCGCGGTAAGTTGTTGTATAGCTTGCTGATGTTTTAATACTTCCGCAGTAAGTTTTGTATTGGCATTGGCCGATTCAGTTTCGGCTTTAGCTACTTTTAACTGTAATTCGGCTATTTGTTTTTTATATTCTTGATCTTTGGCTATACCACCTTCATACCATACTGCCAACACAGTAATTAAGATAGAAACAATTTGGATCAGTTTACCATTGGTGCCAATGAATGGAATATTACTCAAAAAGAATCCGGCAATAATTCCTAATATGCCAATGATTAATAGTATATGAAACGCAAAGTCGGGTAAAAAATTTAAGATCCACATGGTTAAGCTCCTAGTACTTGTTTATCAAGATTATATTTTGCTATACGGTCATCTAAACCGTTTAACCCTCCGTTAATTCGTTGAGTTATTGTTTTAATATTGCCAACATCAGCATATTGATTTAAGTTATTAGTATTCCAAAACCAACAGGCGGCTTGTACAGCACCATCAAAGGTTTGAATATACTCAATTACTTGGTCGGGTGTCATATTTATTGTAGTGCCAAATGCTGTGTAGTTAGCACGTCCAGTCAGTTGTATTAATCCACGTCCGCGAAATTTCCAGCCATCACCGGATGTTTCATTTCCGTTGCCCATGCGATTAGCATATACATTATTGGCAATCAATTCAGGATTACGTTGTATTGAAGTTGCTAGTTCATTTGGCGCATAAGGTTTAACAGCGTTGTCATCTGTTCCCTTTACAGCAAAACGACCAGGCCAAATATTAGCTAATCCTTGTGCTGAATAATTTAAATTTTCACTTAATTGTGTAAAGTTTCCGCTTTCGTGGGCGCATTGTGCTAAAAAAGCCGCTTCGCGTTGTGGTGTGTTAATATCATAATCTGGAAGAATTTTATTCAATGCTTGGCACCAGTGATCCAAGTTAGGATTACCAGGTAAAATTTGTTGTAATTGTTCTTGCGAAATTGCCATAGTAGATTTATTCCTTGATCTACTATTTAGCTATATTATGGTTACTTTTATGTCGGCTTTAGGGTAATCTTGCCACGCTGTAGGCGGTAATATATTAAGTATTTGTGCCGCTTGATAATTGTTAGTTATATTAATATGCGTATATTTCTCGCAGGCTTTGGAAATTCCATTATTTTGACTAACAATACGCTGATACATTGTTACATCATCCCGATAGTAAGGGCGATATTTAGGGTAAGTTATGTTCCAGCCGCCTGCCCTGATCCACCATCCCATACAAGAATCATTGCTGCGATATACTGTTATAATAGAACACTCAGGCCAAGTAGATTTTAAATAATCAATGTGTTCAGCTAATACATGACTTTTAATAATGCGTATCCCTTGGCCTGTAAACGGACGATTAAATTCTGCTTCACATTGTTCTTTAGTATATTCCTCTATACAGTCAAAAAAATTGCCGTATTCCATTCCAGGATCAAAATATGCGCCAGTGTGATTTACATTGTTAAATTGGTCAATATAATTGTGATTTTGTGATTCATCTGTATGATCTATGCTAGGGCTTGAGTGTATATTTTTTGCTACACTAGACCATTTACTACCTGGCGCCCCAACTATAAAGATATACTTCATTCTTTTAACAAATCTACTCTTTGACTTAACGGCATCCACACAGCTCGTAATTTTTCAATGCCGCGGGCAAATCCAGCAGGCGTTAGTTCGCTCTTGTCTAAGAATATTAAGTTATCATCATAGTACTTTTTAATCTCTGCTGACTCTAGTGCCGGAGTAAAGTTACGCTGATACCATGCTACAATATCCGTTGGTGTTCCGGGTGGAAGTATTAATGCCCATGCGGCAAATACATCTATATGTTTGCCGTTAACTTGAATAGGTTCTACTTTAGGATATGCTGATACTCTGCGTTCTCCAGTTACTCCAATTAGTTTAACCTTGCCGGCGTCAATTAAAGGTTTAGCAATGGCCACAGGCATAATGCCAAACTCAAATCCAGCATCACTAGCGGTGGCTGTTACTGCTTGTAGTGGACCAGGGAACTGTGATGTTTTAACTAAGTCCTTGTTACCGTGAGCAATATACATAAAGTATTCAAATGTCATGCGGTGTGCGCCACCGCCAATGGCAACAGTAACAGGTTTCGTTGTATGCTGTACATAATTGACTAATTCTGGAATTGTATTGATTTTACTTGTGGGATTAGCAACGATACACAACGGGCTCTTACCCATGCCCATTACATTAGTAAAACTATTGTAAGCAAACTTTTTTTGATTCTTTTGCCAAATATCATTAGTAACAAAGGTACTCATGTAACTTGGGATAGCAATAGTGTATCCGTCAGGTTTGGCATCATATAGCGTATTCATAGCAATAACAGAGTCGGCACCTGGTTTCAATTCAATAATAAAATTGGCCTTAGGATTGTCACGCATAACAATAGCACTAATGGCACGGAATCCAACTTCGTTGCCGGATCCAGGTTGGTTACCGATTAATACTGTAATAGGTTTGGTAGGTTCCCAAGCAAATGCCAATGTGGGAATCAGTAGTAATGCGAGTAATAATTTCTTCATGGTTTCTTCTTGATGTAAATATAATTTATGCTAGATCAACAACACCTCAATAATTATTTTAGTACCGCTTGGCGTAATCGCGACCGCGGATTTGACAAATACACTAAAACTGGATACGCATTAATCAATCAAGTACACCAAAAAGAATCAGTTATTGACATTGGATGCGGTATTAACCCTTTTAAGGGTAAAATACCAAATTTAATAGGTATTGACCCAGCTTTCCCTGAAGCAGATATACAACTAAGTTTAGAAGACTATGTTCAGCAACATGATACTAAATTTGATGTGGCATTTTGTTTAGGATCTATTAACTTTGGCACAGCCGAAGATATTGAGTATCAAATTGAGTTGGTGGGTAAACTATTAAACGGAATAGGATCACGCATATACTGGCGTTGTAATCCTGGGCGCAAGGATCATGGGAATCAAGAGTGTGAGAATATTCCTTTTTACCCTTGGTCTTTTGAAGAGCATATACGACTGACAGATAAATTTGGTTATAAGTTGTTAGAAGTTTCTTGGGACACCAACAATAGAATCTACGCCGAGTGGCTTAAGATTTAAATTTTTAATTATATTATATATTGTAAAGATTAAGCACCTACAGGAACTACTGTAAGAATCACTGATGGGATATCTGGCACACCATCTGCGGCTGCCTGTGCTAATATTTGTACATCAGCAGAGGCAGATTGCCACATCAATCTGTAGTAATCGCCGGCTGTGGCATCGACAACAAAGTTCCACGCAGCCACTGCTTTGGCATTATTGCCAGTGAGATATATAGCTGTAGCACTATTAGCGACTGCTGTTCCATTCTTGTCTAACCAAATATAAATGTCATTGGCACCGCCACTGGTTTTGTTAAGCTGAGCACTAAACTGAATGTTATAGATACCTGTGTCGCTGATGGTAATTTGTGTGTTGCCCGCAGCATTAGCAGTAACTCCGTTGTTAATATCTGTAGTATTGTAACTCATAGGAATAGCATTACCTACATTACTATTGGTTTGTGTAGTGGTATCAAAGAATGATCCATAAGTTGGTGTAGCAAGATTGCCAATAAAGAAATTACCTGTAATGTTACCTGAAGTTGATATTGCGTTACTACCAAAATCACCTAAGAAGGTGGCTACATTGCTATTGCTATAATTCCCAGTTGGTAAATTTGTTAACTGACTACCATCGCCAATAAAGAAATTACCCGTAATATTACCTGAAGTTGATATTGCGTTACTACCAAAGTCACCTAAGAAAGTAGCTACATTACTATTGCTATATGTACCTGGTTGAACTGGTAAGCCAGTTAATTGACTACCGTCACCAATAAAATAGTTGGCTGTGACATTGCCAGTTAAACTTGCGGCATCAACCGTAAGAGTTCCTGTGCCTGGATTATACTTAAACAAATTAGTACTACTGATATATCCAGCAGAATTAGAATAAATGACAGCGTTACTATAAAAGTTAGGCGAATAAAGATCAGTTATTGTAATTAATCCAGTGGCAATATTATTAGCATCAATATTGCCGGTCGTACTAATATTTGCTGTAGTTAAATATGCCGCTACATTAGTATTACTATAATTGCCAACTGGTAAATTTGTAAGTTGGCTACCGTCACCAATAAAGAAATTACCAGTTATATTACCTGAAGTTGATATTGCATTACTACCAAAGGTACCTAAGAAAGTAGCAACATTACTATTGCCGTATGTACCAGGTTGAACTGGTAAACTAGTTAATTGACTACCATCACCTTTAATATAATTTCCAGTTATGTTGCCGTAGGCACTTAGTGATCCGCCTGACATACTTGATGGTATTGTAATATCGCCACCACTTACTGTTAATCCTTGTACTCCGGTAATGTTGGCACTGACAACTGTTAGTTCTGACCCAGATGTTATGTTGCCCAAAACACTAATATTGCCTTGTTGTATATTAAGATCACTCAGTACATTGCCACTTAAACTTAAATTGTCACCATTGATATTTTGTCCACTTACATTACCAGTAGCACTTAAATTAGCACTTATTATATTGCCTTCCGCGCTGATACTGCCACCCATGCCGGTAATGGAAGACATGATAAGATTTCCACCTTCCATTGTAAGGCCATTAACACTATAAATGTTAGCGCCATATGCAAAGATGTTACCACTTAAACTGATATTGCCTGCGGATATATTAGCGGCATTTACATTACCACTTATGTTGGCATCACTAATAATATTACCTGATAAACTTAGGTTAACAGCATTAATATTGCCCAATAAGTTAGCACCAAAAGCATTAAGATATCCGCCGAGGCCAGTAATTTGATTAATATTAATATTACCAGCATTGGAAGTAATGCCTGTTACTGTGTCAATTAATAATCCAGAGGCTGTAATATTACCTGAAGTTGATATTGCGTTACTACCAAAATCACCTAAGAAGGTTGCTACATTGCTGTTGCTATAATTCCCAGCTGGTAAACCTGTTAACTGACTACCATTACCAATAAAGTAATTGCCTGTAATGTTACCTACAGCATTAATATTACCAGGAGCAGTTAAGTTTCCGGTAGGGTCAAAGTTCCAAGATTTTGTATTGCCGGTGTTGCCAGAGTTACTTGTGATTACTATATTAGAAACAGCATCTATGTTTAATTGGCCCATATCCTCACGGATGTAAACATTTTGATCAGCACTCAATACAATACCAGCACCTTGGGTAGCATTACCTGGGCCGATTAAATTGCCAGTGCCGGTTTCAAATGTCCAGAGACCGTATCCATCGTTGCTAACATTGATAACTAGGTTGCCATCAGCACTAGCTATATTAGCATAACTGTTGCCATTAGATATTTTGTTTGAGGCGCCGCTGGGCACATTGGTTAACTGACTACCATCACCAATAAAATACGCCGAAGTAGTATTTCCTACAACGGATACGTTACCGTCTAATGATATATTGCCACCAGCTGATATATTGCCTGTGGTGCTAAAGTTACTGGCAAAGGCGTTACCTGTCACAGAGAAATTGCCGCTACCTAATACATTACCTGATGTACTAAAATTTCCGCCAGTTACATTACCGTTAGCAACTGCATTGCCAGAAGTTGAAAATTCACCTGAAGTAAGATTACCTGTATATGTAGGCAAGTAATCTGCTACATTAGCATTACCATATGTGCCTGGTTGAACTGGCAAATCAGTTAATTGACTACCATTACCAATAAAGTATGCGGATGTAACATTGCCTACTACACTGACACCGTTACCTGAAATAATTAAATTAGCTGTGCCACCAAATGCGCCACCACCAGCATTGTATTGAATACTGTTTGTCGGGCCACCAGCTACGCCGTTGCCAGATCCGCCAGCACCAACCATAACGCCGCCGGCAGTATTGCCATCACTTACATAGATAGCATTAGTTGTTGGGTCATACCATAGTCGTTGCTCTTGCCCTACATAAGTAGCGGCGTCGGCATTGTTATCTCTGCTGGTAAAGAATCTTTGTATTGCTACTGGGTCATTTGGAATATTGGCAGACATAAGGCTTCTCCTTAGTCATCCAACGGTTCATCGTTAGCAAGTTCTTGAATTACTGCTGGATTAAGACCAGCTGCTCTACGAAGAGCAACAATTTCATCTTCCTGAATTGGAGCTGGAATTTCTTGAGCAACATCATAAGCATCTAATTCAGCTGTATGGTCATAAACATTATCAACATCAACTGCTCGTTTAAGCAATTCAATTTTTAATTGTAATGGTGGAATCATAATGCCATCTGGTTGTTCAGCTTCACCACTGCGATTAACTACGTCACCGGCCTCAGGTTCTATAACAACCGCAGCATCCGGTTGAACTGTATTATCTTCTCCAGTGCCATGTTGCTCAATTGTGTCGGCTAATGCTCTTAATATTTCTTCGAATCTCATTTTATCTTATCCCTGCGGCTGTTTGTAATGCTATCATAACATCATCTTCTTCGTAAATTGCCTTAGTAGGCAATCCGGCGGCAACACGCCATTCATTTAATTCACCTTCGTGTTGTTCCCGGTAACTTTTTGGCGACAATGGAACTAACCGCGCAAATTCTTCTTCTGTATAAGGATGTGACTCACCTTCATAAACCAGAGTCCAATCCTTAGGTTCAAACTCTGTTAATGTCGCCAAATCTCCTAACAACTGTTCTACATGACTAGGAGCAGTACTACGCCGACGCAATTCAACATATACTAAGTAACGATTAGGTTTGATTTCACCTGGCGACTTATCAGCATCAATAACAAAGTCATAGCCTTTTTCAAACCAATTCATTAGGTCTTTGGCAGCACTGGGATCGCGAATAAAAAACGACAATACAATAATATCATCGTCTTCGCCCATCTTGGATGTAAACTCGTCAACATGGATTGTAGGCTTTAACAAACCTTCCATGTCTTTATAGCCCAGGGCCTCAAATACAAATTTAGAATTGTTCAATTGGTTGCTCATTTGTGTTTTCAATATCTTGCTGATTTACATCTTTAGTATAAGCATCGTCTAAGTTTTTCAAATCAATTTCTTGATCTTCCATTTCAACGCTACCCGTGTGTATGTCATTCATCAAACTCTTTGGCATAGTAATTTCAACTAACCAAATCTTTTTCTCAATAATTCTAGCAATCTTAGTTCCTGGACGATAGTCTGTAGGATCTTCAATTTTAATTGGCATTTTCATTGTGGTTTTTTTATACTTAACTTCACAATCAAATGGCAATAATCTGCGGCCACCGCGTGGGTCCGGCATTAAATTCTCTGGCCATAAAAAGATACAACTAACTTTATATTTAGAAACTGTAGGGCCTTGTACTAGCTCGCCTATTTCCCAGTTTTTAAATGCATATACGTCTAATTCGTCTAATACACGCTCAAAATCCAATAGGGTCAGTAATGTACCCTCACTAAGGTAGATATCCTGAATATTCTTGGCTACTTGCCAATAATCTTCGTGATCTTTGAATATTTCTGAGTCAAAATCTTTATTTGCCATGGTACTACTATTTAGTTAAATGGAAAGGTTAAGGTTATTTTGAAATTAAAGCGCAGAACAGCACTTTGGACTATTACTTATGCTTTTAATCCAAAATATCAACACCCATAGAATATAAAAATCATGGGTCGTAAATACTCTTGACAGCAAGGTGCTGTCGGAAGTAACTCAACTACAAACGGAGTCTAAATTGAGTAGACACAGAGCAGTAAAATCACAAAAACGCCAAATGGCACAACCAGAAAACACAATACGCTTCGACCAAGTTAAACCAGTAAAACAACGCCCGATTGACATAGTTCCTAGAACTAGAAATCAGGAAAAGTTAGTATTGGCTTTACAGGACGATAGTCAGCATATTGTCGTAACAGCGGGCCCTGCGGGCACAGGAAAAACATTTTTAGCAATGTTAGCCGCTGTAAAAGCATTTAGAAATGGAGATGTGGATCGTATTGTATTAACTCGCCCAGCAGTGGGTGTAGAGAACGAAGAGCATGGTTTCTTGCCCGGTGATCTCAACCAAAAGATGGACCCGTGGGTACGTCCATTAACTGATATCTTGCGAGAATATTATCGCCAACCCGATATAGCCGCTATGATTGCCGAGCAAACTATTGAGATAGCCCCATTAGGTTTTATGAGGGGTCGTACTTTCAAAAACTGTTATATCATTGCCGACGAGATGCAAAACGCAACTCCTAATCAATGTAAGATGTTATTAACTCGCATAGGGGAAAATAGCAAAATCGTCATTACTGGCGATATAGAGCAAGCCGACCGTATTAAAGGCAACAATGGCCTCGCAGATTTATGCGAAAGATTGGGGGAAGGGGGTGTAAAGGGTATAGCTGTTTGCGATTTAGATGATCGCGACATACAGCGGCACAAGATTATTAGTTCTGTGCTAAACCTTTACGCTGACTGACCTGTGACGTGCTCATAAATGTGTTTCCAGTTTTTTACGAGTGTGACCCCAGGATGATAGTGAGTCATATTGTGACCGTGTTCTATAAGTAAGGGATCCAACCCATACTTATAGCCGGTTTCGGCATTCTCTGGTTTGTCTTCAATCCAGTATAATCCAGTGCCTTCATATTCCTCTAATGCATCATCTTTGTGTGCGCCAGTATCTAAACATACAATACGCTCAAAGGTATGTTCACCAAACAATTTACTTAGATTCATTTCACGCAGTCTCTGCGCATTTGGATCTAAACTTAGTGATGTAATACAGTGGAATTTATATCCGTGTTCTTCAACTAATCTTTTAACATAATACATCGCATCGCGCTGTGCTGGTAGGAATCCAATCGCGGCGCTTTCGTTAAAAATGCGTATTAGCTTTACTACCTGTTCTCTTGGAATGCCATAGCGTATGCTCATGTCATAGTTAAGTTTGGATCCAATTACTTCTTCGAATCCGTGTTCTTGCATCCATACATTAAATGCCCATTCCCAATCTAGCAAACAACCGTCTGCGTCAGTTAGAATTAGCTTGTTTTTCTTGTTTCGATATTTCTTATTCATACTACTATTATACTATAATATGAATTAAATGTCAACCAAATATGTTAGTCCGCACTAACTTCTTTAGTAGCTTCTGCTTTGGGCATCTCGTGCCCGTTTTCTTCAAACAATCTTTCGATAATTTGGGTGTAAAATGGATAATAGTAGCCTACAAGAGTGTCCCAGTCCTTAGTAGCCAGTTGACCGTTAACCATACTTTTAATAACTTTACATTCTTTAAAGTCCAATATGACATTAACTGTTTGCCAATCTTTTTTTCGAATGTTTTTAGATACAACCATATGCTCGTCAATCTTACCCGAGGCTTGTGTGTAAAAAGTTAATAATAAATATCTCATAGTTGACATAGTTCTGTAATCGTTGCTGACAAATTTATCTCTTGGTCCGCTACCATAGGCACATTAACTAGACCGTTGCGAATAATAATAATTGCTTGATCTTGTTTAACTGGATCTTTGCTCCATAGATCTAAGTTATCATACATCCAGCGGAACATATCATCCATATCTGTGGCACTAGCTTGAGAACAAATTACTTTACGACCTTCGTTAATTTTGCCAGCTTTAAATAATTCAACTGCTTGCAAACGCCATTCTTGAACTCCTTGATCATTCTCGCCAGGCACCATCAGTTTACCGTCTGTGCTATTAGATTGTAGTATGTTCAAACATTTGCGTAAATCTGGATAAGTGGCTTTTATATAACTATCCAAAGTATCTAAATCAAATTCTATATTTTCAGTTAATAATACATTTGCGGCACGGGCTGTAAACTCTGTTTGATCTGGTGTGTTAATTCCAAAAGTTTTACAACGACTATGTAGTGCTGGAATAATTTTTAACGGGCTATTACAAGTTAAAATAAATCTAGCGTTAGATTGATATGTTTCCATAAGACCACGCATAAGAGCCTGGGCATTATGACTTAAATAATCAGCTTCGTCCATTAATACCACTTTAAACTCACCATAAGGCATTGTTTGAACAAACCCTTCAATTTTTGTTTTAAGGAAGTCAACACCGTTATCTCGAGAAGCATTAATTTGTAAAAAATCATACTCGTGTATATCGAGCTCATGTACTAGCATTTTTGCTAGTGTAGTCTTACCTGTCCCAGGACGACCATGTAATAAAATATGAGGTATTGTTTGTTCTTTAATCCACTCGTCAACTTGTTTACGCTGACTATCATCTGTAAACACATAACCGTCTACTGTGTTGGGTCTAAATTTTTCTGTCCAAAGTTGTTTCATTTGTGCCTTTAATGTTTTCTTTATCGTACTTAGATACTAGTCTTTCTTCATTATACACATTTAAGGCTTCTTCGTCAACTGCTTTGGCCGGTTGTGTTTTGCTAAAGATTGAATCCCAATTATTTTGAACTGTTTCGTTTGATACTAGATTAGGCCTGCGGCCATAGCCTTTGCCACCGTCTCCGGATAATGCCATTATACCAACTCTTCAGCAATACCTAATAATTCAGCAAACACCAATAGGTATCCAGCTGACTGAATGTAAGGATTCATTTCTAACCAACCACCACCAGCAAGTGCTAGTCCAGCTATAATTCGTAATGCGCTTTTAGCTAAACTAATTCTTAAATGTTTGGCGGCATTTGGATGTTTTTCTATTTGTGTTGCGTTAGGTCTAGTTAATCCCATATTATTTTCCTTTAAAAAAATTAAGTATATTATAAAATCTAGTTTTATAATGGGTGAACAGGGGTTTTAATATTGCTGGATGATAAGGGCAACGACCCTGTATATAATCGCACATAGGTGTATATTTTTTACCGCAGGTTTTGCAATTTGTTTTATCTATCTTCACAAATTAACTTGGCATTTCTTGTTTTTCAATATGTACTGCTGTTGAGATACCTTCAGCGTCAGGACATTCTTCTTCGTCGGATACCATCATAACACAGTCGGGATCAATCTTACGAATAGTGCGTGGGCCAAATTCGTCTACAAGTTCTAGTCCGCGGGTCCAACGACCGTGTTCAACTAATATCCATTGCCCAACTTTAACATCTTGTTGTTCTGGTCCAACTGCATATACGCGACCCCAGCGTGGCCGAATACCGTGTCCTTTGCCGTTGTCATTTGGAATCCAAATACCTCCACGACTAATGCGCACATCAAACGCCATATCACTTACAATAATATGATCGTGTATTGCTTTAATTTGATTCTGATCTAGTCTATGCGGCTCAAACTGATGCTTCATTTAAATCTTTCTTATTGGTTTGGTTTTTTGTTGTTCGCGAACTGTTTTTTCTAATTCTTGTTTAACTGTTTTAGCACGTGCAATAGCCGCGGCCAATCCACCATTTGGATCAGTAATAACTTCTTTAGGCTTTGCCATTACTGGTTCAACAGCCAGTAACTCAACTGCTACTGGTTCTGGTGCTACTACAGGAATTGGATCAGGTGCTAATATTTGTTGTTGCTGTGGTTGAGCAGGGATGGGGTCAGTAAAAACTTCGTCATCTTGTGGCAAATCAGGAAAAGCTAATAAATCAGCAATCGATTGAGCTTGTGCAGCCGCGGCTGTTTTAACACTGGTATGTGTGGGAATATCTTGCACATTAGTTTGACGTTGAATACGACGTTCTGTCTGTTGATTTTTTGGATCAATAATATTGCCTTGACTATCAATTCTATCACCTCTAGCATTTACACCCATGTTGCCAACAGCACGAACTTGTTCGTTTTTTAATCGTAGTGCGCCCATATCAACGGTTTTTCCTCTAGCACTTGAGTAAATTTTTACACTCATATTATTCTCCTGAATATCTTTATATTTAAGCAGTTTTGCGCTATCGCAAAAATTCCTTTATATCCAATTGATAGTAAATGCTATCAATTTTGTGTACGCCTATCTTATATAGTATATAGCTGGCCACACTCGATCCACGGCCTACACCCCAAATTACATTATTTTCAGTCATTAAATCCACTAGATATTTTAGATAGCGCAATAAGTTAAACAAATCACGCTCCTGATATAATAACAATTCTTCCCCACAACGTTGTAATTCAGCTTCATTACTGCATAAAGTCAATACATATTGGGCAATGTCCAAATCTTTATACTGTTGGGGCATATGCCAATTTGCTTGTTTTTCTCGATCAAACACATTCATGATAACATTGGGGTCGCCAACGTGTTTAATAAGTTCGGGCATACGCTCAACGAAGTTTATAGCTTCTTCAATTTTAACAGTTTCGTCAACCAACATATTTTTTAACGATTCGGCATCGTGCCCTCGCATTAAGAGATCACATACGTCATTTTCGTTAAAAATCATTTCGCCTAGGTTATTCTTTATCATCTAATCTCTTAAAATCTGCGTATACAATAGTGTTGCCAGTTTCGGTAGCAGTATCTTCTTCAATATCGGGCCACTGCAAATCTAACTCCCGCCACACACTCCCTTGATGCATTGTAACAACTTTATCGCTATTAATCAAGTCCAATTCACAATGTACTAGATCACTAGTATCCCACCATTCTGGAAAAATAACATCATTGACATTTTCGTTATCCCCATGTAAATAAACAATACCATCTCCCAACATACTTGATATTTCAACTTCACCTATAATCAATTTGTTTTCAACAATAGCTGATAATTTGCTATATAGCATTATGCCTATTAACTGATCAACTGGATCGCCGGGCATAGTGGTTATATTAAGACCTGCGTCGATAAACTTTTGGCATTGTTCAATGTTATCTTTGTCTATAAAAATACAACTTTCTAATTCGTTATAGATAAAATGTTTCATACGACTTAATGCTATATTATGATCGTCTGGATTTTCAGTATTAGTCATAAAATATACTTTTACAGTATATTCATTTAACTGTAGTCTGTCATCATAATATATGCCAGCCATAAATCTAATATTAAATTGTATTCTTACATTCATTTGACGTCAATCATTCCATCGAAGTCGGTGCCGGATTGGCTACCGCGTAATTTTTCTGTGTATTTGTTTTGATATGTTTCCAGGGCCATGCGCAATTGATTACATAAATCGTTATTGCCCATACGCCAAGCAATACTAAGTTTTTTGTTTAATTCGGTAATCTTAGTATTAAGCTCTTCGGTAGATAAACTATCAATATTAGGTAGTAGTGGATGTTCCATATACTAATTGTATAGGAATTTACTTACAAAGTCAATAGGTTTGATTAGGCAAATACGGCGCCGTTATTCCCAATACAATACCAAGCAGAATCGGTATATTGCAGTGAGCATCCTTGCCCTTTGGCTGCTAACGTAATTGTTCCAGCTCCGCCCCAGCCAGGTGTGGCAACAGTAACTACCATTGAACCAGCAAAGGTTTGGGTAAACACTTTAATTTGACCGTCGGCACCATTGGCCAAAGTGGCAGTACCGGCAGTGGTAAAATAACTTGTAGTAACTGCTAAATTGGCAGCGGTAGCCGAAGCCAAACTTTCAACACTAGCATTAAATGGTGTTAATAATTGATTTGCTTGTGATAATGTAATAGTTGTGCCGCCATCGGAAGTTACAAAAGTAAATGTATATATTCCAGTAGCCGCAAATTCCATTATGTTTGTTGAAGGATTTAAACCTTGGACTCCTGCGGTGTTAACACTTACAGCCGCAGGGAAAGTTACAGTATAACTAGGATTGTTTATAGTAATTTGTACAGTTACCAATCCCATTTGACCAGCAATGGGAAAGTTAGAAAAGTTAAGACTGATAGGACCGCCAGCTGTTACTGTTTGATAGTGTCCAGTTGTATAATCGATACCAACTGTTCCAGATAATGTGCCTAATATCGCTGTGCTTGCGGCAAAATCGCTGACCAAAGCATTGAGCAACGGAGAATTTAACATATCGTTTTGAACTGCTAAACTACTGCCGCCGGTAAGTTGTGCGCTAACGATAACTTTGTTTTGTAAGTCAGTAATTTCATTAGCGGCATATTGAAAATTAGTGCCGGTATTGGTGAAATTATCGCGGAATCCCTGCGAATTATTGTCCTGCCCAGCGACTGGGTAGGCACCGTTAATGTTATTTGGATTTATTGCACTTGTCATTTATATTATTCCTCGAATATGATGTTATTTAGCTTAGTTAAGTTCTAGCTGGCTGTAAATGTTACCCAATTTGATCCATTGTAGCCTTGAAATGCATTAGCAACCAGTGCCATTATCCCAGCTGTTGGGGTAGGTATAGCAGTATCTCTATCGACGTTGGCTGCATAAACGGGTAAAGTAATTGATGTCAAACCTGTAATATTATTACCGGTAATATTACCGCCAGTACTAATATTGCCACTAGTAGTGCTAATATTGCCGCCTGTTATATTTCCACTGGCACTTACTATGCCAGTAGTTATATTGCCCGAAGTGGATATTGTATTACTACCAAAATCAGCTAAGAAAGTAGACACATTACTATTGCTGTAATTACTAGTTGGTAAATTAGTTAACTGGCTACCGTTCCCAATAAAATAATTTCCTGTTACATTTCCACTAGCACTCACTTGCCCAATAGTTAATAAATTAGCAGAAGTTACATTGCCGGTTATACTAATCAATCCAATAATATTAGCACCAGTTATAGCACTTAATGTAGAACCATTACCAATAAATCCGCTTGCTGAAACATTGCCAAGGACATTTACTTGTCCAGTAGATACTAAATTACTAGCTGTAGCATTTCCACTAACAGTTAAACTTGTTAGTGTTCCAACACTTGTAATGTTTGGTTGAGCGGCAGTTGTAACAGTAGCTGCTATTGTTGCGTTGCCTACAACGCCAGTAACATTGGCTCCAGTAATAGAACTTAGTGTAGAACCATTGCCAGTAAATTGGCTAGCTGTGATATTTCCGGTTAACACCAATACATTAGATGCTGAATCAAAGGTTAAGGCAGTACTGGCTCCGGCATTACCGTCATTATTATAAAGAACTTGTGTGTTTGATCCAGGGACAACTAAGTTGCCAGTTACATTACCAACAAAGGTTCCAACAAAAAATCCAGCAGTAGTGATATTACCCGAAGTGGATATTGTGTTACTACCTAAATCAGCTAAGAAAGTAGATACATTACTATTACTATATGCGCTAGACGGAGCATAAGTTACTTCTTTAGTTGAAGTATTATAATATAAAACATTAGCTGAATTGGCATTATCATTTCTTATTGGTGCTATAAAAAAACCTGAGTTTGGAGCACTTAAATCACTAGCAGTTCCATTAATACAAATAGAGTTGGCCACCATTAAAGGATTACCAGCATATGATCCGATAGCAACAGAATTAGCACCTTGGTTATTGTTGCCAGCATAAGCACCAATAGCAAGAGACTGATTGCCTTGTGAATTATTACCAGCATTTTGTCCAATGGCAATAGCTTGAATACCTTGCGTTAAATTTCCTGCGCTACGACCAATAGCAATACAATTACTAGCTTGGCTACTATTTCCCGCGGCACGACCAATAGCAATAGCCCCTTCGCCTTGACTACTATTTCCTGCTAGATATCCAATAGAAACAGCATTAGAATTTTGATTGTAAAAACCTGCGGCACGACCAATAGCAACAGAGTTACCACCTTGATTGTTCCCACCAGCGAAAGGACCAATAGCAACTGCATTAACACGTTGAGTAATAGCCCCGGCGTTAGCTCCTATAGCTACAGCGAACACATTGCCACTATTTGAAGAATTAGCACCTAAACTAATAATAGTATTATTAAGATTTAATGAATTCAATATACCAACACTAGTAATATTAGGTTGGGCATTGCCTGTTACAGTAACAGCGGTATCCACATTTAAACTAACTGCGGCAAAATTTTGGTCAAGCTCTAGCAGTGGTATTGGACCAGTTTGATTGGCAAAGGTATATGGTACGGTCATTTTTATCCTAAAATATTTTGTTTTGGGTACAACAGATATTTATTGTATGCATCGGTATTGGTATTCATGTCAGCTGGGTCATTAAATGTCAGGCTGCCACCGTCAAATTGGGTATCAAACACGGTTGGGGTTCCATCGGTCCATGCTGTTATTGTGCTAGTATCGTTGGTCCATACCACCAGCTGTCTACTATCGTTGGCCCACGGGCTTCTAGTAACGTCTGCGGCCCCTAATCCAGGGACCACTACAATGTTCCATAATGCCCCAGATCCAGTTCCTCCAGTTCCGCTTTCCCCAGAATAAGTATTGCCTGCCATTAATATTGTAGCTGTTCCAGCAAAGAACGCATTAAGAATTACTCCAGTATTGGATACTGTATCCACTTTCATTATACAATCGTTATTAGGACTTACTCCTCCAAATGCTGTTCCTGGAATGGTAATAATATCGCCTTTAGTATAACCTAAGCCGCCATCATTGATATAAACATTGTAATGATAGTTAATATCAAATGTTGTCGACAATGGTGGACTTGGAATCCAATGTTGATTTTCGGCATCCCAGTTTACTGTTAACGCATTATCTAATTCATAACGATCAGCTTCAAAGTCTATAGTATTTAAATTGCCAGTAAATTGAGTAGAAATGTTATATGCTATTTGTCCAGATTCGCCAGGTTGGGTATATGCTATTACCCAAGCACGAGTAAAGCCCAATACACTTCCATCAGCTTGACGAGTTTGCATCCATAAAGGTAAAAGGTTACTTTCTTGTCCAACAACATCAATAACTTGATTACGCATTTGATCTAATGGATTTGGAAATACGACATCAATTTCATTAATAGTATTGGCATCAATAGGATAAGCTAATACTACTTCTTTGTCGGCTGGAATGTCATCATTGTTAACTAATGTATCTATAATTTCGCTATACACTACTTCGTACAAGACATTGCCAGTAACAGGATCTATAGCCTGTGCTGTTTTAATTTGTCCTAATGTTAAATTTTTCCAATAATGATTAAGTTGTAGTGCTTCAACATAAGCGTCTAAAGTAAGTGCGTTGAGTCCATAAGCGTGCCAATAAGTTACATTACTACTCACACCAAAGTTATAATCGTCTGTGCGATATAATAATGCTGGTGGGAATATACTTGTATTTTGTAATAAGTTACTAATTAAATCACGATTAGCATAAGGTGGCATACATTGAATATATAAATTGTAATAGGGTTTATTATATAATTTAATTAAATTAATAGTAAATGTATGATATACACTTATATAACCATTTTCAGTATAGGCATTTACAGTAAATGTAAATGTAAGGTCAAATGTAGTTGATACCGATATAGCATATGGATAATCTTGAACATCAAATGTTGTGGTCCCACCATCTAAGGCAAAAGTATTAAAACTTACGCGGCCAACAATATCGCCCGATGGTTTTAATGTCAGCCCTTGTGGTAATCTAGAATCAGATCCAGATGCCAGTCGATATTGTAATACTAAATTAGCAGTAGTAGTAGCTCTAACATAAAACACACTTGTGGCGCCATTGGCGATACTACCCAAGTTTGAAGGAGTAATCCAAGTAACTGCAGTTGATATAGGGCCGGTTACAGTTAAACTATATTGATACGGGTCACTAACAATCGATGAGTTGCTATACAGATATGCTTGTACAATAAAATTGTAAATATTTTCAGTTAATCCAAGTTGTGGCAAGTAACCATATAGCCAACCAGTTGTGGCATTAAGAGTTAATCCAGGTGGCAGGAATGTTCCACGGAAAGCAATTTGGTCTCCATTAATATCTTCGCCTGTAAATTGATAAGCAAAGAATGTGTTGCTAGATGCTGTACCAATACTACCTTGTAAATTATTAATTACAGGAACTACTGCTGGAGATATTGATGCTGTTAAATAAGTGTCGTCGGCTGTAATTAACGTAGTTGAAGCATTGAACACATTAGTTGCCCATACAAACATTGAAAAAGTTCTTTGTGACGAGGTACGCCCATCGGTAACTTGTAATGTAAATTCATAATTAGCACTGACTGTTTGAGCATTGAAATCAAAAGGATATTCGTCAAAGCCTTGATTATTTCTACTAAATCCTGGTATAGCTGATATGTTTGGATCCAGGCCGACAAATCCAGAAATTAATCCAGTAGAACTTATTGTAATTCCTGGAGGCAGTCTTCCAGAAATCAATTTAATAGGTGGCGGGACACCTGTATTATTATCATTAGTATACAGTAATTGAATACCAGGTTGTAATAATTCTCCGTCCCAGTATTGGCCAATTTGTCCAGCAGGTGTAATCCACTGCGGTAAATTTTGTCCTTCTACTGTTAATGTAAAAGTGTTATCAGCAAATCGATTTACTGTGCCAAGATTTGTTTTGGTATAGGCTCTTATCGCAAATTTGCTAGTGGTATCGAGATTAAATCCGCTAACTACTTCGCCACCGCCTAGATATATTCCTGTAGCGGTACTAGCATAACTTACGCTGGTAGTTGAGCAAGCAATTACAACAAAGTAAGTGCCATTAAAACTTTGGGGATTAACTCCTGATACTGATATTACATAGCCCAATGGATAAGGTATTGTTGGTTGTGGAGCGAATCGCAAAGTTACTGTAGCACCATTTCCAGATGCTCCTATAATATCAATAGGAGTAGCAGTGGCCGATGATATAGTAGAAGGAACACCTTGCACAATTCCGTCTGTTGTACATTCTACTCCGGCCGGTAAACTTCCGGCTACAACCTCAAAGTAAACAGTACTTGGTACGCTGGCCACAGTTCCGGTACCTTCTGACCACGCACCAGTCTTATTGCTATTAAATGTAATTTGACTAACTGTACTACTTGTAACAGTATAACTGCCATTATAATTTGTGGGCATTACATTGGCCAATGTAACTGTGTCACCTATTTGAAAGGGTTTTGTAGGTTGTATAGCAAAAGTTACAGTAATAGAAACACCCGTTGGTGTAAGTCCTGTTATGTTTAATGTAGCCGTGTCAGATACTTGAAGCGGTACTTGAAAATATGTACCTTCTGGTATTGGACCTTGTAATGGACCTGGGGGAGTAATCCATATAGGTTGTGCTGACATAAGTTACGTCCTTATTGGTAAACAGCTACGGTCCAGCTTACCCATCCCATAGAGCTTGTAGCTGGATTTAACTGATACGCTTGTACTAATTGTAGAGTGGAATTATAAACTATTTCACCGCCAGTCATTCCAGTTAAAGCATTAATTTGAGTAGTAGTATAACTTGGTAACTTAAAGAAACCATTTGATGTTACAAAAGAATTCGCTGTAACATTATTTGCTGAAATATTTCCAGATACACTTAACGATGATAAGATGCCGAGAGATGTGATATTTGTTTGCGATGGGCCTAATACTAAACTAGCCGACGAAGCTGTATTTGCTGTATTGGAAGTATTTGCATAGGTAGCATTGGCTACAGCACCGCTTACGTTGGCACCGCTAACTGAATAAGCAATGTTGGCAATATTGGCAAAAACAGCGTTTGCTGCGATCCCAACAAAATAGTTTCCGTATACATTACCTGTAGCAGATACAATACCAGTAGTATTAAGATTACCACCACGAACATTACCTGTAGCACTAACAACACTTGAAGTATAAACAGATAAAGAAATTATATTTCCACTAGTACTAATATTTCCAGTAGAAGCTAAAACATTAGATGCTGAATCAAATGTGAGGCCAGGTGCTGCGCCAGCGTTGCCATTGTTATTATAAAGTACTTGTGTATTGGCTCCTGGTACTACTAAATTGCCTGAAATATTTCCAACGAAGGTGCCTAAAAAGAATCCAGCGGTAGTGATATTACCAGTAGTACTAATAGTAGCAGCCGTAATATCTCCCGAGTATGTTGGCAAATAGTCTGCTACGTTAGCATTACTATAATTACCAGGGACTATACCAGTTAATTGCGATCCATCACCTTGGAAGTACCCGCCTGGAGAAGCTACAATATTAGCAAAACCAGTAATGTCGCCAATAGCATTAACATTGCCACTTAGCCCAATATTGCCGCCAGCAATATTGCCTGAGAATGTTGGCAAGTAATTGGCTACGTTAGCATTACTATAAGCACCAACTAAGTTAGCGGCATTAATATTTGATAATTGACTTCCGTCGCCGACAAAGAAACTAAGTGTTGATACATTACCAATAGAAAGAAGTGATCCAACATTACCAGAGTAAGTTGGAATAAAATTAGCTACATTGGCATTTCCATAAGTTGCAATGATACCAGTTAATTGACTGCCGTTGCCAATAAAATAATTGCCAGTAATATTTCCGTTTACAGATAGTCCTATAGTGCTAAATGTAGCTAAGTTTGCTACTGAATTTACGGTGACTGTAACATTAGCGTTTGCTCCAGCAATACTTACATTGCTATTGCCATTGTTAATTTTGTTAACTGATACAGAATTTATTTGTGAAACTTGTGCCCAAATTGTGCTAGTGCCGTTCCAAGAAGCAAAACAATAGTAAAAATAACTAGAATTATAAGCATACATTCCAGGCACATCACCAGCTGATCCTACTAATGTAGTGGGCGGAGTATCGTTTGGTAACGCAAATAATGTGCTAAAATTAGCGTTAGTTTTAATAAATGCTGTGCGTATTGGATCGCCCTGCCCATCGTTGGGTGACGCACCTACGTTAATAATATCTGGAGACATACCTATCCTCTTTAGCTAATACTATTTAGCTAAATGGATATGTCTAGGGTTTTGGGGTCAATATGGGGAAAAAGAGGAGCCGCAACCGCAAGTTGTGGTTGCAGCCATCCCAGTAATTTTAAAGGAAGCGCCGTGAATATCTTCAGCATAATCTACGGTAGCACCCTGTAAATAGCCGCCACTCATACTATCTACAAGTACATGAACGCCATTTACTTCAAAATCCCAGTCATCTTCTGCTTGTGTATCGTCTAATGTAAATCCAGTCTGCATGCCGCTGCACCCGCCACCTTGTACAAATACCCGAAGTTTGATGTTTGGGTTATTTTCTTCTGCTATAATGTCTTTAATTTTAGCACTTGCATTTTCAGTTATAGTAATCATATTATTCCTTTTAATTTTTCTAATATTTTGTTAGCATATTCCCTGTGTGTTTTAATTCCCGAATGACTTAAATCTCTAGCGTTTCTATCTGTATTTAAATTATTTTCTACTTCTAAAGCAATTACTGGAATACTATATCTATTACAAATTTCCGTTATGGCTAGTAGATTCTTTTTAAAATTTAATTGTCCATTAACCGAATTCATGATCCATTCTTTATAAAAACGGGATATGTTATCCAAAGGCATATAAGTGATAAAATCTCCGTTGACATCGCAAATTTCTATTCTTGACTCAAATGGCCCAGCAATTAATACAAATTCAGGCTTTAAAGTAGGTATCCAATATTCAGCAAGCCTAAATACTGTATCCATACTACTTCCGCCGACCCCTAAATTCCATAAAGGATAATCTAAATTTTTACTTATAATCGAAGGCCAAACATCTTCAATTGGTAATCCAATGCCTTGTGTATAGCTACATCCAAATGCCATGCCAGCTGACTTAACTGAATCAAACTCAATACTGCGAAATCCTTGTTGATTAAATCTATAATCAAATTTTTTATCTATCCAACCTAACTCTTTTAATGTTTGAAATTGCTGAGGGTTAGCACAATGTTGCTTAAATCTTTCTTCACTGTCCATTCTATGCCATAGTTGGGTAGTGTTTGCTAAAGAACTATTTCTGTGTATTGGCAAAGACATTACAGTCTTTCTGAGCAGACATTCCAGTTAATAATTTTCCAAAAGGAATCAATATACTTTTCTTTGTCCCACTTGTATTCAAGTGCCCAAGCGTGTTCCCACATATCCAACAGTAAGCAGATATCAGTACGAACTTGATGATTTGGGATAGTTTTAATTGTACCAGATGTGCTAAGATAAATCCAGCCGGATCCTTGTAGCTTCATAGCCGCTTCTTTAAAAGCAATCTTAAAATCTTCATATGATTTAAAATTAGTTTCAATTAGCTCCAGTACAGCTCCTTTAGGACGATTAGCACCTTTGGGTGCTTTTAACTGTGGAAAGAATTTGTTGTGGAGGAATGACCCGGCTCTGTTGAACTTAGGATCGCCCTCGCCTGCGTTATATTTTTTAGCATAGGCTTTAGCCAAGTGCTCATAATGGTATTCTATAGTAGCTGCCGACATAACTGGCTCTAAGTCCTTGGGACTATAAGGCAATGGGGTAGTTTCCAGTTTAGCTGGAACTGTGCTTGCTTCTACGATATTAATTGTTTCGCGAATTGTTTTGTTCATGATTATATTTAGCGGCGGCGGCTAATACGGCCACGGGTAAGATCATAGGGTGATAATTCAAGCTCAACCACGTCTCCTTCAAGAACTTTAATATTATTCATGCGCATCTTACCCGATAGTGTGGCAAGTATTGGGGTTTCCAAATTGTCTAGTTTAACTCTATAGTTAGTGTTACGTAATACCTCAGTGATTACACCATCCATCTTAATAATATTATCTTTACTCATTAATATTACTTATACTATTTTCCATAATATGCTATGTTTATTTGTTATGCTTTGCTACTTTTTTACAAAGTTCAATAAAGTCATTATTATCAAAATGTCGTTTAATACTATTAACTTCCCAAGTTACTAGCTGAATATTACCTTTAACATACCCTTTGTTACTATCAATTCGGTCAATAGTACAACTTTTGGGGTTACACCATTTACCGCCCCATTCGGTTCCGCCACGCTCGAATTCCATTTCATCACCCGAAACATTACAGCGCCAATTCTGTTTCATTCCAATTTCGTAACAATAATCGGCATCAACTTTAACTTCTTGGGAAAGGTCTCCGCGATTGGAAGCCCTTGCTAAATTATTACGCAAAAATTGAAGTTGTTCCCTTACAAGCCAAAATTGAATCAAGTTTTCTTTTTGCTGTTTATTATAATGTTCTGGGATCCAGTGAAGCCGAGTTGAGTTTGGCAACAGTTTTGATTTAGCTTCTATGTAATATTTAGATTCAAAAAGTTTAGTTAATGCCATTTTATCTCCTCATTGAGCTAATGTCTTTAGCTTCATCGTCTGAGAAAATTGGACAGGCATTACTCTTGTGCATTGTACCAATGCCAAGTACTTTAGTACCTGTGTATTCGTTATCTTTAACTTTAACACAAGGAACCCAGCCTGTGTCCTGAGATTCAACCTTAGGAGTTTCGCGACCCGGGGGAGTTTTGGGCATAAAATCTGCCATAGTTTTTCGGGGGGCATTATAAGGACCTGTGCTGAATTTAGGAGCAAGTTTATCAAACTCTACTAATTTGCGGTCCCAATCAGCTTGTCTTTGTTCAGTTAACTTCTTAGCTTCAGAACTTGCCCACTTACGTTTACCCTTTACTTTGCCCGTAGTGCTGTACATTGGAGGTAATAAGTGCATAGTCATAATAGTAGTCCTAAGTTTTTACTCATACTACTATTATAGCATCAATTGAATTATTTGTCAAGCTCTCCGTAGAATATATGGTGTCCTGTACGCTTTAGGTATGTTTTGGACTTGGCCCATATAGGACGAATTCCAGCGGCATGGAAATACATAGCTGAACTGTATTTTGAACGTTCTTGTTGTAGTTCCCCACGAGCAACAGCTTGAGCAATTTCTTGGCTTTCTACCCAGCGTTCGTCGTCGGCTTTTGGTTTACGAGCCGATCCGCAATACCAACTAAATTGACAAACAGTTACAGGTTGACTGACCATTTCTTTCCGGGTCACTTGTTCTGGTCGCCCAAAGTATCCCACTTTGACTATTTCGGTTTTGATAATTTCTTTGCTCTTAACTACTGTGGTCCGAGACTTGACAACTTCACATACTGATTGACCAAAGCGAGGATCTTGTGCTCTGTTTAATGTGACTTGTGCCACAGCAATTTTACCTTCTGTTGGCTCGCCACCCGACTCGTAAAATATGTTACGAGCTAAACACTCTATGTCCTTGTCTGAAAGGAATGGAGTGGCAATTAAGTTAACAGTACGCTCTACAAAACTTGTAGCTTGCTCTACTACTTGACTGCTAAATGTTGAATTGTCTGCTAAGACAATCGCTTCTTGTTTTACTTCTGCTGCTTGTACTGCGGTAATACTTGTTGCTAATAATAACGATAATAAGATACTTTTCATTGTCGTTCCTCTACAGATATACTGATCTGATCCAGCGAATGCCCAGGATGAGCACATTGACAACATCGGTGGAGAGTGTAGGTGTGAGACCTCGGCCTTCTTTGGCATTTACTCTTTCGCATATAAACTTCTATACACGATACCATATTGTCAACGAAAAGGATTTCCGAAGTCCTTTTTCGAATCGGACAACAAAATCATTGTCCGGTGCGTGACTTACATTTATATTCCGGTACAAGCCCGTCCGGTGTTCGCTACTGCATATACTTACTAATTTTACTACAAGATGGTTTAAAAAGCAATCATTCTGATGCCTTTTCGCCATTATATGCTACTATTTCTTCAATGTATCCCACATTTTGATTTTTTCTTTTAATTCTTTTTCCAATCGGCGATACTGTTCGCCTAACTTCTTTAATTCTTTCCATTCCTTTTCTAATTCTTGATTAGGCGTAAGTATGTTTAATCTTTCTTCTAATGCTTCGAGTGTGGCTGTTAAACTTTTGCCGTTGATGTCGATGTCGGCGCCTTCACCTTCAAGGTGTAACTTGCCGCCGGTTAAGGTAGTATTGGTAGCCCAAGGACTTCCACCACCTCCATTGCCAGCAGTATATGTATATCCAGAGCCGCTGCTAAGTCCATTAGAGGAGATAGTTGTATTAGCATAATTAGGCTTAACTGTTAATGATGTTGGTGTGTAAGTAGCTATGGCAGTCGGGCTACTAACAATTACTGTGCCAGTACCTTGAGGAGGAACTGCTCCGTAGCCTGGGTGTAATGTTCCGCCAGAGATAGCTCCTGTATAGCAACCTGTGTCTTCTGTGGTTACGGTTTCGTCGGTGTCGTAACTAATGTCGTATCTTTTTTTCGTAAGGTCCATGTGCCGTCTCCGTTATCTTCCCAATCCAACACATCACCTTCTTTCCAGTCCATGTGTTCACACAGCTCGTCGCCAAGGTCCAATAACATCTCACCTGGGTGATCTGGATCCTCGACGATGGTTCTAATAAAGCTGTAGCGTGTCATATTACTTGGTTGGCATCGCTTCTTTTTCTACTGTGATTTCAGCACGTCGTGCCTTACAACCTTTAGCAATTTCTTGTAATGCTTTTCTTGCTCGTGCGGCAGCCGCTTTAACACCTTTACCGGTAAACTTTTCGTTTTCGTCTAAGTAAGTTTGAAATGCTGCCTTGAGTGCGTCATGTTGTGACATTGTTATTTCCTTTATAATTAGTGTCCTGAGACAATACTAATTATACACGAAATAGATAGGAAGTCAAATTTCTTTAGAAATAAACGTGCCTTTTGGCATAACAGTCCCAAATAAGTATGTTATCCCAGCCAAAAGTCCAATTCAAAAGAAACAAGCTCAGTGTATTGTGATCGTAGATATGTAATTTGTTTTCTTCTATCTTTGCTTGGATAGAGCGTGAAGTTAACAACCATTTGTTAAAATGTTGCTTTGCTTCGTCACATCGATAAACTACGGTGTATATTGAAACACCATTCTTCCAAACAGGTAATGTCATTAATTATTATAGGTTTAGTGTAGTGTATGGCTAGAATCATCACTTGATGACAAGTTAACAATATTCTGCATATATTTACTAAATTTCTCGTCAAGAACGATTCGCTCTTCGTCGGATTCAATGGCTACTTCATCGGTCACACCAATTAATCTCATTAATGCGCCCACATGGATTTCTTTAATATTGTATTTGTACAATACCATAATAACTTCCATGATTAAAACCTTAACAGTTTCTTCGACATTGACTTCATCTAAGTCCATATACTTAATTATCAAGTAACTCCAAAATCAAAAGATTTGCTTGATTAAAAGTTCTGAACTGTAGTGCTAATACCATCAAAGTAAACAACCTGTGTTTGCCATGGTTGAGCAGCAGAAGATTTAGATGAATTGTAAATACCAAACTTTAGAGCATCTGTAGAACTTGAATTCGGTAAAGTTGCCCGTGTTTCATTAATAACTAATTTATCATTAACGTAGACCCATAAAAACCCATCAGTAGCAGCAGTGGACTTGATGACATACTTTAACTTAATCCACTTGTCTTGTGGCTTAGCGTCAATTGCGATCACTTGATTGGGTGTGTTAGTAAAGTCTTGATGGGTTTGAAGATAAAGTGTTCCGGTGTAGTCAGTTTTAAGAATTACCAAAGAGCCATAGCCGTTACCTACAAGGGTTGGGCAAGGGATGCCTTTACAAGCCCAATTAATTTGAGTTAACATCGTTAGTGGAATACTCGGCGCTCCTTTAGCGGTGGTTGGCTGAATTAGCGGCTGTGTGGGAACATAAATAGAGTATTCATAAGTGATAATTTTACCTTCCGTTGAATTACCTGAAATTTCATAAATTTCATATCTGCTTCGACTAGTGGAGCAATCAGTTGCTTTAAGGTCAGAGCCTGATATATAAAATTGGGTAGAATCACAATCGCCTTCTCTTACTTCAAAACGAACCGACTGCGAACCAGAATAAGTAGGCTGACTATTTGCCTTATCTACTACCAAGCAACCCCAAGCGGTAGTGCCTTGACTTAATTGAATCCTAACATTTCCAAAAGCGTCTGTGTTATTAAAATTACTTGTGCAAGGGGTTCCTGCTGGTGTGGCTAAACTTATAGTAGATGCTAAAGTTGTTGAGCTAGATGATGAGCTTGACGACTCGCCACCACCACCACATCCAAATAATGAAATAGCAGCTAAAACAATTACTATCTTAATAAGTAAAAACTTTTTCATTGTAGTCCTATATGTTAATTAAACTATTTCAAAGTACACCAACCAGCTTTCGCCTTTGCTACCAGAATAATCGGTTCGGGTTGGTGTACTTTGAAATAGTTAGGGGACTTATGGTTTAATCCCGCCCCTAATTAATTAAACTGCTTGAGCTTGTCCAGCTTTAGCAACAGCTTTAACTGATGTTGCCTTAACTTTAATTTCGCCTTTTTTGGCAATTTTGGACTTCTCAGCTACTTTAGCTGCTACAGCATAACCTGCGTCACCTTGCGTAACGCCTTGTGCTTGAAGATACTGAAGAGCTTCAAGTTTGGTCATTGGCTTTGGTAGCTCAATGAGGTTAACATCCTGATGGCCACTACGATGTAGTGCCTTGATACGTGATACCAAATCATTGGCAAAACGCACTTTTACTTCGCCTTTGAAATTCGAAGTACCTGCTACTGTAAATACATTTTCTTGTTTCATTTGATGCCTTTCTAAGTTGCCTTTAAGTTGATTTATACTACCTACTGCTTTACTGCACTACTATTGTAGCTGAATTCGATTAAAAAGTCAACTACTTTTAGTTCTTTTGATTATTTTGCTTGTTCTTGAATAACTGCTTTGGTTGACTGTACACCGCGATCAACCAAATTAGCCACTCCACTAAGCCCGATTGTGCTAACAATGATACCAAAAACTACACCTACCAAAAAGTTAAACATTTTCGTCTCGCTCCTCTTGTTCAATAACATAGGTAATGCTATACTTCTTACACCAATCGTCATACTCTTGTTCGAATTGGGCATATTCCTTTTTGTCCAATTCAGCATCGGTTAGTTTCTTTTCTGTTATCTGGGTCATTATACATTCTCCTTGATATGAAGTTCTTCTACAATATTGTGCGCTAAGTTAAGAGCTATCATAGCACCAAACCAAGCCATACGCTGTTCTTCTTTAGTTCCGCATGAATTCAATAGTGTTACCAAATGAGTCATATCAGCGGGTGTTTTAAATAAATTACTTTTTGGAATTGGGTTATCCATTATTTTGTCCTTACATAAGGTTTGTTCCAGCTACCAACATTGATATGGAAATAATATGCTGTGTCAAAATAGTCTGTCATAGCATCGCTACGGTCATACCAAACATCACCTTTATGAAAACCTTCTCCGCGACTTGGAGCCGTTTTAATAATGTCAACTATTTCACGCAAAAACTTTTCGTGGGGGCCATAGTTACCCAAATGATACTGATTAACTTGAATATACCCACGTCCGTTAGGTTCAACAAAATCTGCTGGACCACTTTTAATTGTTACATCTACTGACAAACTGCCAGAACCTTTGCGTACACCAAACTTGAATTTAGGAAACTTCTCTTTAAGTTCCAATCTAATCTGTTTAATATCAGCAGCGTTAATATAAGCCATTTACTTCTCCTTTTGTTTAACTATACTACTATTATAGCAAATTTGGAATTAAAAGTCAACCAGAATAGATGTTGTATTTTTACAACAATTTAACAGTTAATCCTATTGAATATATTAGCAATAATCCAAGATTAACTGTAATCATAGCGCGATCTCGAATTAATATAGCCCAAATTAAAAATATTCCCGCACCGGTGTTTAGCGTTATGGCACTATAAGGATAAATGTTTAGTGACGCTAATATTGCGCCCGACAAGGTTACTATGGTTGCTAACCACTTGATATAATGAGCTACTTGTTTATTCTTCATACTGCTATTATAGCATTTTGGCAATAAAAAGTCAACCAAAAGTAGTGTTGTTTTTATACAACAGATATTAGATAATTTAGGGCATCGTCAAAACAAT
>Ga0304729_1000446_pt1 | contig 30795 bp, 23 predicted proteins | sample C_131016_MF_Meta_FD_190475 | JGI IMG/M metagenome (GOLD analysis project Ga0304729, IMG submission 190475) | Freshwater microbial communities from Lake Croche, Canada to study carbon cycling - C_131016_MF_MetaG (v2) (version 2) | ecosystem: Environmental > Aquatic > Freshwater > Lake | place... | reverse complement strand
AAACTAGACATAAGGCAATCGTTTTTGCTATTGTAATTAAAGAATGAATTTAAAGAAAATTTTGAATGAAATGAAAAAAAGACCCCCTCATTTTATAAGTGGGATTAATAGATTTAAAAAGTGCAATAAGCTTAAACAAAGCTATCTAGAAAGCAAAAGCCCCACCCGTTTATGGGGTGGGGCTTAAAAATCATTAGAGATTAAAATTTCGAGGCCCTAACTTTCAAAGAAAGGGCTGAGAAATTTAATTTCATAAGAGGATGTTTTTGTGAATTTTATATTTTTAAAAATTCACGAAAAATCAAAAAAGGCCCCGTTAACGGGGCCTTTTAAAAAATCATAAGAGTAGTAAAAATCAAATTTTACATTTTATGAAAATTTGATTTTTACGAACAGCCCATGCTTGTTCCGCAGTTTAAACATTTATAACAGGTGCCACTTCTTATTGTAATATGTCCGCAAGTGCTACAAGCAGGTGCATCGCTTTGCATGCTTTTAGCTGCTGCTTGCACTTGATCCATAGAGCCTGCTGAAGCTTCCACTGCAACCGCTACGCTTGCTTTAGCCACTGGTGCTGGTGCTGTTACGCGAATGCTGCTAAGTTCAGGCTTGCCTACTAGTGTAATATCTCCTTCTTCGCCTAAGTTCTCCACTGTAGGTTTATCTAATACATGTACTAAATCGGTTCTTCCTAAATATTCATAAGCTAATGAGCGGAATATAAAGTCAACGATAGAAGTAGTGGTTTTAATATTTGGATGGTCCACCATTCCAGAAGGTTCGAACTTAGTAAATACAAACTTTTCTACGAACTCTTCTAATGGTACACCATATTGTAAGCCAACAGAAATAGAGATAGCAAAGCAGTTCATTAAACTACGAAGGGTAGAACCTTCTTTTGCTAAGTCGATAAATATTTCACCTAAAGTATTATCATTGTATTCACCAGTTCTTAAGAATAAAACTTGACCGCCAATTCTAGCTTTTTGTGTAAAGCCACGACGCTTAGCTGGCAAGGATTTACGCTCTACAATGCGAGACAATTGACGCTTGAATGTAGTATCAGTAGAGGCAGACATTCTTTTTTGAACTTCTTCTAATAACTCATCTACATTCAATTTGCTTAAGTCAACCAGTTGTGATTCAGATTCTAAAACAGACTCTTCGGTAGCATCTGTTTTTTTCTTCTTATCAGACTTTGTACTTAAAGGTTGGCTTAATTTAGAACCATCACGGTAGATTGCATTCGCTTTTAAACCTAAGGACCAACTCATTAAATAAGAATCGGCAATTTCTTCCACAGTGGCTTCGTTGGGAAGGTTTATTGTTTTAGAAATAGCACCAGATAAGAATGGTTGGCAAGCAGCCATCATTCTAATATGTCCATGTGCATGAATGTATCTTACTCCTTTTTTACCATTTTTATTGGCGCAATCAAATATGGACAAATGCTCATCTTTCAATGCTGGTGAACCTTCTACCGTCATGGTACCGCATACATAATCATTTGCTTCGTCAATTTGATCTTCGCTAAAACCTAGTGCTTCTAATAAATTAAAGCTCCAGTCTGCAAATACTTCTTCTTTGAAACCTAATCTTGTTAAACATGCGTCACCTAATGTGAAGCGATTAAATATAAATCCAATTTCAAATGCAGATTTAGCAGCACCATTTAATTTTGCAATTTCTTCTGGTAAAAATCCTTTTGCCAATAAAGATTCATTATTAATATGTGGTGCTCCTACGAAATTGGCATGTCCTACAGCAAAGTTTACAATGGCATCATTTTCTGCTTGAGAATAACCCAAGTTCTTTAATGCTTGTGGCACTGATTGGTTGATAATTTTAAAGTATCCACCACCAGATAATTTTTTAAATTTCACTAAAGCAAAATCTGGCTCTACCCCTGTGGTATCGCAATCCATTACAAGACCAATGGTTCCTGTTGGAGCAATTACAGTTGTTTGTGCATTTCTATAACCATATTTTTCACCTAATTGAACAGCATCATCCCAAGCTTTAGTAGCCGCTTTCAATAAATAATCTGGTGTGTATTGAGCTTTAATTCCTTGTGGTTTAATTTCTAATCCGACATAAGCACCTTCTGCGTCATAAGCTGCCGCACGGTGATTACGCATAACACGTAACATGTCTTCTTTATTTTCTTCGTATTTATCAAAGGCACCTAAGAAGGAAGCCATCTCTGCAGATGTCTTATAGGCCACCCCCGTCATGATGGCTGTGATGGCACCTGCGATACCACGTGCTTCTTCACTATCATAAGCAATACCACTTACCATTAACATAGAACCCAAGTTAGCGAAACCTAAACCTGTTGTTCTGTAGTCATAAGATAATTGTGCTACCTCTTTAGAAGGGAACTGTGCCATTAATATAGATACTTCTAATACTGTTTGCCATAATCTTGTAGTGTATTCAAAACCAGTTACATCAAAACTATTGTCTGACTCATTGAAGAATTTACGCAAGTTGATAGAAGCTAGATTACAAGCAGTGTTGTCCAAGAACATATATTCTGAACAAGGGTTAGAGGCATTGATACGGCCACCCTTTGGACAAGTATGCCACTCATTAATAGTAGTGTCATATTGTGTTCCAGGATCGGCACAACGCCAAGCAGCGTTTGCAATTTGATCCCATACTTCACGCGCAGGGATAGATTGCATCACACGACCATCGGTACGTGCTTTTAATTCCCAGTTGCCATTTTCAGACAAGGCTTTAAAGAAGCTATTAGGAATACGCACCGAGTTGTTTGAGTTTTGGCCAGACACGGTTGCGTAAGCTTCACCTTCATAGCTATTATCATAACCAGCCGCAATTAAAGCAGCTACTTTATCTTCTTCTTTTACTTTCCAGTTAATAAATTCCATTATTTCTGGATGGTCTAAATCTAAACAAACCATTTTAGCAGCACGACGTGTTGTACCACCACTTTTGATAGCGCCTGCTGCGCGGTCACCAATTTTTAAGAAACTCATTAAACCACTTGATGAACCACCCCCACTTAATTTTTCGTTGGCTCCTCTAATTTGAGAGAAGTTAGTTCCTACGCCTGAACCATATTTAAAAATTCTTGCTTCTCTTGTCCATAAATCCATGATACCGCCTTCGTTCACTAAATCATCACTTACACTTAAAATAAAACAAGCATGTGGTTGAGGACGCTCGTAAGCACTTGTTGATCTTTTTAATTTTTTATCAGTAGGATCTACATAGTAATGGCCTTGCGCACCACCTGTAATACCATAGCTCTCATGCAATCCTGTATTAAACCATTGTGGCGAATTAGGCACACAGGCTTGATTTAATATGCTATATACTAATTCCTCATAGAATACTTGCGCATCTTTCTCTGTTTTGAAATAACCATAACGCTCTCCCCACACTCTCCAACAATTGGCCATACGATGAGCCACTTGCTTCACTGTTGTTTCACGACCTAAGGAACCATCTGGTTGTGGTACACCTGCTTTTCTAAAATATTTTTGTGCAAGAATATCTGTTGCAATTTGACTCCACTGTTTCGGTACTTCGACATTCGTCATTTCAAACATTTTCTCACCATTCGGATTTTTGATCACGCTATCTCTATAGTCGTATTCAAATTGATCAAATGGAGAAACATTTTCTTTAGTAAATAGGCGAGAAAATGCTAAGCCTTTTTTTGTTTTTGTAGTAGCCATGGTCGTATTCTATTTTGGATGTGAGTGGGTTATCCCACTAGATTTTGCAAAAACCTTGATGGGTATACGAAAATATCTTTCTATAACCACAATACAGCCATGGAAATATCAACAGCTGTGGAAAAGATATGTGGATTAAATTAAACAGCTTATCCGGCTTGATTTCCGTGATTTATCCCCACATCATGTTAGTTTCTGCGAAAAAAAAACCTTTGATTATTGGATTTTTTAGTAATAAATAGAGAATAGTCGCTCCGTATATAATTAAAATGGATAATTTTGAAGATTCGAACAAAAAGATGCACCTTTCGGGTCTTAACCAATGACACAGCACATATACCATACTATAGCCAATGGCAAGGCAAAAGCTCAAAAAGCTTTTGCAGTTTTGATTGATCCTGACAAGCTTAATGAACAAAGCTTAATCCATACCATTGAAATTGCAGTCAAAGCCAAAGTTGATTTCTTTTTTGTGGGCGGCAGCTTAGTGGTGACGGATACTTTGGATACCATGGTCTCCACCATCAAAAAGCATTGTACCATTCCAATTCTTTTGTTTCCTGGTTCTCCTGACCAAATTACTCCTAAAGCAGATGCCTTATTGTACTTGTCATTGATTTCTGGTCGTAATGCAGAATTACTGATTGGCCAACATGTGATTAGCGCGCCCTTTGTTAGACAAAGTGGTTTAGAAATTATTCCAGTAGGCTATATGCTTATTGATGGAGGTTCCCCTACTACGGTTTCTTATATATCTAATACCAACCCTATCCCTTCCAATAAGAATGACATTGCCATATGTACCGCCATGGCAGGTGAAATGTTGGGGCTTAAATTAATATACATGGATGCGGGTAGTGGTGCTCAAAGAGCCATTCCAACCGCTATGATTAAAGAAGTAGCCAAACACCTACAAATTCCATTGATTGTTGGGGGTGGTATTACTTCTGCAGAAAAGGCCAAAGAAAATTGTATGGCGGGTGCAGACATTATTGTAGTAGGCAATGCAGCCGAAAAAGATCCTGAATTAATCACCGCCATTTCAGCGGCCATACACAGTTTAAATAAGTAGTAGGACTTTTTAGAAGCTCATCATTTCTTTAAACTTCACCGTTTGACGACGGCTAATTTCTACCTTTTCTCCTCCTTTTAATTCCACTAGTAAACCTCCATTAAAATAGGGTTCGATTTTTTCTATCCAATGCAAGTTGATGATGTGTTTTCTATTGGCTCTAAAAAAAACACGGTCGTCGAGCCTGTCTTCTAAGGCATTCAAAGATTTTAAAATTAGTGGCTTATTGGTATCAAAATACACTTTCGCATAATTACCCACGCTTTCAAACAAGCGAATGTCTTGCAATTTCACAAACCAACATTTCTCTCCGTCTTTCACAAATACTTGATCTGATTCTGACAATGGGCCTCTTTGATTGCCTGATAAACTGGCACGTTCTAATTCAATTTCAGCTTGTAGTTTTTGAATGGCGTCTGCTAATCGCTTAGGATCGATGGGCTTTAATAAATAATCCAAGGCATTTACTTCAAAAGCTTTTAAAGCAAATTCATCATAAGCAGTCGTAAAAATTACCTTGGGTGCTTTTTCTAATTCAGCCAATAAATCAAAGCCTGTTTTGCCTGGCATTTGAATGTCTAAAAAAATAAGGTCGGGTCTGGCCAAGTCAATTTTTTCTACCCCTTCCTCTACATTACTTGCTTCGTCTATGATGACTATTTCAGGATGTAGCGCCAATAATTTTTTCAACTCAGTACGAGCCAATCTTTCATCGTCAACTATAATTGCTTTAATGGGCATATAATTATTTTTTAGGAATGGAAATAGGTATGGCTAATTTAGCAGTAACTTGATTGGGCTTGCACTGAAATATTTCAAACAATGCTTGTCCATGGTACAATATATTCAACCGCTCTTTTGTACTTTGCAATCCAAAACCATCTCGCTCCGTAGATTGCAATAAGCCTGTATTTTGCACCACCAACACCAGCTTATCTTGTTCAAATTTTGAAATAATTTTTATTAAACAATCTCCAGGTTGCTTACCCAGCCCGTGTTTGATGGCATTCTCCACCAAGGTTTGCAACATCATTGGGGGCAATTGATTGTCTTTTGTTGCAGGATCAATCTCGTACTCTATTTTCAATCGATCTGCAAAACGAATGTATTCTAAAGCCAAATAATCTTTGACAATATTTAATTCTTTTTCTAAGGATGTAATTTCCACTTTGTCTACCTGAATACTACTTCTTAAAATATTACTTAGTTCCGTAATGGCCTGCCTTGCTCTTTGTGGATCTTCATCTACCAAGGCTCGTATACTGTTTAATGCATTAAAAATAAAATGCGGATTAATTTGAGACTTGATTGTTTTTAATTCCAATTCTTTAATGATGGATTCTAGTTTTACTTTTTTGACCTCCTCAGAATTGGTAAATTCTATGTAATGCCATAAAACGTAAATCGAAATCCATACCAAGAAAATGGGGGTATCCAAAATCAAACTAAATAAAAACCTTTTATTGACCCTTTCCCCATTCCAATTATTTACAATACTTGAAATAGACCAAGTAAAATGATCGGTGATATTTTTAGGGCCTTCTCTATCGGAATCAAACAACCTGAATATTTCAATAATTGAGCTGGTAAGAATACTAAACAAGATGGAGAAAAATATAATCAATGAAAATATTTTCCACCATTGATGAGAAGGCGTGGGCGGTCTCAATGAAAGTTGAATCATTGATTTTCTCAAAAAGTGAGTCATCAAAATCCCAAAAATAATATTGATTAAAATCCTAGGATAAAAAGTGAGGCTTAATTGCTTATCCAACATATAGGCAAAAAAGATAATGGTAAGCCCGTAACTTAACCAGCCAGCAATTTGACAAATCCAATATAGCGCAGCAGACTTTTTCATGTAACTCAAATTTACTCTTATTTGCTTGCTTATTGGGCTTTAGATTGGATAGGTGGCCAAATAATTGGCTAAAAGGCAATTGACCTTATTTCACTTTAAACTTTTGTTGAATATTTACGTTATTAACTTACTTTTACAACACAATTTTGAAGCATGCAGATTGAGGCCGGCCCTTTATTAAAGATCATCAACTCTCCGGAAGACTTAAAAAAAATTTCCAAGGAAAAGCTACATCAGGTATGTGACGAATTGCGTCAGTACATTATTGATGTGGTAAGTGTGCATGGCGGGCATTTTGCAGCAAGCTTAGGCGTGGTAGAATTGACTGTGGCGCTGCACTATATTTACAATACCCCCTATGACCAATTGGTATTTGATGTAGGCCATCAAGCTTATGGCCATAAAATTTTAACTGGCAGACGCGACGAATTTATTAGCAATCGTAAATACAATGGGCTGAGTGGTTTTCCAAAAAGATCAGAAAGTGAGTACGATACTTTTGGCGTTGGACACTCCTCTACATCTATTTCTGCCGCCTTGGGTATGTCGATGGCTGCTAAGTATAAAAAAGAAAATAGAAAATCAGTAGCCATCATCGGAGATGGTTCCATGACTGCAGGTATGGCCTTCGAAGCCATGAACCATGCAGGGGTTGCCGATAGCGATGTCTTGATTATATTGAATGATAATTGCATGAGCATCGATCCTAATGTGGGTGCCCTAAAAGAATACTTAACCGACATTAGCACTTCTCCTACCTACAATAAAGTAAGAGATGAACTTTGGCAATTGATGGGCAAACTGCCCATTGGTAAAACCTTTACCCGCGAAATGGCTTCTAAAGTGGAAGCAAGTTTAAAAGGGGTGGTTTCAAAAAGTAGTAATTTATTTGAGGCCTTGAACCTTCGTTATTTTGGACCTATTGATGGGCACAATATTGCTAATTTGGTAGATACCTTAAAAGACTTAAAAGAAATTCCTGGTCCAAAAATATTACATGTACTTACTGTCAAAGGAAAGGGTTATGATTTAGCAGAAAAAGACCAAACCAAATGGCATGCACCTGGTTTATTTGATAAATTAACTGGGGAGATCATTAAGAAAAAAATTGAAACACCACAGCCGCCTAAATACCAAGACGTATTTGGACATACGATTGTGGAACTGGCTAAATTGAATCCATTCATCATGGGCATTACCCCTGCCATGCCAAGTGGCTCTTCCTTAAAGTTCATGATGGAAGCCATGCCAGACAGGGCTTTTGACGTAGGCATTTGCGAACAACATGCCGTTACACTAAGTGCAGGTTTAGCCACACAAGGCATCAAAGCGTTTTGCAATATTTATTCTTCCTTTATGCAAAGAGCTTATGACCAAGTCATTCATGATGTGGCTTTGCAAAATTTACCTGTTGTGTTTTGTTTGGACCGCGCAGGTTTGGTAGGTGAAGATGGACCTACACACCATGGCTGTTATGACATAGCTTTTTTTAGATGTATTCCTAATATGATTGTTGCAGCCCCAATGAACGAAGTGGAATTGCGCAATCTAATGTATACTGCCCAATTACCTGAGACCAATGCGCCCTTTGTGATTCGATATCCAAGAGGAGAAGGCGTTTTAGTAGATTGGCAAAAACCATTTGAAAAAATTACCATCGGAAAAGGTAGAAAATTAAAAGACGGAAAAGACATTGCCATTTTATCATTAGGGCATCCAGGAAATTTTGCACAAACAGCCATTAGAAATTTAAGGGAAGAAGGCATTGATCCTGCCCATTATGATATACGTTTTGTAAAACCATTGGACGAAGCCTTATTGCATGAAGTGTTTAAAAACTATGATAAAATTGTAACGGTAGAAGACGCGACTGTAGTAGGCGGAATGGGTTCGGCTATTTTAGAATTCATGAACGAGCACAATTACAATAGTAAAATTACCATCTTAGGTATTCCTGATAGCATAGTAGAACATGGCAGCTTAAAAGAATTATACCATGAATGTCATTATGATGCTATGGCGATTGCAGAAGCAGTTAAAGCATTGTTGGGCAAACAAATACTTTCGGAAGCATAAAATCTACTAAAATTTAATTAGTTCAAACTAGGATCAAAATCTCCTAAATTTTCTGGCTCCGCATTGGGTTCAATCGGATCATCTTTGAATGCTTCTAAATTGGGCGTTTCATAAGAATCAAAATTATCTACATGGCCTGGTTCTAAATCATCTTCTCTATTTTCATTCCATTCGATAATAAAATTATTGCGGCCTTCGCCCACCATTAACTTCATGTATTTTTGTTGAGACAATTCCAATATAGATAAGAATAAGAACAAGGCGTGCACACGGTCTTGGCAGATATCAAATACTTTTTCAAAAGCCACTGTTTTTCCTTCTCTCACAATGTCTAACAAATAAGCCCTGCTGCCTTCCATGGTATAATTGTATCTAACCACGGTATGCACAGGCTTATTCTGACGGTCTTGTAAACGCGTCATTACTTTTTCAAATGACTTCATCAACTTAAATAAAGTCACTGTTTGTAATTCTGTGCCTTCAGCCGCTTCTTCTCCTACCAAAGACATCTCTTGTTGAATATTGCCTCGTTTCATCATCAGCATTCTTAGCGCTTCTAAGTCGGCCATTTGCACTGCCGCTTCTTTGTATTTTTTATACTCTAAAATTTTATCAATCAATTCTTGTCTTGGATCAATTTCATTGCCCAAGGCATCTAATTCTTTTCTTGGCAATAAAAGTTTTGCCTTGATGCGCATTAAAGTAGAAACAAACAAAATAAACTCACTGCTTAATTCAATATTCACTTTTTCTTGATCATGAATAAAGTTTAAAAAATCGTTGATAATTTTTGTAATCTGGATATTATAGATATCCATTTCATCTCGCTCGATAAAGAAAAGTAGAAGGTCAAAAGGACCTTCAAATTGGTCCACTTTGATAGAATAATTCGATTGCTGATTCATGTGCACAAAGAAAAGGAATCAAGACTAATTTATGGCTAAATGACCAAGTATTTATCCACTTTTATAAAAAATCAAGCATCTTTACCCAAAATTTAGCGCATGAACAATAAGTTCATCCATTGGGTCATTTTTTGCCTTCTAGCCCTCATTTGGGGCAGTTCCTTTATTCTGATGAAAGAAGGACTCACCCAACTTTCGCCCTATCAGGTGGCTGCGCTACGCATGCTTTTCGCTGGTTTGATCTTATTGCCCTTTGCCTTTAAGGCGTTCAAAAAAATACCCAGAGAAAAAATAGGCTTGGTACTGCTTTCTGGAATCATTGGAAATTTTATTCCCGCTTTTTTATTTTGTATTGCAGAAACTAAAATTGATAGTGCACTGGCAGGTATCTTAAATTCATTGACTCCTTTGTTTACTATTTTGGTAGGTTTGTTTTTTTTCAAAATAGCCACCAATACCCAAAAAATGGCAGGCATCTTAGTAGGCTTCATTGGACTTTGTTTGCTTTTTGCTGCGGGTAAAAATATTAGTTTTGAAAACCTAGCTTATGCTTCCTTGGTTTTGCTAGCCACTTTCTTTTATGGCTTGAATGTAAATATGGTAGGTAAATTTTTACAAAACATTCGCGCGCTTGACATTGCTTCTATTGCCTTTGTTTTTTTAATCATTCCTAGCGCATTGATTCTTTATGCCACTGGCTATTTTAATTTAAATTTTAACAACGCTGCAATTGTTCATGCGACCTGGAGTGGTATTTTTTTAGGAGTAGTGGGCACTTCCATTTCTTCCATCCTTTTTTACATACTCATTAAAAGAGCTGGCATTATTTTTGCATCCATGGTGACTTATGGGATACCCATAGTGGCTGTGGCTTGGGGAGTATATTACGGAGAAACCATTTCCATCTTACAAGTAGGTAGCCTGTTAATTATTTTAGTAGGCGTCTATATAGTAAATAAGCCCCGACACTAAAAGTACCAGGGCTTAATGTAGTAAGATTTTATTGGAGTAATTAGATGGTCATGATTTCTTTTTCTTTCGACTCTAAATGTTTTTCAACTAAGCTGATGTGCTTATCGGTAATTATTTGAATCTCCTCTTCGGCGCCTTTGCAAATGTCCAAGCTGGCTCCGTCTTTTTGTAATTTCTTCACTTGCTCAATATGGTCTCTTCTGATATTGCGTATGGATACCTTGCTCAACTCTCCCTCTGCACTTGCTTTTTTAACCAGTTCTTTGCGACGCTCTTCGGTCAATGGTGGTGTAAACAATCTAATTTGTACCCCATCATTTTGAGGTGTAATACCAATATTGGCAGCCATAATGGCTCTTTCTATTAAAGCTAGCATGTTCTTTTCCCAAGGTTGAATACTAATCGTTCTGCTGTCCAATATTTGCACATTGCCCACTTGACTCACTGGCGTTGGGGTGCCATAATAATCCACATTGATTCCCTCTAAAATGGAAGGAGAGGCCTTGCCAGCTCTAATCTTTGAAATCTCAATTTCTAAGTGATTGATGGCCTTTTTCATGCTGGTTTCTGCATTTTGGGCTATTTTCTTTAACTCTTCTGACATATTAGGTTTATTTGAGTCTTCAAAGCTACGCAAATCATCGAATCGAACGCAAGTCTTTTTTGTCTTTTTGTTAGATTTACGATGCAAATTAGACTATGAATTCTATCTTTGCCCCCACTAGAATAAAACAATTATGGCTACGACAGATTTAACTAAAATTGCTTCTCAAATTAGAAGAGACATTGTAAGAATGGTGCATGCACAACAAAGTGGTCACCCAGGTGGTTCTTTGGGTTGTACCGATTTTCTAACGGCACTGTATTTCAAAGTGATGAAAATTGATACTAATTTTTCAATGGATGGCAAAAACGAAGATCTTTTCTTTTTATCCAATGGTCATATTTCCCCAGTATTTTATTCAGTATTAGCAAGAGCTGGTTATTTTGAGGTGAAAGAATTGGCTAGTTTTAGAAAAATAAATTCTCGTTTACAAGGACATCCTACGACGCATGATCATTTACCTGGCATAAGAATTGCAAGTGGTTCTTTAGGACAAGGCATGAGTGTAGCCATTGGTGCTGCCCTTGCAAAAAAATACAATAACGACGACCGTACCGTTTATTGTTTGCATGGAGATGGCGAATTACAAGAAGGACAAATTTGGGAAGCAGTGATGTTTGCAGCCCATAATAAAGTAGATAATTTAATAGCTACCATTGACGTAAATGGACAACAAATTGATGGCCCATTAAGCAAGGTTTTATCCTTGGATAGCTTGGAAGATAAATTCAAAGCATTTCATTGGACCGTTTTGCATATGGATGGTCACGATATGGACAATATATTAGAAACCCTTGCACAAGCAAAAGCACTAACTGGTAAAGGAAAGCCAATTTGTATTTTGATGAAAACAGAAATGGGCAAAGGGGTTGACTTTATGGAAGGCAGTCATGATTGGCATGGCATTGCTCCTAATGATGAACAATTGGCAAAAGCTTTAGGACAACTAGAGGAAACTTTAGGCGATTATTAAATTTTTCTATAGAGGAATTTCATAGAATATAAATTCCTCTATTTAATCTCTAATTATTTTTTCAAAAAGACGTGCTGAGGCCTTGCGGGCTGGAATCCATCCTGCTGCAACCGCAATAACAACTACTAAAAGTATAATGGCGATATAATCTTCGGCCATTGGTTTAACTGGATAATAATCTATCACGAAAGAATTCCCTCCTAGTTTTATAAAGTGAAAACTGTTTTGTAACCAACAAAATAAACTGGCCAAAGCCCCACCAATAAAGGCCCCCATAAAGGCCATAATACCGGAGAGCAATAAGAATATTTTTTGAATGTCCCAAGGCCTAGCACCCATGGCATGCAAGACATGGATGTCTTTTTGTTTTTCCAATACCAACATGGTTAAAGCCCCCACTAAATTGAAAGAAGCCACCATCATGATCAAAGCTAGAATAGAAAAAATAATCCATTTTTCCATTTGCATGATCTTGTACAAATCTATATTTTGTTGAAATTTATTTTTTACTAGAAATTGAGCTCCAAAAATATTTTTTAAGGTCTTCATTACCTTGGCCTCTGCACCTGGACCAACAGAAAGTTCCACAGCCGAAACTTGATGAGGCGCAAGATCAAAAAGATACTGTGCGAAAGCATAATTGGTAAAAACATATTGGTCATCAAATTCTTGCTGCACAGAAAAAGCACCGGATTGCACAGCGTTTAAAGTACTCAATTGATTAAGGTTGGTGATAGATTTTCCAGATCTGTTCACGGCAAACAACTGAAGCGTGTCCCCAATAAAACGTTGGAACAAACCTAGCTTTTGTTCAATACCAATGCCCATGATTAATTTAGGGGTATTCAAGTCTCCAATAACGCATTTGCCCCTTTTTAAATGTGCCTTGATATTATTAATATAGCCATAAGAAGAATCGATGCCTTTTACCATGACCACTGCTTGAAAATTATCCTTGACAATAAGGGCTCTATTTTCAACTACCCTACTCACCGCTTTAACACCATTCATTTTTTCAACTAAACTATAGGTGCTGTCTGATAAAGTAAAAAATTTCCCTTGCACTGGTGTTACACGCACATCGGCATAAAAATCCGAATACAAGCCTTTCACAATATCGGTAAAACCATTAGAAACACTCAAGATTAAAATGAGTGCGGCTGTTCCTATGGCAATGGCGAAAACACTTACCCATGCAATAATTTGTATTGCCTGAAAAGTATACTTACCTCTAAAATAACGCCATGCAAATAAAAAATGCACTTACAAATTTTTTAGAATCTCATCCATTTTAAAAACATAATCCAAAGTATCGTCTAAATAAAAATGCAATACAGGAATACGTCTTAATTGATGCTTCATGGTATCAGAAAGATGCTTTTTGATTTCCCATGCCTGTGCTTGTATTTTCTTAAAAGAAGCTGCTGTGTCTTTTACCTGAAATAAACTCAAATAAATTCTAGCCTCCAATAAATCTGGAGTCACTTTTACAGAAGAGATGGAAATCATCCCGCCTTGCAAATTGGTCAATCCTAGTTTTAAAAAGATATCGTTAAGGGCGCTCTGAATAGCCCCGGCCACCTGTTTTTGTCTTTTTCCTTCCTCCATAATCAAAATCGTTGATTCGCTGTAAAATTAGTTACTTTGCTGATTATTCTGCGGGAATAATTTTGAATATGAAGAAATTTATTCGCATCATAAGTTATATCAGAGAATACAAGGCCTATATGGCTTGGTACAGCCTATTTATTAGCTTATCTATAGTCTTTGGTTTGTTTTCCTTGGGGATGTTGATGCCCTTTATGGACCTTATTTTTGGCAAAACTGAATTGATAGCCGCAGTTAAAACAGCCACAGCAGGCAATGGTTCAAGCAATATCAAAGATTTGGTGTATGGATTTTTACAAGAAAGTATTACTGCGCATGGTAAAGTACAAGCCTTAGGTTGGATTTGCCTTTTTATTGTCATTACCGTTTTATTAAAAAACATATTTCTTTATTTGTCTTATTACTTTTTGGCACCTATAAGAAATGCAGTAACACGCAAATACTCAAGGCTCTTGTATGAAAAGATATTACAATTGCCTGTTGGCTATTTTACGGAACAGCGCAAAGGAGATATTTTAAGTAGATCCTCTAACGATATTAGTGAATTAGAAAATTCTGTGATTGGCGCACTAGAAGGTTTGATTAAAGAGCCTTTAAATATTTTAGGAATACTTATTTTCTTATTTATAATAAGCGTAAAGCTTACTTTATTTGTTTTTTTATTTTTACCCATGGCTGGATTAATTGTAGGACGTATTGGTAGAAGTTTGAAAAAGAACACCAATAAAGCACAAGTAAAATGGGGCGAAATTTTAAGTCAGATGGAAGAAACTTTAACAGGTTTAAGAATTATCAAAGCCTTTAATGCAGAAGGTAGAGTGAAAAAACAATTCTTTGCTTTAGTAGATGAGATTTTCCATATCAAAAATAAAATACTCAATAAACGCGATTTAGCTTCTCCAGTTTCTGAAACCTTAGGCGTAATTATTTTATGTGGTGTGTTGTGGTTTGGCGGTCAATTGGTTTTAAGTGGAGAAATATTGTCACCAGGTTCTTTCATTACCTATGTGGCTTTATTTTCTCAAATTATTAATCCTTCTAAAGCCTTATCCCAAGCGGCTTACAATGTAACAAGAGGCAATGCCACCTTAGATAGATTGAATGAGATTTTAGAAGCACCTTTAACTGTTGAAGAAATAGCTAATCCTATTGTACTAGACTTATTTAAAGATTGTATTGAATTTAAGGACGTCCAGTTCTCCTATCAAGATGCTACCATTTTAAAAAATATAAACCTCACCATTAAAAAAGGTAAGTCAGTGGCATTGGTTGGATCTTCCGGTGCAGGGAAAAGCACCTTAGCTGATTTAGTACCTCGTTTTCACGATGTTAGTACAGGCAATTTATTGATTGATGGAAAAAATATTAAGGACTATAGTTTGCATAGTTTAAGAAACTTAATCAGCATTGTAACGCAAGAGCCTATTTTATTCAATGATACTATTGCTGCGAATATTGCCCTGGGTAAACCAAATGCAACTGAGGCTGAAATTATGGAAGCTGCGAAGATTGCCAATGCTTATGATTTTATCATTAAAAAAGAAGGGGGCTTTCAAAGCATGATTGGTGACAGAGGTAGTAAATTAAGTGGTGGCGAGCGTCAACGTTTAACTATTGCTAGAGCAGTGTTAAAGAATCCACCTATTTTAATTTTAGATGAAGCGACTTCGGCCTTAGATACCGAAAGCGAGAAACTGGTACAAGAAGCCATTAATAATATGATGCAAAACAGAACCTCCATTGTAATTGCACATCGATTGTCTACCATCAGGCATGCAGATGAAATTATTGTTTTACAAAAAGGCAATATTGTGGAAAGAGGCAACCATGATGCACTCATTGCACAAAATGGATATTACAGAAAACTAATTGACATGCAGGAAGTGAAATAAAGCTTACAAAAAACCCCGATAGCAATATCGGGGTTTTCTTTTTATGATGGTACTAAATCAATTATTGATCATTGCTGTTTCTAACATAGCCCAATTTTGCTTCTAAGCTTAAAGTGGCATGAGGAACTGCACGCAAACGCGCCTTATCTATCAAACGCCCTGTGACTCTACAAATACCGTAGGTTTTGTTTTCGATGCGCATCAAGGCTTTCTCTAAATGGTCTATAAAAGTAATTTGTCTAGAAGCCATTTGACCCAACTGCTCTCTTTCCATGCTCACACTACCATCTTCCATGGTCATGTATCTAGCATCGTCATTGTCACCGCCTAATTCATCCTTGCGGGTAATAATGCCTTGTAAATAAAGCAACTCTTTTTTAGCAGCATCTAATTTGTTGCTGATTAAATCTTTGAATTCTTTCAATTCAGCGTCTGAGTATTTTACTAAAGTATCGGTTGATCTTTCTACTTGTTTTCTTCTTTCCATAGGAACATAACCAGGTTGATAAGGTACACTATTTTTAGCTCCAATCTTTGGAACTTTAATATCCTTAATTGGTTCTGCCACTTTACGAACTGGTTTAACTGGAGGTGTTGGAATTTTAGGAACCGGCTTTGCAGGTGGAACATATTTTTCAACAGGCTTCGCAGCTATAGGAGCTTTGATGGGTGCTTTAACAGGAACGATTGGTTTTGCTTTTCCTTTGACAGGAACTGCTTTTTTAATAGGCGCTTTAATGGGGGTGGCTTTTTTTATAGGTGTTTTAACAGGGGCCGCTTTTTTTACGGGTACTGCTTTTTTGGGAGCTGCTTTTTTAGGCGCTGCCTTTTTTACAGGAGCGGCTTTTTTAGGTGCTGCTTTTTTTACAGGAGCTGCTTTTTTTACAGGAGCTGCTTTTTTTACAGGCGCTGCTTTTTTTACAGGCGCTGCCTTTTTTACAGGAGCGGCTTTTTTAGGAGCGGCTTTTTGGGGTGCTGCTTTTTTAGCAGGGGCTGCCTTTTTTACAGGAGCCGCCTTTTTAGGCGCTGCTTTTTTTGGAGCTGGTTTTTTTGTAGCCATAATTATCCTTTTTGTCTAACTGAAATCCTTAATTTATGCTCATTTATCTCGACCTCCACCGCCTCTTTTAAGGCCGGGACCCAGTCAATTTGGTGTGCTAGAATTTCGCGGCAAATATAGTCCGAAAATTGAATAATGGACTGCTTCAATTCCGTATTCTCCTCAATTTCAAGCAAAATCTTGTCTGTTAGCTCGAAATTAGACTCTTTTCTTATGTTTTGGACCCTATTTACCAGCTCACGGGCATTCCCTTCCTGCAATAAAGCCGGGCTAATGGTAATGTCCAAGGCCACGGTAAGGGCATTTTTTACGGCTACGCTCCATCCAGGTATATCTTCCGCTATAATATCTACTTCGCTGATTAACAATTGAATAGTCTCATTTTCAATTGATAAGTCCAAACTGCCCTCTTTTTCTAATACAGTTATTTGTGCCTGGGTCAGATTGGCAATCACTGCGGAGGCCTGCTTCATTTTGGTACCCAACTTGGCGCCCAATAATTTGAAATTAGCTTTTACCTTTTTACTAATCACTCCTTCCGTCTCTGTGATATAATTAATTTCTTTAACGTTTACTTCTGCTAAAATTAATTCCTCCATTTGCTCAATTGCTTTTTTCATCAAAGGATCTAAAACAGGTATTAATATTTTTTGCAATGGCTGACGCACTTTAATATTCACTTTTTTTCGAATAGATAAAACCAAAGAACAAATGTCTTGTGCCATTTGCATTCTGGTTTCTAAAGCAGCATCAATTTTGCTAAGGTCTGCTTTAGGAAAATCTGCATGATGGATAGAATTCACCTCATGTTTTTTTGTAATGCTATTTAAATTTCTAAACACTTGGTCGCAAAAGAAAGGGGCGATGGGTGCCATTAATTTAGTAATGGTTTCAATACATTCATACAAGGTTTGGTAAGCAGCAATTTTATCTTGGGTATAACTGCCTTTCCAAAAACGTCTGCGACACAATCTTACATACCAGTTACTTAAATGTTCATCTACAAAGGTCTCAATGGCCCTGCCTGCAATGGTGGGTTCAAAATCGTCCATGGCATTCGTCACAGTTTGAATTAAAGTATGCAAAGAAGAAATGATCCAACGATCAATTTCGGGCCTTTCTGCCAATGGAATAGGTGCTTGTTCAAAATGGAAATTATCAACATTCGCATACAATGCAAAAAATTGATAGGTATTGTACAAAGTACCAAAGAATTTTCTTTGTACTTCTTGAATGCCTGCTAAATCAAATTTTAAATTATCCCAAGGAGAAGCATTGGTGACTAAATACCATCGCGTCGCATCAGCGCCATATTTTTCAATGGTCTCAAAAGGGTTCACCACATTGCCTAAACGCTTACTCATCTTGTTGCCATTCTTATCCAAAACCAGCCCATTGCTCATGACTGCTTTATAAGCAACACTATCAAAAAGCAAAACGCCTAAAGTATGCAAAGTATAAAACCAACCACGTGTTTGATCTACCCCTTCACAAATAAAATCGGCTGGAAAGGCTTGTCCTTTATCTATTAAGTCTTTATTTTCAAATGGATAATGCCATTGCGCATAAGGCATGGCGCCAGAATCAAACCATACATCTACTAAATCCGAAACACGTTTCATCGGTTGTCCGCTTGCACTTACTAATTCAATTTGATCCACAAAGGGTTTATGTAAATCCACGTCTAATTTACCATCAATGATTTTTAAATTCACTTCAGTATTGTAACCTTTATCTTTTGCAGCGGTGTAAGCCTTTGTTAATTCTTCAATCGATCCTATACAAACTTCTTCGCTGCCATCTTCAGTTCTCCATATTGGAAGTGGGGTTCCCCAATACCTACTTCTAGATAAATTCCAATCCACCATATTCTCTAACCAGTTGCCAAAACGCCCTTCACCAGTGCTTTTGGGCTTCCAATTGATGGTCTTATTTAATGCTACCATTCTATCTTTAACGGCCGTGGTTTTAATGAACCAAGCGTCTAATGGGTAATACAAAATTGGTTTATCAGTTCTCCAACAATGCGGATAACTATGCTCATATTTCTCCACTTTAAAGGCACGATTCTCTTTTTTTAATTTAACAGAAATATCCACATTCACATCTTGATACTCTTTTTCGTCTTTGTAATTCTTTACATATCTGCCGCTAAATTCTCCAACGCCTTCCACAAATTTTCCTGCTCTATCCACCAAAGTAAGGATGCCTAAATTATTTTTTTGACCCACCTTGTAATCGTCTGCACCAAATGCAGGAGCGGTATGCACCATTCCGGTTCCATCTTCTGTGGTTACAAAATCGCCCAATACTATTTTAAAAGGATCTCCTTCAAATGTTTTTGGATCATTGGCTTCAAAGGGCATTAACTGCTCGTAACGCAATCCATTTAAATCGCTTCCTTTGCAAGTAGCAATTATTTTCCATGGAACAATTTTATCGCCTTCTGCAAAACTTTCTAAGCTTTCTCCTTCTTCTTTAAAGTATTTGCCAAGCAATGCTTTGGCCAATACCACATTCACTGGGATGGCGGTATATGGATTATAAGTAGCCACTAATACATAATCAATATTGGGACCTACTGTTAAACCTAAATTGGAAGGCAAGGTCCATGGTGTGGTGGTCCAAGCCATGTAAAATACTTCCGTTGATTTTACCTGCGCTGCTTTCAACGCATCAAATAAAAATTCACTGTCCCCATTTTGCACTGCCTTAAACATCGCCACTGCGGAGGTATCTTTTACATCTTTGTACGTACCAGGTTGATTCAGTTCATGAGAACTTAATCCAGTGCCTGCTGCAGGAGAATAAGGTTGTATACTTACGCTTTGATACAAGTATCCTTTTTTATAAAGCGTACTCAATATCCACCAAAGTGTTTCAATGTAATTGTTTTCAAAAGTAATGTAGGGATGATTTAAATCCACCCAGTAACCCATTTTATTGGTGATGTCATCCCATTCTTTTTTATAACGAAGTACTGCTTCTCTACATTTTTTATTGTAGTCTTCTACACTTATCTTCTTGCCAATGTCTTCTTTGGTAATGCCCAATTCTTTTTCCACCCCTAACTCCACGGGCAAGCCATGCGTATCCCATCCGCCCTTTCTTTTTACTTGAAACCCTTGCATGGTTTTGTATCTACAAACCATGTCTTTCAATGTTCTTGAAATTACATGATGTATCCCCGGCATTCCATTGGCACTAGGCGGACCTTCGTAAAATACAAAGGGCTTTTTGCCTTCTCTTAATGAAACAGATTGTTCAAATGCTTGTTCTGATTTCCAAGCAGCTAAAATTTCTGCTTCAATAGCGGGAAGATTCAGTCCATTTAATTCGGGGTATTTCTTATTCATAAAACGCTTGTCCTAGCTCATTTTTAGGGCTCGAAGGTACGAATAAGCTGCTAAAAAAGGCCAGCCCATTTTTTTGGAATTTAGCCATCTACTTGCTTAATTGGCTGCATCCTCCACCTCTTTGGCTAGCGCCTGTGTGGGTTCCTTAAAAAACTTCTTTTGGAAGACAAATAGTGCAATCACCCCTGTGCTAATAGCTGCATCAGCAAAATTGAATACAGGACGGAAAAACTCAAATTCCTCACCGCCCCAAATAGGGAACCATTTTGGAAAATGTCCCTCTCTGATTATTGGGAAATAAAACATGTCCACCACTTTGCCATGCAAAAAGGAAGCATAGCCGCCAGTTCTTGGAAATAAGTGCGCCACCATAGTGGTATATGGATAACTGGCATCAAAGATCATTCCATAGAACAAGCTGTCGATCAAGTTGCCAACTGCACCTGCAAAAATTAAGCCTGCACATATAATAAACCCTTTGTGGTATTTCTGTTGAATAAAACCTTTGATTAAGAATACGCCCCAGATCACTGCCACCAATCTAAATAAGGTTAAAATAATTTTCCCAAATCCACCTCCAAATTTCAATCCCCAAGCCATGCCTTCGTTTTCTACAAAATGCAATCTTGCCCAAGCACCAATGAGGGCATGTTCTTCACCAATAAAGTAATTTAGTTTGATATAAAATTTAATGGCTTGATCAATAAAAATAATCAATACGATTAATGCTGCTACTTTTTTCCCGTTCATAGATTTTATATAATTGAGGACAAAGATAAGTTAGTCTTGTATATAGACCCGCTTTACTCTTTGCCCAATAGAAGTTAATATTTCATAAGGTATGGTTTCTGCCCAAACTGCCAATGCTTCAATAGGTAGATTAGTGCCGAAAACTTCTACTTGGTCGCCAACTTTCACATTAGGGATACCTGTCACATCTATCATGGTCATGTCCATGCAAATGGATCCAATAATCGCTGCCCTAGCACCATTCACCCACATGGCTCCTTTCCCATTGCCCAGTTTTCGATTGTAGCCATCTGCATAACCCAACCTCACGGTGGCTACGATGGTCTCCTTTTCCAAAACGCCCGATCGGTTGTAACCCACTGTTTCGGAGGGGGCTAGCTTTCTTAATTGCGAAATGGTGGTATGCAATTGTAATACATTTTCAAAAACCCCTTCCATCTTGGGAATACCAAACATGCCAATGCCCAAACGAACCATGTTCAAATGATATTTAGAATGGTCTAAAATAGCCCCAGAATTAGAGATATGTTTGATAGTGGTATAACCCAAATCATTTTCTATGGCAGCTGCCCAAGTAGTAAATTTTGTTAGTTGCATTTCGGTAAACATTTTGAATTGTTCCGAACCACTGGCACTTAAATGACTAAAAATAGATTGCACTTTTAACCAGTTTTGTTTTTTTAGATGTGTACTGATTGATTTTATTTCATGTTCATCAAAACCCAAACGATTCATACCTGTATTCAATTTAAGATGAATAGGGAAATTAGGAATGGCTTGTTGTTTAACAAAGGCAGTAAACTGCAACAATAAATCAAGGGAAAAAATTTCAGGTTCTAGATGGTATTGAACCAATGTATCAAATACTGAAAGGTCCACATTCATTACCATGATGGGTAGATGAATACCCGCCTTTCTGAGCTCCACCCCTTCATCTGCATAGGCCACCGCTAAATAATCTACATGATGAAACTGAAGTATTCTTGCAATTTCGGTACTGCCAGTGCCATAGCCAAAGGCTTTTACCATGGCCATGATTTTTACCTTTGGACCAATTTTATTTTTAACTGCTTTGAAATTATGCACCAAGGCCGAAAGATTCACCTCTAATTGTGTTTGATGTGTTTGGAATTGTAAAGCAGCATTTATTTTTTCAAACTCAAAAATTCTTGCCCCCTTCAATAAAATAAATTCTTCTTTAAACAAAGTTGTATCCAAGGAAGTCAAAAATTGATGGGTCGTCTGGTAGGATTGAACCAAGGGTATAGCGGAGAATAAATTTGTATTCTTTTTCAAAAACAATGCCCACTGCATTCCGATGGTAATTATTTTTTTGACAGGATAAGCATTAAAAAGTGCTGCAGCTTTCTGGTATTGTTGCTCACTAGAGTGCACAAAGTCTGAGACCAGCAAGGTGATGGGCAATAAGCCAGCTTGTTGCTTGGCATAATCCAAGGCCAAGGCCATAGAAGATAAATCATTGCTGTAACTGTCATTCAATAAATAACATTGTTGCATCCCCTTTTTGATTTGCATACGCATTTCTAAATGCTTTAACTGCAAAACTTCGGCTTGTATGGCAGTATCTGGTATGGCTAAAAATAATAAAGTCGCCCAACAGCTAATGGCATTTTCTATGGAAGCTTTGTCTGTAAAAGGAAGGTCTAATTCTTTGGCCTCTCCCGCATAAATAGCTTTCAGTAATACCCCTTTTGAATGCAAGGTCTCTGAGGCAATGTTCAAACTAGCTTTTGCATCATAGCCCCAGCTGATGATTTTTTGATCCTTCTTGGTATTTATTTTATCTAAGATGGAATAAGGTGCAATAATGGTTGGGGTATCTTTAAAAAACAACCATTTTTCCATTAATTTTTCTTGCTCGTTGGCAAAGCCTTCTTGATGTGCCGTACCTATATTGGTAAAAATACCAATGCTTGGCTCAATAATTTCTTTTAAAATTTGCATTTCCCCCTTGGTAGAAATGCCTGCTTCAAAAATGGCTAAATCATGTGCATCACTCATGCCCCAAACACTTAAGGGCACGCCTATTTGTGAATTGTAGCTTCTGGGACTTTTGACGATATTAAAAGTATTGCCTAATAATTGTGCCAGCCATTCTTTGACAATGGTTTTGCCATTGCTGCCTGTAATACCAATGACCGGATAATTAAACAATGCCCTATGTTGTTTGGCGATTTTTTGCAAAGCCTGATAGACATTGTCAACAAAGATGAAATTGACTGTTGGAAATTTTGTAACGTCAAAATTAGCTTCCACTACAAAATTTTTAACCCCTCTTTGCACTAAGTCCTCTATATAATCATGACCATTTTGATGTGCCGTTTTCAAGGAAAAAAACAAACTAGTTTCAGGAAAAATAAGCCTTCTACTATCAATGAGTAAATGCTCAATAGTTGATTCCTCTATTATAACAAAGCGTGAAGCAATACTTTGGGCAATATGTTTGATGGTGTTTTGCAAAAATGGCGAGGCTTGTGTTTATTGCTTATTTACTTTAGCTAATTTTTGCTTAGCAGTAAAAATGGAATATAGGATGGACCCAGAAATACAGAATATAATAAACATCAAAGAAATAAGTACCTGAGTGTTTTTATCCATCCACTGGTTGATATAATGTTCACCTAACATTTTTGCTCCAATAAAAATGAGTACAATGGCAATACCTTGTTGCAAATGTTCAAATTGATTCACCGCCCCCCTCAATAAAAAGAACAAGGAACGAAGTCCAAGGATGGCAAAAATATTAGAAGTATAAATAACCAAACTACTCCTGGATATCCCCATGACCGCTGGTATGGAATCTAAAGCAAAAACCAAATCTATCACCGCCAATAAAACCACCGCCACAAATAAACTAGTATATAGTGGTTTATTGTTGTGGTCTCTTATTACAAATTTACCCTCGCCATCGGTATGCCCAATGGGTAAATATTTTTTTAAAAATAAATACACTTTGGATGTCGCTGGATTAAATTCAGAACCTTCTCCTGCGATAAACATTTTATAGCCGGTATACAATAAGAAAACTCCAAAAATATACAAGATCCAAGCAAACTTTGCCACCAAGGCTACCCCAACTGTAATGAAAATAACGCGTAATAAAATGGCAGTCAAAATACCTATCAATAAAACACGTGGGATGTATTTTTCTTTTACTTTAAACGCACTAAAAATAAGAATGAACACAAAAATATTATCAATACTCAAACTCCATTCCATCAAATAGCCACTCAAATACTCTAAAGCTAATTTTTGACCTTCTTCCACCCACATAAAAATAAAAAAAGCAAAAGCCAACAATACCCAGAAAAAAGTTTGACGCAAGGCTTGCCCAATGGAGATGATACTATTTTTTTTACTTAAAAATCCTAAGTCAAGTATCAAGGCAATTGCAATCACGCAACCAAAAACAAGGTATACCAATTGATCTGTTGTCATAGATTAAAGTTACTACATCCGCTGCTATAGAGCAAATCGACGTTTTCGATAAGCTGCCCAAATAGCAAACCCAATCAGCAAGAAAATAATTGGGCTAATGATAATGGCTATTTGCCAAAATAATCTATGGGCTTCTACTTTTTGCTTATCCAATAAACGCAATACCACATATTTGTTTCTACTTTCTAACAAAGCCGTGGATTCATTCAAATAGGCAATGGAGTTCATTAAAAAATCATGGTTGGCAAATTGATACTCCTCAAATGGAATCATACCCATGGGCAAAGGACCCCTGGTTTTATCCACCTGATTGGTAAAAATATCTGCATCAGCGATTACTATTTGCTTCGCATTTACGCTAGCCAAAGCTTGATAGGCCTTGCCTGTATTTTTTAAAACGCTGTCTTTGACTGCGGCTGGAATTCGATTGGCATACAAGGAACTAAACCTCCCTTCCAATAATACCGCTATGGGTAAATGAGCCTGCTTAAAACTTGCCATATCCGCCTCCTCTTTTACACTGTTCAAGGAAACTAAATTGGGTGTTGCTATAATTCTAGTATTAGAATCGGTACACAATAAAATTGTTTTTTTAATAGGTGCACTTACCAAGGTATCGATGCTCGAGGGGAACAAAGATAATACCCGGTCTAAATTTTGTACTATTGGGTGACGATCCTCCCCTAATAAAAAAGGATAATAAGGCCAAGGGATACGTTGAATCAAGGGACTACCATCGGCTTGCTTGCCCACCACCATTGGTAATTTAGCACAGTTTAAATCTTGCACTAAATTGCTGTTCATCCGAATGCCATATTTAAAAAACAAATCATCTAAGCCAAGCCCTCGGTCATAGGCCAGATAGCTGCCGTCTGTTTTTTGTAGACTATCGTATTCAGCATACAATTTATCCACCGCCCAAATGATGTTACCTCCGTTCATTAGATATTGATCCAATTTTAATTTATCATTTTCCGAAAATGGAGTTGTTGGCTTAATGATTAAAAGGGACTTTATTTTTTTGGCATCTGGATATCCTTTTTTTAAATCAAATACTACCAAATTGTATTGATGTCGAATAGATTCTCCCAAATCGTTTACTGTTAAATTAGTGGGCTCTCCATTGCCAATGGCATAAGCAATAGTGGGCAGTTCTGTTCTGTTCAATAAATAAATGGCTTGTGTGAATTTATATTCTAACAAAGCTTCTGCGGCATTCGCGCTGGCTTCCAAATCTTCTTCTGGAATGTCTTTGACAATATTGTAGGGTTTGAAAAACTTTTTACTACTTCTTAAATCTATGGCCATTGGTTTTTGACCTTCCACTTCCACCAGTGCCCCTGGGATCAACAATTGATCTACTCTCTTGTCTGAACTAGAATACTGTTCTTGCAATCTTTGTATGGGCAAGCCTAATTTTGACAAACTATCATACAATTGATACAATGCCGTATCCTTGTAAATTTGACTAGGTAGTTCAAGCTGCCATTCAATATACTTAGGATTCATTTGATGCAGGGATTCCAATAAACCAGCCGCAGATGCTGCTATTTTTTTATAATAAGCAGGTAAGTCTCCACCCAAATACAAATGAATTTTTACAGGCCTTTCTACCCCATGTATGATTTGCTTGGTGCTGGCACTTAAAGTATACCTATGTTCTTTGGTTAGGTCCAACTGCAGTGGAAAAACAAAGGCTAGATAGTTGAACACTAAAATAAAAGAAAGGCTGACGATGTATTTGAATTTTGCTTTAATGTTTTCAAGACAACCTAAAGTAAAGAGTACAAGTACTGAAATGAAATAGATACTATCTTGAAAAGTCAATACTCCTTTACTCATCGACCTGAAATGATTGCTGAAGCCTAATTGACTGAGGTAAAAATCAAATCCATTTTTAAAAATAGTAAAACCGCTGATCCAATCAAATCCTTTATAAAGTAATAAGGATAGCAGTATAGAAAATAATAAAGCCACTAAGTTGTTTTTAGTGGTGCTACTAGCGTAAATACCAATGGCAGTAAAAGCTGCAGCTAAAAAAAATAGGCCAAAATAGGCGCCAAGGGTAGCCCCCCAATCCAAACCACCTACCGCACTCAAATTGTCCAAGACCACTGCATACAAAAGTGTTGGCGCAATGGCTGCTAGTACAATTAAATAAGCACCTAAAAATTTACCCAACACCAATTGCAATGGACGAATAGGTAAACTGCTGATGATTTCATAAGTGCCTAATTTATATTCATCGGAGAAGCTATGCATGGTGATGGCAGGTATCAAGAAGATCAAAAACCATGGTGCAAAATCAAAGTAAACTTGCAAGGAAGCATAGCCAAAGTCCAATACATTGTAATTGGGTAAGACAAACAATACTAGCCCATTGATCAATAAATAAAAACCAATGATTAAATAACCAGTGATGCCACTAAAGTATTGCGCCCATTCTTTTTTGCCTATTGCCCACATGGGTCAAAGCTACAAAAAAAATGCCCCGAGTTATCGGAGCATTCAATATTATAAAAATCTTAGGATTGACTACATTTGCGCTATACAGCAAAACTATCTCCACAGCCACAACTTCTGCTGGCATTGGGATTGTTGAAGAAAAATCCTTTTCCATTCAATCCATCAGAAAACTCTAGTTCTGTATTTACCAAATACAAAAAGCTTTTTAAATCGGTCACAATTTTAACCCCATTGTCTTCGAAAACCTGATCCATGGGCTTGATTTCATTGTCAAAATCTAATTTGTAACTCAAACCAGAACATCCGCCACCAACCACACCTACCCTCAAAAAATAAGTTGCATCGCCAGTAATGCCGGCATCTTGCATCAACTGCAAAACCTTGGCCTTGGCTTTCTCGCTAACATAAATTGAATTTTCTTGGGCTACTTCGCTCATTGGATATAAATAGATATACCTAAATTAAACGTGGCTTTGTTCAAATACCAATTCAGCCAATCCGTTCTTCACACGGAAATCATTGATCGCTGCTTTAATAGCATCTTCGGCCAATACTGAACAGTGTATTTTTACTGGAGGTAAATTTAATTCCTCTACTAAATCCATATTGTCAATTTTAACAGCTTCGTCAATTGTTTTTCCTTTTAACCACTCTGTGGCTAAAGATGAAGAAGCAATCGCAGACCCGCAACCAAATGTTTTAAATTTTGCATCGGTAATAATTCCAGTTGCATCGTCTACTTGAATTTGCAAACGCATTACGTCTCCGCATTCTGGCGCACCTACTAAACCAGTACCCACACTTTTAGATGCTTTATCTAATGTTCCTACATTTTTAGGATTAGAATAATGATCGATTACTTTATCTGAATATGCCATTTTATTTTTATTTTATATTTTCAAAATTATTAAAAAAATTCGAAACTAGAGATGCACGATTTGTTTAATGATGTGCCCATTGAATTGCATCAATGTCAATCCCCTCTTTAAACATTTCCCAAAGTGGGCTCATTTCTCTTAGTTTTAATACTGTGTCTGTTACTGCTTTAATCGTAAAATCAATTTGCTCTTCAGTAGTATATCTTCCCAAACCAAAACGAAGAGAGCTATGTGCTAAGTCATCTCCTAAACCCAATGCTTTTAAAACATAGCTAGGCTCTAAAGAAGCCGATGTACATGCTGAACCAGAAGATAAAGCGATGTCTTTGTTAAAGCCCATCATTAAACCTTCACCTTCTACATATTTAAAAGAGATATTACTTACATGTGGTAAACGGTGTGCTGGATTACCATTTACATAAGACTCATCAATTACCTTTAAGGCATTTTCTAACTTGTCTCTCAATTTAGAAATTCTTTCAGTATCAGCAGCCATTTCTAAACGCGCTAACTCACATGCTTTTCCAAAGCCTACAATACCTGGTACATTTAAAGTACCACTACGCATGCCTCTTTCATGTCCACCGCCGTCTACTTGTGCTGTTACTTTTACACGTGGGTTTTTTCTTCTCACATATAAAGCGCCTACCCCTTTAGGGCCATACATTTTGTGCGCAGTAAAGGCCATAATATCAATGCCATCTGCAATCACATCTACAGGAATTTTTCCTACTGCTTGCACTGCATCAGTAAAGAAAAGTGCTCCATGCTTTTTAGCAATAGCCGCAATTTCTTTTACGGGTTGTATGACACCAATTTCATTATTCGCATACATGATGGCTACTAAAATAGTAGTTGGTTTCATGGCAGCTTCTAATTGTTTTAAATCGACCAAGCCGTCAGGTTGAACTTCTAAATAAGTGACTTCTGCACCTAATTTTTCTAAGTGCTTGCAAGTATCCAAAACAGCCTTATGTTCTGTAGTGCAAGTAATAATATGATTACCCTTGCTTGCATACATTTCATAGACACCCTTGATACCAAGGTTGTCACCTTCTGTAGCACCAGAGGTGAATATAATTTCTTTAGGATCGGCACCAATTAATTGGGCCACTTGCTCACGCGCATAATCCACCGCTTCCTCTGCATGCCATCCAAAAGAATGGTTACGGCTGGCCGCATTTCCGAAATTTTCGACGAAATAAGGGATCATCGCTTCTAAAACCCTAGGATCCATGGGAGTAGTTGCGTTATGATCAAGATAAATTGGTAATTTTAACATATCCGAATTTGATTTTTTCTAAAGCACAAAGCTAAAGCTTAAGGCTTGATTTTATTGAATTCGTTAAGCTTAAAAGGCAATTTTTTCCCAATTCGTAAAACAACAGAACCATGGATTATAAGGTAGAACATATTGGCATCGCGGTAAAAAACCTAGAAACGAGTATCCCCTTATTTGAAAGATTGCTAGGCAGCCCCTGTTATAAGACGGAAACCGTGGCTAGCGAAGCCGTAAATACAGCCTTTTTTCTTCAACAAAGCACCAAGATTGAATTATTGGAAACGAGCGACCCTGCTGGCCCCATTGCGAAGTTTATCGACAAAAAGGGAGAAGGCATGCACCATATTGCTTTTGAAGTGCCTGATATTGTAGCGGAAATGGAAAGATTAAAAAAACTAGGCTTTACCCTTTTAAGTGAAACACCTAAAAAAGGCGCTGACAATAAATTAATTTGTTTTGTACATCCTAAAGAAACTGGCGGAGTATTAATTGAACTTTGTCAAAGTATTTAAAAACTGATCGCAAATTAAATCCCTAAAATTTCAATGGCTTTTTGTGCAGCCAACTGGCTTGCATCTTTTTTAGTATAGCCTTTTTGAGCAGTAACTACTTCCCCATCAAGTACGACATTAATGGTGAATAATCTTCTTCTTCCTTCTAGCTGTTCACCTGCTAAAACAAAATCTATTTGTTTGCCTTGCTTTAATGCCCAGCCAATAATTTTATTTTTTATATTGATGTCTATTTGCTCTAAATCTTCCATGAACAAATAAGGTTGGATCATTTTTTCTAAGATCCACAATTTTGTGAAATCGTATTTTTTATCTAGATAAATAGCACCCACCAGCGCTTCTAAAGTGTTGCCAAAAATCTGACTTGTTTTTAAAGAGCCGTCCATTTTATTAAAACGTGTCATTCTTCGAAGACCCATTTGCACCGCAATATGATTCAATTGTTGCCTATTCACCATCTTGCTCCGCATCTCTGTTAAAAAGCCTTCTCCTTTGTAGGGATATTTTTTAAATAAATAATCCGCCACTACAGAACTGATAATAGCATCACCCAAAAACTCAAGCCTTTCGTTGTTCTCCTCGGGATTGTCTTTTACAGAACGATGATTGAGCGCTGTTTGAAAAAGTATAATACGCTTGGTAGGATACCCAATGAGTTGTGCCAGATTGATTTCAAACGCTGACTTCTTAAAGAAAGAAAATAAATGACTTAAATTTTTCAATGTAAACTTTATGGAAATCCCCAGTTGTTTTATGCTTTGTATTTTTTCACAATCACGCAAGCATTGTGTCCGCCAAATCCAAATGTATTGCTTAATGCAGCATTCACCACTCTTTTTTGTGCTTTATTGAAAGTGAAATTAAGTTTAGGGTCTAATTCTGGATCATCTGTAAAATGATTGATGGTGGGAGGAATGATGTCATGCACCACCGCTTGAATACAAGCAATGGCTTCTATCACCCCAGCTGCTCCAAGACAGTGCCCTGTCATGGACTTGGTTGAACTGATGTTTAAATTATAAGCATGTTCCCCAAATACAGCAGTGATTGCCTTGGCTTCGGCAATATCTCCCAAGGGGGTTGAAGTACCATGGGTATTGATGTAATCAATTTCATTGGCTTGCATGCCGGCATCTCTTAAGGCTGCATTCATCACATTCTTTGCACCCAATCCTTCTGGATGAGGGGCAGTTAAATGATAGGCATCCGCAGTAGCGCCACCACCTACTACTTCGCAATATATTTTTGCACCACGTTTTTTGGCGTGTTCTAATTCTTCTAAGACCAACACCCCTGAAGCTTCACCCATGATAAAACCATCGCGGTCTTTGTCATAAGGACGACTGGCTGTTTTAGGATCGT
>Ga0304729_1000445_pt1 | contig 30848 bp, 24 predicted proteins | sample C_131016_MF_Meta_FD_190475 | JGI IMG/M metagenome (GOLD analysis project Ga0304729, IMG submission 190475) | Freshwater microbial communities from Lake Croche, Canada to study carbon cycling - C_131016_MF_MetaG (v2) (version 2) | ecosystem: Environmental > Aquatic > Freshwater > Lake | place... | reverse complement strand
CGGTGACGTACTCCGCATAACCATTTGCTTCGAGCTTATCTGCCAGCTCTGGTCCGCCTTCTTCGACGATACGACCATTTGCGAAGACGTGGACGAAATCTGGCTTGATGTAGCGCAAGATGCGTGTGTAGTGGGTAATAAGAAGCACACCATGGTTATTAGCAGCTTTCGAACGAACTACTCCCTCAGAGACGATGCGAAGTGCATCGACATCTAGACCTGAATCTGTCTCATCGAGGATGGCAAATTTCGGCTTGAGAAGTTCGAGCTGCATGATTTCATGGCGCTTCTTTTCTCCACCAGAGAAACCTTCGTTGACATTACGTTGCGCAAAAGATGGATCCATCTTGAGAGACTCCATAGCGTTCTTCACTTCGCCAACCCACTCGCGCAACTTCGGTGCTTCACCACGGAGAGCTGTTGCGGCAGTGCGCAGGAAGTTCGAAACCGAAACCCCTGGAACTTCAACCGGGTACTGCATCGCAAGGAAGAGACCGGCCTTAGCGCGCTCGTCGACAGACATCGCGAGTACATCTTCGCCATCAAGTGTGACTGTGCCACTTGTGATTGTGTACTTAGGGTGTCCGGCAATTGAATAAGCCAGAGTTGATTTTCCTGATCCGTTAGGACCCATGATCGCGTGAGTTTCGCCTGACTTGATAGTGAGATCGACGCCCTTCAGAATCTCGATTGCGCCTTGTTCGGTCTCGACAGATACTTTCAATCCGCGAATTTCTAGAGTGCTCATATCTATCTCCGTTACATCTCTACCGTGACGGAGTCTCCGTCGACAGTTACTAAATAACTCTTAACAGGTGCTACAGCCGGAGGCGTTAAAGCTTCACCGGTGCGGAGATCGAATTCAGCTCCGTGAAGCCAGCATTCGATTTTAAAATCTGTGATATCGCCTTCAGCGAGTGAGGCATCTGAGTGAGAGCAGGTATCACCAATGGCAAATACTTGATCGCCAACTTTTGCCACGCAGATAGATTCGCCATTCTTTTCGATACGAACTGGCTTTCCGGCAACGAGCGTAGCTAATGAGAGATCAGACATTTACTTACCTGCCTTTGCGAGCTCGTCATCGATGCGCGCCATGATGCGCTCTTGCACATCGGCAATACCGATTTCAGAGACGATCTCATTGAAGAATCCGCGGACAACTAGACGACGGGCATCATCCATATTGATTCCACGAGACATTAAATAGAAGAGTTGTTCGTCATCGAAGCGGCCAGTGGTTGATGCATGTCCAGCACCTACAATTTCGCCTGTCTCGATCTCTAAGTTCGGAACCGAGTCGGCACGTGCGCCATCGGAGAGAAGCAAGTTCCGGTTGAGTTCGTATGTGTCAGTTCCTTCAGCAGCGGCGCGAATAAATACATCGCCAATCCACACGGTATGTGCCTTATCGCCTGCGAGAGCACCCTTGTAATTAACGCGAGATTTCGCATTCGGAACTTTGTGATCGACAAACATGCGATGTTCGAAGAATTGTCCCGCTGTCGCAAAGTAAACTCCGGAAAGATCGCAAGACGCTCCTGGTGCGATGAAATCAACGGTGGGAAGTAAACGCACAACATCTCCACCAACTGTGACAACAATTGATTTGAAGGATGCATCACGATCAACGATGGCATGATGGCGCGCAGCGTGAATGGTCTTAGAGCTCCACTCTTGTAGCGCGATGAGCGTCAGCTGTGCGCCTGGTTCGACGATTATCTCGAGATCTTCGGCCAGATGTGTATCTCCCGTATTTTCAATGACAACAACTGATTTGGAATGGTTGCCGGCCTTGATCTGTACGCGAGAGAACTCGGCAGTATCTGTTCCGAAAGATGTTCGGTGTAAGAAGATTGGCTCTGAGATTTCAGCATTAGCGGCTATCGAGAGAACTGCTCCCTTGGGAGTAAATTCACGGACCCGATTAACAATTGCATCATCTGTCTGAGTAGAAGCCTCAATTTCCTGATGTGTAAAGGTTGCACCTGTTGGAAGCGAAACCTTCACAGAAAGGGAATTGCGATCTACCGGCTTGGCCGTTCCATCATGCATTCCACCAAGACGCTTCAGCGGTGTAAATCGCCAAGCCTCCTCGCGCCCCGTAGGCGTGTGGTTTTCCAGAATATTTGATTGCAGCGTTGTCATTATCCGACAGCACCTTCCATCTGAAGTTCGATAAGTCGGTTGAGTTCAAGCGCATACTCCATAGGAAGCTCGCGGGCGATTGGTTCAATAAATCCACGAACGATCATCGCCATTGCTTCATCTTCATTGAGCCCGCGAGACATGAGGTAGAAGAGTTGATCATCTGAGATCTTCGAAACTGTGGCTTCGTGGCCCATTGAGACATCATCTTCGCGAATATCTACATACGGATATGTATCAGAACGAGAAATCGTATCTACGAGAAGTGCATCGCACTTAACCGTGCTGGCAGAGTGATGTGCACCTTCTTGGACTTGAACTAGCCCACGATAAGAAGTACGTCCTCCCCCGCGCGCTACAGATTTTGAGATAACAGATGATGATGTGTACGGAGCAGCATGAACCATCTTTGCTCCTGAATCTTGATGCTGACCAGGGCCAGCAAAGGCGAGAGAAAGAGTTTCACCCTTTGCGTGTGGGCCCATCAACATGACAGCTGGGTACTTCATGGTGACCTTTGAACCGATGTTGCCATCGACCCATTCCATGGTGGCACCTTCTGCACAGGTCGCGCGCTTGGTTACCAAGTTATACACGTTGTTAGACCAGTTCTGGATTGTTGTGTAACGAACACGTGCGCCCTTTTTGACGATAATTTCGACAACTGCTGAGTGCAATGAATCTGACTTGTAGATAGGCGCAGTACATCCTTCTACGTAGTGAATATAAGAATCTTCGTCAGCAATAATCAGCGTGCGTTCGAACTGGCCCATATTCTCGGTATTGATACGGAAATATGCCTGCAAAGGAATATCGACGTGAACACCCTTAGGTACGTAGATAAATGATCCACCTGACCACACTGAGGTATTGAGCGCTGCGAACTTGTTATCGCCCACTGGAATAACAGTTGCGAAGTACTCTTTAAAGAGTTCAGGGTGGAGCTTCAGCGCGCTATCAGTATCAAGGAAGATAACGCCCTGCTTCTCAAGATCTTCACGGATTGAGTGATACACAACTTCTGATTCGTACTGTGCAGCTACGCCAGAGACGAGACGTTGCTTCTCTGCTTCAGGAATTCCAAGTCGGTCATAGGTGTTCTTAATGTCATCAGGCAAGTCATCCCACGTGGTCGCCTGCTTTTCGGTGGAACGCACAAAGTATTTGATGGTATCGAAGAAAATTCCAGAGAGATCTGAACCCCATGATGGCATTGGCTTCTTATCAAAGAGTGCCAAGCCTTTTAGGCGTAGGTCGAGCATCCATTGTGGCTCGCTCTTCTTCGCGCTGATGTCGCGAACTACTTCTTCGCTGAGGCCGCGCTTTGCATTGGAACCGGCATCATTACTGTCAGACCAGCCGTATTCGTAATTTCCGAGGCCATCGAGTTCTGGGTGTGCTGTTGTCATGTACGCGCCTTTCCAGCGGTTGTCTTCTCTTTTTTATTAAGTCCTGCTTTAGGTATATAGGTGGTGCACACACCATCGCCGTGAGCGATAGTGGCCAGACGTTGAACGTGTGTTCCGAGAAGTCTAGAGAGTACTTCTGTCTCGGCTTCGCAGAGTTGGGGAAATTCAGCAGCAACATGCGCGATCGGGCAGTGATGCTGACAGAGCTGTTCGCCCAAGGGAAGATCTTCCACACTTGCGGCGTAACCTTGATCGGTCAGAAATTCTGCTAACGCTTCTGTCTTATTGGAACGTTTTGCCAGCATGACAGTCGCCTTCTTCTCGATATCATCGGCGCGCGATTGAGCAAAGGCCTGGACAAGATGTTCGCCTGATTGCGCAGATATAAATTTAAGGGCAGCGACTGCGAGATCGTCATATGAATGTTCAAATTTCTCACGACCAGAGTCGGTCATGACGAAAACTTTCGATGGTCTGCCGCGGCCACGTAGTAGAGCTTGATGTGGTTCGCGCGCTTCGAGAATTCCATCACCGATCAGAAGGTCGAGATGGCGGCGAATGCCAGCCGGCGTTAAACCCAGGCGCTCCCCAAGCACGACAGCGGTCGAAGGGCCATTTTCGAGGATGGAGCGCGCCACAGCGTCGCGGGTGCTCAGATCATCGATTTTCACAACACTATTGTGTCGTAATTCGCGCGGCCATGCCACTCCTGGGAGGGCACGCCCACCCCACTCAGGTCATAGGCTACGGAGCGTGAGTACAGGTGAATCGCTAGCACGACGCGTCTTAGCGCCAGCTGCCAGCCTTCTCCTCTTTCTGCAAGCTGCCCTGCTGGTCACGGGTGGCGCGGTTCGATTAACAGGATCCGGTCTCGGCTGTCCTACCTGGCCACAATGCACGCCGGGTTCTTATACGCCAGTCCCCCACCAAATTCAGGGACAGCTTCATGCCTGGATTGAATTTGGAAATCGCTTACTCACTTTCGCACTCTTCTTTGTTGCAATCGCAACCATTGTCTCGGTCTATCGCTCGCACCGTCGCGATCTACGCTTCTTAGCAGTCACGCAACTTGTGGGAATTCTCGCGCAAGGCGTCTTAGGTGGAATAACCGTTCTCACCAAACTCAATCCACTCGCAGTGGCAGCACATTTCATTCTCTCGATTTTCCTCATTGCCGCAGCAACTTCTCTGCATTCTCGTCGTAAGAAACCATTTGTGCGAACCTCATCCCCTCACGTGGGAATTTCTCGTTTCTCAACACTTCATCTATGCCTATCTTTTATCGTTATTGCGATAGGAACGCTGGTCACTGGCAGCGGACCTCATGCTGGAGATTTGCAAGCCCCGCGTTTACATCTGAATATCCAGCACATTGCTTATCTGCATGGCGGCCTAGTCGCGGTACTGCTTTTGGTAACAATTGCTTTCTACCTGCACCATGATCATCGCTATGAAACCAAGCGATGGTTAGCTCTTTTCTCAATCCTGGCATTGGCGCAAGGATTAATCGGTTACATTCAATATATAAAAGGTGTGCCAGAACTTCTTGTTGGCACACATCTGCTTGGCTCTTCACTTGTTTGGATCGCAGCGTGGCGGGTCCGACTTTCTGTAGTACGTAAACCTGCTTAAGGAGTAGAGATGATAAAGATGGATGGCTGGACTGAACTCGATGATCGCGCAGTCAAATATGCCCGCGCGCTCGCCATGGATGCAGTACAAAAAGTTGGCAACGGCCACCCTGGAACTGCGATGGCGCTTGCTCCAGTCGCCTACAACCTCTTTCAACGCCACCTGGTACACGATCCATCTGATCCACATTGGTTAGGGCGCGATCGTTTTATCCTCTCTTGTGGCCATTCATCTCTGACCTTGTACACACAGCTCTTCTACAGCGGTTACGGGCTTGAGATGGAAGATATGCAACTTTTTAGAACCTGGAACTCATTAACTCCCGGCCACCCTGAGTTCGGTCACACCGCAGGAGTTGAAATGACTACGGGGCCACTCGGTGCAGGAGTTGCAACCTCTGTTGGTTTTGCCATGGCGGCTCGATACGAGCGCGGGCTACTTGATCCCGATGCTCCAGCTGGAACATCGATCTTTGATCACTCCATCTGGGTTATCTGCTCTGATGGAGATTTACAGGAAGGCGTCTCAGGCGAAGCATCATCACTTGCGGGCACTCAAGAACTCGGCAATCTCAATATTATTTATGACGATAACCGTATCTCCATCGAAGGCGATACACATGTTTCATTTACTGAAGATGTTGCAGCGCGCTATCGCGCTTATGGGTGGCATGTTCAAGAAGTTGCAGCACTTCCTGATGGCAATATTGATCTTGCTGCAGTTGATGCCGCAATGGTTGCTGCCAAAGCAGAGACCACGAAGCCCTCACTGATTCGTATGCATTCAGTGATTGCATGGCCTGCACCAAAACTTCGCGGAACTGGAAAATCTCATGGTTCGGCGTTAGGTGACGAAGAAGTTGCAGCAACCAAAGTTGAACTCGGACTCAACCCCGAAGAGAAATTTGCACTTCCTGCAGATGTATTTGCGCATGTTCGTGAAGTCAAAGCACGTGGTTCCAAAGTTCGCAAAGAGTGGGATGGAAAATTTGCTGCGTGGCAGAGCGCTCACCCAGACCGGGCTGCACTTCTTCAACGATTGGTCACTCGTCAGCTTCCGGCTGGTTGGGAATCGACTCTCCCAGTATTTGAATCAGGTAAAGATGTAGCAACGCGTACCGCATCGGGTCATGTCATCAATGCCATTGCCAAGGTGCTTCCTGAATTCTGGGGAGGGTCGGCAGATCTGGCTGATTCAAATATGACCACTATTGAGGGTGGCAATTCATTCCTGCCAACTACAAGTGCGATGAAGAACGCAGATCCATATGGCCGCATCATTCACTTTGGAATTCGCGAACATGCCATGGGTTCAATCCTCAATGGCATTTCTCTCCATGGGTTATCACGATCATTCGGTGGAACATTTGCAGTCTTTAGCGATTACATGCGTCCCTCAGTACGTCTTGCCGCAATTATGGATATTCCATCCATATTTGTATGGACGCACGATTCAATTGGTGTCGGAGAAGATGGACCAACGCACCAACCAATCGAACACTTTGCAGCGTTGCGTGCGATTCCAAACTTTGCAGTCATTCGACCTGCCGATGCCAACGAAGTTGCTGAATCTTGGAAATCAGTTCTCAAGCGCAATAAGCCAGCTGGGTTCCTGCTCTCTCGCCAGAATCTTCGCACTGTAGATCGCACAACTCACGGAGCTGTTGTAGGTGTAGATAAGGGCGCATATATTTTGAAAGAGTCATCCTCTGCTCCCACCGTCGTCATCATCGCAACTGGATCTGAAGTCGGCATCGCACTTGATGCCCAGATTGCTCTCGAGTCATCTGGAGTTTCTACCCGAGTAGTGAGCGCACCTTGCCTTGAATGGTTTAACGAGCAACCAACTGCGTACCGTGACTCTGTCTTGCCTAAAGAATCTTTGCGTGTCAGCATTGAAGCCGGAATCGCACTGGGTTGGCGTGAATATGTCGGTGATTCAGGTCTGATTATCTCTCTCGATCACTGGGGCGCCTCTGCAGCGGCCAATAAACTCTTCACAGAATTTGGCCTCACCGCAGAACGCGTTGTTACCGATGTGAAGAAGGCTCTGGCGTAATGAAGATTGCGGGCTCCTCACTTGCATCGATGGATCGCGAGAGCGATCTTTATCGTTCGCTCAGCGATGCCCACTTACGTATAGCCAAAAAGGATGCAACTACGTGGGGAGCAAAGGCTGCGGCAGAAGCTGCAGTCAGATTGAATTGGATTGATCTTCCGCAAACTTCTACCCAGTTACTCCCACAGCTGCGCGAAGTTGTAGAAAAATTCAACTTTCATACGCGAGTTGTTCTCTGTGGAATGGGTGGGTCTTCACTTGGCCCCGAAGTAATCGCTAAAAGCCACCAGAAGAAGCTCTTCATCTTCGATTCCACCGATCCGCAGTATGCAGCGCATGCGCTATCTGGAGATTTAGCAACCACCGTTGTCATCGTGAGTTCCAAATCGGGATCTACCATCGAGACTGCCTCACAACGAGCGATTTTCCAACGCGCCTTCGAAGAAGCAGAACTCAATCCCCGTGATCACATGCTCTTCGTAACCGACCCAGGTTCTCCGCTGGATAAGGAAGTTCGCGCTGATAATTTCACCGTTATCAATGCAGACCCTCATGTCGGAGGTCGCTTCAGCGTTCTCAGCGCATTTGGCCTCACACCCGCAGCTCTCATTGGAGCGCCGGTAGGTGAGATCTTGGCTGAAGCGCAAGCAGAGAAGGCGCATTTCTTGGCACATCCACAGAGCGTTATTGATGTGGCCTATACCTTCGCAACTAAGGTCGAGCAGTATCTCGCCTTCACCGATAGTGGTTCGCAGGTTCCGGGACTCTCCGATTGGATCGAGCAACTCATCGCAGAATCAACCGGGAAAGATGCAACTGGTCGACTACCAATTGCGACCGAGACTCTGGAAGATGCGCGAGTTGGTGGGTCATTTACTATCGCGTTTAGCGGTAGTGGCGCTGATCTCGTTACTGAAGGGCCGCTAGGTGCGCACTTTATATTTTGGGAATGGGTAACTGCGTTGCTAGGTGTGGCGTTAAAGATTGATCCATTTAATCAACCCAATGTAACTGAAGCAAAAGAACAAACATCTGCATGCCTTGTAGAGTGGAATAACCAAATTCCGACGTTGACTCCGGCGCTGACTGAGAAATCGGTCGAGATATTTGGCGATGGCCAATCTCTCAAAGATGCCCTAGCTACATTCATCGAAGGTGTGGCCGATGGTGGATATATCTCCATCATGGCTTATCTCGATCGTCAGGATGATGCGAAGATCGCCGAACTACGGGCAATTCTGGCAAGGAAAGCGAATCATCCAACGCAATTTGGATGGGGACCACGTTTTCTCCACTCAACAGGTCAGTTCCATAAAGGTGGACAACGCAACGGTTCGTTTCTACAAATTACAGGGGAATCAGATTGCGACTTTCAAATTCCAGGGCGCGACTTTGGTTTTCGCACCTTAGGCTTCGCGCAAGCGATCGGCGATAATCAGGCGCTGGCTGCAAGAAAATACCCGCTCCTCAGGCTGCATCTGAGCAACCGGAGTGCGGGTATTGATGAGATTCTCGCTGCTGCGAGAGCTCTCTAATTCTTAATTAGTCGAGATCATCTCCGCGCAGTTTGCGTAGCGCATCTTCAAGAATCTTCTCGCCTTCCTTATCTGTACGACGCTCTTTTACATAAGCAAGATGTGTCTTATAAGGAATATTAACTACAGCACTTGGTGGGTTGGCCTTGTCGCGCCCCGCAGGTAATCCGCACTTTGGACAGTCCCAGATATCTGGAATAACTACTGTCTCTTCAACTGCAAAGGAAGGGCGAACTTCATGTCCTTTGGCACACCAATAAGAAACGATTGAGCGTTCAATTTGATCGCCACGCTCTGCTTCGCCCATTGGGCCGGCGCCGACACGGCTACCGCGAATTGCACTTGCCATGGATTAACCCTTCAAAACGAGTGAGAGCGAAACTACGCCTGCAAACCAGAGACCACCAACGACAATTGTGATGCGATCGAGGTTACGTTCGACTACCGATGAGCCACCGTAGTTAGACGAGATGCCACCACCAAAGAGATCTGAAAGTCCAGAACCTTTTCCTTTATGAAGTAGAACAAGTAGGACCATCAACACGCTGGTGATGATGAGAAAGATGGAAAGCGCTAAAGCCACGGTAGAACTCCTCTAGAGGTAGGGGTACAGGATACCCGAATGAGATGGAAACCTTTCAAATTATGCCTGAGCGTGGAATTTCGCAATCTTCGCTAGCTCCTCAGGGTCAAGGCTTGCTCCCCCGATAAGCGCTCCATCAACATCGTCCTGCTTCATGATTTCAGAGATATTGGCCGATTTCACGGAACCACCGTAGAGGATGCGCATATTGGCTGCAATTTCGCCAGATCCAATCTGTTCAATCTCTTCACGAATTGCAGAACATACTTCCTGTGCATCTTCAGGAGTTGCAGTCTTTCCGGTACCAATAGCCCACACAGGTTCGTAGGCGATCACAATCTTTTTAAGCTCTGGTTTATGGAATCCTTCGAGGCCAGCACGGACTTGGCGAATTACATGAGAGACATGTGCGCCTGATTCGCGGATGGCAAGTTCTTCACCGACGCAGAAAATAGGTGTTAATTCATTGGCTAAGGCTGCCTTGATTTTACGATTGATAAGAGCATCATCTTCATGATGTATCGCACGTCGCTCAGAGTGGCCGATAACTACAAAGGTGCAACCTAGCTTTGCCAACATCGAACCGGAAATATCTCCAGTAAATGCACCAGAGCCCTCTGGAGATAGATCTTGCGCTCCATATTGAAGTCGCAGACGATCGCCGTCGACCATAGTTTGGATTGAGCGGATATCGGTAAATGGCGGAATGATTGCGACATCAACAGCGTCGTAATCTTTATCATCGAGTGAGTAGACAAGCTTCTGAGCAACCGCAATCGCCTCGAGGTGATTGAGGTTCATCTTCCAGTTGCCAGCCATCAGCGGTTTACGCATCATGTACTCCCTTTATCGTTTTGTGATTACAGATCAAGCGCTGTGAGACCAGGAAGTTCTTTACCCTCGAGATATTCGAGTGAGGCTCCCCCGCCTGTAGAAATATATCCAAATGCAGAATCTGCAAAACCTAGAGCTCGGACTGCTGCTGCAGAATCTCCACCACCGACAACTGAAATTCCGGAAACTTCCGTGAGGGCTTGAGCTACAACTTTTGTTCCGTGAGCAAAGTTAGGGAATTCAAAGACTCCCATCGGGCCATTCCAAAAAACTGTCTTACATTTCTTAATCTCTGCCGCAAATGACGCAGCAGTTTCGGGTCCGATATCAAGGCCCATCTGATCTGCTGGAATTGCAGTGGCCTTCACTAGAGTTGGGGTTGCATCAGCGGCAAATGTTGGCGCTACGACGATATCTGTAGGAAGTAAGAGTTTTACTCCAGAATCTTCGGCCTGCTTAATGAGTCCGCGAACTGTGTCAAGCAGATCTAATTCAACGAGCGATTTACCAACTTCGTGGCCTTGCGCTGCGAGGAAGGTAAAGAGCATTCCGCCACCAATGGCCATGACATCAACCTTGCCCAGCAGATTAGCAATGACGCCGATTTTATCTGAAACCTTTGAACCACCGAGGACTACTCCATACGGACGTACTGGATCGATTGTGAGCTTCTTCAATACTTCGACTTCTGCTGCAACGAGAGTTCCAGCAGCATGTGGAAGTAGCTTTGCTAAATCAAATACTGATGCATGTTTACGATGAACTGCACCGAAGCCATCGCCCACATAGAAGTCTGCAAGTTGCGCTAACTCCGCAGCAAAGGTGCCACGTTCTGCTTCATCTTTAGAAGTTTCAGCTGCGCTGAATCGAATATTTTCCAGAAGCAGAATCTGGCCAGCTTGTAACGCTTGCGCTTTCGCTGTTACATCGTCGCCAGTAATCGCACCAGCAAATTGCACCGGCTTTCCAAGAAGTTCGGAGAGGCGAAGTGCAACCGGAGATAAGGAAAGTTCTGGCTTGGCTTCTCCTTTTGGTCGACCTAGATGCGCTGCGATAACGATGCTGGCACCTTGTGCAAGGAGCGCATTGATTGTCGGAAGAGAAGCGCGAATACGGCCATCATCTGTGATCTTTCCTTCTTTCAAAGGAACGTTGAGATCGCAACGAAGGAATACGCGCTTTCCAGCTACATCTAGGTCAGCCAGAGAAGTCATTAGAGGCTTTTACCTACATATCCGACCAAGTCAACGAGGCGGTTTGAGTAACCCCATTCATTGTCATACCAACCGATAACTTTTACTGTCGTACCGATCGCCTTGGTGAGTTGTGAATCGAAGATACATGAAGATGGATCTGTGACAATATCTGAAGAGACGATTGGATCTTCGGTGTAAGAGAGGAATCCCTTAAGAGAGCCATGTGCGGCTTCCTTCATCGCTGCATTGATTTCTGCGGCAGTTGCTTCCTTTGCTAGTTCGACAGTGAGGTCTGTAGCAGATCCGGTTGGAACCGGAACGCGCATCGCAAATCCATCAAGCTTGCCTTTGAGCTGTGGCAGAACTAGTGAGATTGCCTTTGCTGCGCCAGTTGAACTTGGGATGATATTTGTTGCTGCGGCGCGCGCACGACGAAGATCCTTATGAGGGAAATCGAGGATTACCTGGTCATTTGTGTAGGCGTGGATTGTGGTCATAAGACCACGGACGATTCCAAACTTCTCATCGAGAACCTTCGCCATTGGAGCCAAGCAGTTTGTTGTACATGATGCATTTGAGATCACGTGGTGGCTTGCTGGGTCGTACTTCTCGTGGTTTACGCCCATCACGATGGTGATGTCTTCATCTGTAGCAGGAGCGGAGATGATGACTTTCTTTGCACCCGCTGCGATGTGCTTCTGCGCATCAGCAGCTTTTGTGAAGTGACCAGTAGATTCAATAACGATATCTGCCTTTACTGATGCCCATGGGAGGTTTGCTGGATCGCGATCTGCAAATACCTTGATGGTCTTTCCACCAACAGTGATGGTGTCTTCAGTATGTGTAACTTCAAGGCCGAGGCGCCCCAAGATTGAGTCGTACTTAAGTAGGTGGGCAAGAGTTGCGTTATCTGTTAGGTCGTTGATACCAACGATATTGATATTTGGGTTGGTTAACGCCGCGCGAAAGAAGTTGCGGCCAATACGTCCAAAACCATTAATTCCGACATTAATCATGATGAGAACCTCTTCTAGAAAGTGAATTGCCCCGCATATAGGTGGCTATCTGTTACGCCACAACATTGGGGGCTACGTGTGGAAGTCTATCAGCCTGTGGATGGCTACTTGTCAGTTAGTGAGCGTGCGAAAGTCCACTCTTCACCAATTATTCACCAAGCAAGTCGGGCGAAAGGCCTGCTTCAGTATCTGGAATTCCAAGTTCTTGTGCGCGCTTATCGGCCATTGCAAGCAGGCGACGAATTCGACCAGCGATTGCATCTTTGGTCATTGGTGGTGTTGCAAGAGATCCCAGCTCTTCCAAACTTGCTTGTCCGTGAGAGATGCGAAGTTCGCCAGCTTCTTTGAGATGGTCTGGAATTTCGGGGCCAAGAATTTCCATCGCGCGTTGTACTCGGGCAGCTGCTGCAACCGCGGCACGTGCAGAACGTCGTAGATTTGCATCATCGAAGTTGGCCAAGCGATTAGCTGTTGCTCGCACTTCGCGGCGCATGCGACGTTCTTCCCAAGCCAGCACACTTTCATGTGCGCCTAAACGAGTAAGCAGAACACCAATCGCATCGCCGTCACGGATAACTACGCGATCGACGCCGCGAACTTCGCGCGCCTTTGCGACGATATTGAGTCGACGGGCAGCGCCTACAAGAGCGAGAGCTGCTTCCGGGCCCGGACAGGTAATCTCCAGCGATGATGAGCGACCTGGTTCGGTCAGAGAACCATGTGCAATAAATGCGCCACGCCAAGCTGCTTCGGCGTCGCATACATTTGCCGCAACTACTTGTGGTGGCAAACCTCGCACTGGTCTTCCATTGGCATCGATAAGTCCAGTCTGACGTGCCAAGGCATCACCAGCTTCGACGACGCGAACAACATAGCGAGAACCTTTGCGTAGACCACTCGATGAGAGAACTGCTAAATCGCTATCGTGGCCGTAAATATCGGCGATATCTTTCTTCAAACGTCGCGCGCTCTGTGAGGTATCGAGCTCAACTTCGATGAGTACTTTGCCCGCTGCAATATGGAGCCCTCCCGCAAAACGCAGGAGCGATGAAACCTCTGCTTTGCGACAACACGGCTTAGTTACTGAGAGCCTACTGAGCTCATCCTTAACCGCCGCCGTCATCGCCATGGGGTTATCCAACCAGTATTTCTGCACCAATGTGTGCGAAAAGTCGACCTAATTTATTCACATCATGATGTAAATGGTCTTCCGAATTACGCAGATCGGCCACAACCAACTCTGAACCTATGGTTGAAAGATAGTCGCGCAACTCCCCCTGTCCGGTATCAGAGCTATCAATCACGATGCAATCAAAGTGAATTTCAGGGGCATAGGTTGTGAGGATTCGCAGATGTTCAAGGGGTGAATAGCCGGCATATTCACCGGCTGATTTATCGGCGGTATCGAGATTGAGCAAGAGAATTTTTTTCGCAGAAGAGGCGATGATTGCACTTCTCTGTGCTGGTACCAGTAGATGTGGAATCACACTTGAGAACCACGAGCCCGGTCCCATAGTGATCCACTCTGCTGCGGCAATTGCAGCGAGAGCTTCAGGTCTAGCAGTTGGATTTTCCGGAATGATGCGAAGACATTTAAGGCGACCTTTAGTTGTCGCAACTTCTTCCTGACCACGAACTATCTGAGTACCAATTGCATTCTCAAAAGTTGCTTCGATATCGAGTGGTTCAGCAGCCATCGGGAGAACTCGCCCAATAACTTTCAATAATGCGCCCACTCGATCGAGCCCGGCAACCGTATCTTCATCACGATCCCACAACGCAGCAAGAAGTAGATTTCCAATGGCATGGCCGTTGAGTTCACCTTCGCTGGTAAAGCGATACTGCATTATCTCGGCCCAACTGCGACCCCATTCATCATCGCTGCAGAGCGCAGCAAGAGCCATTCGTAAATCACCCGGTGGCAATATCAGAAACTCTTGGCGCAAACGCCCGCTCGATCCGCCGTTATCAGCAACGGTAACTATCGCGGTGATATCTGATGTGTAGCTGCGGAGCGCTGTCAAAGTCGCGGCAAGTCCATGACCGCCACCTAGCGCTACAACTTTCTTACCTGAATTCATTCCCGCCCTACATCGCGGTGAGTTGCATGTGCTGATATCTCTAGATCAGAAGATGCGCTAGTGAGCTGACGGGCGATTTCTTCAGCCACTGCTACTGAACGATGTTTTCCACCCGTACAACCGATTGCAATAGTGACGTACTTCTTACCTTCACGGAAATATCCTGGAATCATCTTTTCCACAACGGCGACATAGCTTTTCACGAAGTCGGCGACGCCTTCAGAGCCGAGAACTTTCTCCGAAACTGGTTTATCTAATCCGTTCAAAGGGCGAAGTTCTGGGATCCAATGTGGATTGGGAATAAATCTACAGTCGAGCACAAGATCGGCATCTACTGGAATTCCATATTTATAGCCAAAGGAAAGTACATTAACTCGCAGCGTTGCCAACATACCCTCGGCAAAGATTTCGCCCGTACGCTTTTCTAACTGATGAACATTGAGGCTGGTTGTATCAATCACCACATCTGCTTGAGCACGAATCTCTTCTAACTTAGCCCTCTCGCGCGCTATGCCATCGACAATACGATCTTTGGCTTGCAAAGGATGTGGGCGGCGAGTTGATTCAAAGCGTTGAACAAGCGACTGATCTGTAGCGTCGAGGAAGAGTAGGCGGTACGGGGTCGCAGAGCTCTGAAGAACCTTTAGAGCGCTATTTAACTCATCGAAGAATTTACCGCCGCGAACATCAACCACTACTGCAAGTGCAGCATGGGAATCGAGGCTCTGTTCGGCAAGTTGCGGCAATAGCGCAGGTGGCAAGTTATCAACTACATACCAACCGAGATCTTCCAACGCATGAGCGACAGTCGAACGCCCAGCACCAGACATTCCGGTAAGGATGAGTAACTCTTTAGTCGCCATGTCTTCATTCTGCCTTAGGTGTCAAGTATCTCGCCGGTGGCCATATCGACGCCTGATATCTCAACTCCCGATTGAGAAAGGTGTAGCAGGTGGGTGAAGATAATGGTTGCAATAGTCGCACCGATTCCAGGTGTTGCCGCCAACTCTTCAACGCTCGCCTTGCGCATTGCAGTTACTGAGCCGAATCGATCTAGTAAAGCTGCACGACGAGATTCACCTAATTGCGGGATTTCATCGAGCAGAGATTCGAGCATAACTTTGGAGCGACGTGAGCGATGGAAGGTGATTGCGAATCGGTGAGCTTCATCGCGAATTCGTTGTAACAAGTACATACCTTCGGATGTGCGCGGAAGAATGAGAGGATCCTTATCCCCCGGCATCCATACTTCTTCTAATCGCTTAGCCAGTCCGCAGAGCGCAACGTCGGTAACTCCTAATTCATCGAGTGCGCGCTGCGCCGCGGCAACTTGTGGTGCACCGCCATCAACAACAATCAGTTGCGGTGGATAAGCGAATTTACTGAGTTTGCCTCCAGTTTCGGCAACTTCACTTTGATTGACATTTCGATCTGCAAGCAGACGCTTCATCCGGCGAGTAATAACTTGATGCATCGCCCGGGTGTCGTCCTGCGCGGTATCAGTATCAATAATGAAGCGGCGATATTCGCTCTTCTTTGCGAGGCCATCTTCAAAGACCACCATTGAAGCCACTACTGAGGTCCCTGAAATATTAGAGATGTCGTAACACTCAATCCGCAACGGTGTGCGCGAAAGTTGCAACTCTTCCTCGAGTTCAAGCAGAGCCTTACCCGACACCGCAGCGTCAGTTGCGCGCTTGCTGAGGTATTGCACAAGTGCATAATGCGCATTGCGTTCGACAGTTTGCAGTAACTCCACTTTCTCACCGCGTTGCGGAACTTTGATTGCAACTTTCGACCCACGAAGCGAAGTGAGCCACTCTTCCAAGGCTGCTCGATCTGCAGGTTCATGGTTGAGATAAATCTCTGACGGAATATCAGCAGGTGCGCTCTGACTATAGATCGAGAAGAAGAGCGAGCCAATCTGATCATCTCCTTCTAAGGCGCGCTCTTGGTCGACAATCCACGAACGGGAACCCTTAATGGAACCGCGACGTACTACGAAGATGGAACCAGCTGCATGTAAGCCTTCTTCGTCCAGTGAGATGAAGTCCCCATCCAGTTCATCGGAGAGATTTCCTTGTGTTGAACGCTGGGCCTTCTCAAATGATTCAATTTGATCACGCAGGCGTGCTGCCCGCTCAAACTCTTCCCGGGCAGAAGACTCTTCCATCTCGGCGCGTAATGTAGGGAGTAGGTTCTCCATTCCTTTTTCCATAAAGGCATCGAGTTTGACCGCTATCTCTCGATGTTCTTCGGGCGTAACCCACCCGACACAGGGCGCGGCACATTTACCGATATCTCCAAGCAAGCATTGCCTTTTAGTCCGTTGTGCGCGTTGAAAGTTTCCGGCGCTACATGAGCGGACCGGGAAAACCTTGAGGAGCACCTCATAGGTATTACGAAGAGCCCAAGTATTTGTATAAGGTCCAAAGTACTTAAGTCCCGGCCTCTTCTCTTTACGCGTGATGAAGATTCGTGGAAATTCATCATTCATAGAAATTGCCAAATATGGATATGACTTATCGTCTTTAAATTGCACATTATATGTTGGGTGATACTGCTTAATCCATGAGAATTCGAGAGCGAGTGCCTCTAGCTCTGTTCCAACAATCGTCCAATCCACCCGCACCGCTTCATGCACCATGCGATATGTCTTCTGCGCTAAATTGGAGCCGAAGTATGTGGTTAATCGATTTTTAAGATTCTTCGCTTTGCCAACATAGATAACTTTGTCGGCGCCGTTATAGAAGCGATAGACCCCAGGCTCTTCAGGAATCTCCTTAGGGCGATAACTTGAAGGTTCTGCCATGACTACTTCTTCTTGGCGGTCTTTACCGGGGTGGCTTTACGATTGGTTGCGAGAACTTCTGCAAGATAATTTCCGGTATAGCTCTCTTTAATCTTTGCCACATCTTCTGGCGTTCCTTCAGCGACAACCTGTCCACCGCGGAAACCGCCTTGTGGTCCCATATCGATAACCCAATCTGAAGATTTAATGACATCGAGATTATGTTCGATCACAATGACGGTATTTCCAGATTCAACTAGGCGCTTGAGAACTCCTAAGAGTTTATTGACATCTTCGAAGTGCAGCCCCGTTGTTGGCTCATCGAGAACGTAGATGGTGCGGCCGGTAGAGCGACGTTGTAGTTCAGTCGCCAGTTTGACGCGTTGCGCTTCACCGCCCGAGAGCGTAGGAGCTGACTGACCAAGACGGACATAGCCCAGTCCAACATCGCAGAGCGTCTTGAGATAGCGAGCGATAGTAGGCACAGATTCGAAGAAATCGTGAGCAATTTCAATCGGCATATCGAGGACTTGTGCGATGGTCTTGCCCTTGTAATGGACTTCCAAAGTCTCGCGGTTATAACGCGCCCCATGACAGACTTCGCAAGGAACATAGACATCAGGTAAGAAGTTCATTTCGATAGTGATAGTTCCATCGCCAGAACAATTCTCGCAGCGCCCACCCTTAACGTTGAAGGAGAAGCGACCTTGCTGATATCCACGGACCTTAGCTTCGGTAGTTTCAGCGAAAAGTGCGCGGACCTTATCGAAGACGCCTGTATAGGTAGCTGGGTTGGAGCGCGGAGTGCGACCGATGGGTGACTGATCGACGTGTACAACTTTATCGAGTTGATCGATACCGGTAACAGTTCTATGCCGTCCTGGTACCAAGCGCGCACCATTGAGTTTATTCGCCAAAGTTGTGTAGAGAATGTCGTTGACCAGCGTTGATTTTCCAGATCCGGAAACTCCAGTCACTGAGACAAAGAGTCCCAGTGGAATCGCAACTTCAATATCTTTGAGGTTATTCTCTTTCGCGCCTTTGATAACAAGTTGGCGCTTCGGATCTACAGGTCTGCGACTATCAGGAATTTCAATCGCTTTGCGTCCAGAAAGATAGGCACCTGTAATCGATTCCTTTGAGGCGATGAGTTCTTCATACGAGCCAGAGACCACAACTTTACCGCCATGCTCGCCGGCTCCGGGGCCGATATCGACAATCCAATCTGCGGTTCGAATTGTCTCTTCATCATGTTCCACAACTATCAGTGTGTTTCCAAGATCACGGAGGCGAGTAAGAGTTTCAATGAGACGACGATTATCGCGTTGATGTAGCCCAATGGAAGGCTCATCGAGAACATAGAGCACACCTACTAGGCCAGAGCCAATCTGCGTTGCAAGTCGGATGCGCTGTGCTTCTCCACCGGAAAGCGTTGCGGCAGGTCGATCGAGTGATAAATAATCTAAACCGACATCGAGTAAGAAGCCGAGACGAGCATGTACTTCCTTCATGACGCGCTCTGCAATCTGAGCTTCACGTTTATTGAGCGTTACTTGCTTGAGGAAAGTCGCACAATCATCGATAGAGAGCGCACATACCTCAGCAATGCTTTTACCGCCCAGAGTTACCGCAAGTACTTCGGGCTTAAGTCGCGCACCTTTACATGCCGGACATGGAGTCTCGCGCATGTAGGCCTCGTACTTGTCGCGGCTGTAATCGCTATCAGTCTCGCTATGGCGGCGATGGATAAAGGGAACTACACCCTCAAAACCGGTGGAGTAGTTGCGAACTCGACCATATCTGTTCTTGTACTTGACGTGAACTTCATAATCAAAGCCATTGATGATTGCCTCTTTAGCCTTTACCGATAACTTCTTCCAAGGATTGTCCATCGAAAATTTAAGTTCGCTGGCAAGTGCTTCAAGCAGGCGCAGGAAGTATTCAGAGGATTGACCTCCGGACCACGGCGCGATGGCTCCCTCGTTAATCGAAATAGAATCATCGGGGATGATGAGATCTTCATCCACTTCAAGTTTGGTACCGATACCCGAACATTCGGCACAAGCGCCAAAGGGTGAGTTAAATGAGAATGAACGGGGTTCGAGTTCTTCAAAGGAAAGGTTGCAATCATGGCAGGCCAGGTGCTCGCTATAGGTATGTTCCTTTTCAGGGCCTTTGGCATCAACAAAATCGAGAAGAACTAATCCGTTACCAAGTTTGAGCGCGGTCTCAATTGAATCTGTGAGGCGCGACTTACTCTCAGCCTTCGCAGTCAAGCGATCAATAACAACCTCGATGGTGTGCTTCTCTTGCTTCTTGAGCTTAGGTGGTTCAGTTAGTTGGATAGTCTCGCCATCAACACGAGCGCGCGAATATCCCTGTGTGACTAGCTCTGCAAAGAGATCAACAAATTCGCCCTTACGTTCGCGGATTACTGGCGCTAATACTTGAAACTTGGTGGTGGCTGGCATGGTAAGAATTTGATCGACAATCTGTTGTGGACTCTGACGCGAGACTGCTTTGCCGCACGTTGGACAGTGCGGACGACCAGCGCGAGCAAATAACAATCTGAAATAGTCGTAGACCTCAGTGATTGTTCCGACTGTAGAACGAGGATTTCGGTTGGTAGATTTCTGATCGATAGAGACTGCAGGCGATAGACCTTCGATGAAATCAACATCCGGCTTATCCATCTGGCCTAAAAATTGACGAGCATAGGCCGAGAGCGACTCCACATATCTGCGCTGACCTTCGGCAAAGATGGTGTCGAAGGCGAGGCTAGATTTTCCAGAGCCCGAGAGCCCCGTAAAGACAATCAGCGCATCGCGCGGAAGTTCGATTGATACATCTTTAAGGTTATGTTCGCGCGCTCCGCGAACTACTAACTTGTCGATGCTCATGTACCGGCCTCATCCATTCCACGAAGTTCGCGCTTTAATTCCTTCAACTCATCGCGCAGACGAGCAGCTAATTCAAATTGGAGTTGATCGGCTGCACTACGCATCTGTTCGGTGAGGGAGCCTATCAACGCAATCAGCTCTTGGCGCGGCATGGAGTCAGTCGACTTTGAGGCAAACGGTAGGACTGCTGCAGATTTCTTACCTTTGAGCGCTGCCAAAATATCATCGGTATCGTCGCTCTCTTGCGCGATGAGATCGGTGATATCTGAAATCTTCTTCCGCAGTGGCTGAGGGTCTACTCCTCTTTCGAGGTTATAGGCAACTTGCTTGGCGCGACGACGGTTTGTCTCATCAATCGCCTTAGCCATCGAGGCGGTCATATTGTCGGCGTACATATGCACTTCACCTGACACATTGCGAGCCGCACGTCCAATAGTTTGAATCAACGAAGTTGCAGAGCGAAGGAAGCCTTCCTTATCGGCATCGAGAATTGCCACAAGTGAAACTTCAGGTAGATCAAGCCCCTCGCGCAACAAGTTGATTCCGATGAGAACATCGTATTCACCGCTACGTAGCTCACGTAAAAGTTCGACTCTGCGCAACGTATCAACTTCAGAGTGGAGATAGCGAACCCGGACGCCTTTTTCTTGGAGGTAATCCGTTAAATCTTCTGACATCTTCTTAGTAAGAGTTGTAACTAGGACGCGCTCATTCTTCTCGGCGCGAATATTGATTTCATGGAGCAGGTCATCAATTTGCCCTTTAATAGGCTTCACAATAATTTGCGGATCGATGAGTCCAGTCGGGCGAATTACCTGCTCGACGACATCACCATCGACCTTTGCCATCTCGTACTTACCCGGTGTTGCAGAGAGATAAATTTTCTGTCCCGTGCGCTCCAGAAATTCGGGCCACTTCAAGGGGCGGTTATCCAAGGCGCTCGGCAATCTAAAGCCATGCTCTACAAGGGTACGTTTACGAGCAGCATCACCTTCAAACATCGCACCAATCTGCGGAACCGTAACGTGGCTTTCATCAATCACAACTAGGAAATCTTCAGGAAAGTAATCCAAGAGACAGTTCGGTGGCGAACCAGGTTCGCGTCCATCGAGATGACGAGAGTAATTTTCAATGCCAGAGCAGAATCCAAGTTGTTGCATCATCTCTAAATCAAAGGTCGTGCGCATTCGTAGCCGCTGTTCCTCCAGCAACTTTCCCTGTTTTTTGAAGAGATTGAGTTGAATCTGTAATTCATCTTCAATGTCGCTCATGGCCCGCTTCATTGTTTCCGGGCCGGCCGCATAATGCGTGGCTGGAAAGATATAGATCTCTTCTTCATCTCGGACGATTTCACCGGTCAGCGGATTGAGGGTCATGATCTTCTCGATCTCATCGCCAAACATTTCGATGCGTACGGCCAGCTCTTCATACATGGGAATAATCTCAACAGTGTCCCCACGCACGCGGAATGTGCCGCGCTCGAAGGCCATGTCATTGCGCTTATATTGAACATCCACAAATTTACGGAGCAAAGCGTTTCGTTCAATCTGATCGCCCACTTTGAGTTGAATCATGCGATCGATGTACTCCTGCGGTGTACCAAGACCATAAATGCACGAGACAGTGGCAACCACAATGACATCGCGGCGAGTAAGAAGTGAATTCGTAGCTGAGTGGCGCAGCCGTTCTACCTCATCATTGACGCTGGAATCCTTCTCAATAAAGGTATCTGTCTGAGGAACGTAAGCTTCAGGTTGGTAATAGTCGTAGTAAGAAACAAAATATTCGACTGCATTATTAGGGAGTAATTCTCGAAATTCATTTGCCAACTGCGCCGCTAGTGTCTTATTGGGAGCTAGGACAAGTGTCGGTCTCTGTAAGCGTTCGATGAGCCAGGCAGTTGTTGCTGATTTTCCGGTTCCGGTAGCGCCAAGAAGGACAACATCTTCTTCGCCTGCGTCGATGCGACGAGCAATCTCTTCGATTGCGGCTGGTTGATCTCCCGCTGGAATGTAATCGCTAATAACCTCAAAGGGTGCGACCTTTCGCTGGAGATCGGTTACTGGGCGCACCTACCTAGCCTAGCGATTGAGGTACGAGAACGCTCTCCCAGAGATTTTCTACCTTGCGCAAGAGGGCATCTTCATCGCCATCATTGCGAATAACCGCATCGGCAATAGCCTCACGAGCTGCCTCAGATGCTTGCGCCGCAATCCGCTTTTCAATCTGCGAAATATAGAGCCCCTTCTTGAGGAGGCGGTTTTTGCGCAACTCAATATCTGACTCAACGGTGATGATGAAATCAAACTTTTCTGCTGCTCCAGTTTCGACAAGGAGAGGAATCTCGTAGATGAGAATATCGTCGTGATCCAAATCAGCGACAGCTTCGGCGAAGGTCGCCTGCACCCGTGGATGAATAATGGCCTCTAGATCTTTACGGGCTTGCTCATCGGTAAAGACGATATCGGCTAACTTCTTCCGATCGATATCGCCGTTCACGATAATCTCATCGCCAAACCGCAAGAGAACTTCTGCAAATCCATCTGTGCCGCGTTCGATTGCCATACGTGCTAACTGATCTGCATCTATAACGAGCGCCCCAAGTTCGGCGAAATTCTGCGCAACAGTGGATTTACCAGACCCAATCCCACCAGTAAGTCCGACAACCAACATGGAGCAACTCTACCTTTCTCGCATCTTGGTAGGTGAAGAACCTGCCGTCGTGAGAGTTTTGTAAAAGAAAAATCCGGCTGGGTAACGCGAGGTTAAGGAGCAGCTCGCGGGCCAGCCGGATTTTTCGGTGGGAATTATTCTGCGACGACGGCAGCTTCTTCAGCTGCCTTTGCCTCGGCCTTCTGCTTCTTATGCGCTACGAAACGCTCTTGAGCAACAGCGTATTGACGCTCCCACTCTTCGCGTTGCGTGTCATAGCCCGGCTTCCATTCCTGAGTTTCAGGATCGAAACCTTCAGGATAGATGAAGTTACCTGCAGCATCGTAGCGAGCAGCCATTCCGTATTGAGTTGGATCAAATGCTTCGATCTCAACTTCATGTCCTTCATTAGCTTGCTTCAATGAGAGTGAGATACGACGACGCTCGAGATCAATATCGATAATCTTTACGAAGAGTTCGTCGCCTACTGATACAACCTGCTCTGGGATCTCTACGTGGCGTTCTGCCAACTCTGAGATGTGAACAAGGCCTTCAATGCCTTCGTGGACACGAATGAATGCTCCGAATGGAACAAGCTTGGTTACAACACCTGGCACAACGGTATTGATTGTGTGGGTGCGAGCAAATGCTTGCCATGGATCTTCTTGCGTAGCCTTAAGTGAGAGTGAGACACGCTCGCGCTCGAAATCAACTTCGAGAACTTCGACAGTTACCTCGTCACCAACTTCAACAACTTCACCTGGGTGATCGATGTGCTTCCACGATAGCTCTGAAACGTGAACGAGACCATCTACGCCACCAAGATCAACGAATGCACCGAAGTTAACAATAGATGAGACAACACCCGTACGAACCTGACCCTTTTGGAGCAAGTTAAGGAATTCGGTGCGTGACTGTGACTGTGTCTGCTCAAGGAATGCGCGACGTGAAAGCACAACATTGTTGCGATTCTTATCGAGCTCGATGATGCGAGCCTCAACCTGCTTACCGATGTAAGGGGTGAGGTCACGAACGCGGCGCATTTCGACGAGGGACGCTGGCAAGAAGCCGCGCAATCCGATATCGACGATGAGTCCGCCCTTAACAACTTCAATAACTGTACCGACGACAACTTCGTCGCGCTCTTTCTTGCCTTCGATTTCTCCCCATGCACGCTCGTACTGTGCGCGCTTCTTGGAAAGGATTAGACGGCCTTCTTTATCTTCCTTCTGAAGTACAAGAGCTTCAACTTTATCTCCAACCTTAACGATGTCATTTGGATCTGCATCGTGGCGGATAGAGAGTTCGCGTGATGGAATTACGCCTTCTGTCTTATAACCAACATCGAGGAGTACTTCTTCGCGATCAATTTGTACGACTGTGCCAATGACGAGGTCTCCGTCACTGAAATTTCTGATTGTTTTTTCAATTGCGGCTAGAAAATCTTCCGCTGATCCAATGTCATTTACTGCGATTTGAGTTGTCAAGGTGCTCCGTAGGGATAGAAAGTAGTAGGGATAGGACTATGAAGTTTTATGCCGAAATTGGTATTTCGGAAGGCAAAGAGTACGGGTGAGGGTGAATAGCAGGCAAATCCCCGCTTAAAAAATGAGCTTCGCAGTACGATTGCGATGCAATGAAGCGCTATATCGAACTATTCCGAATTCCCAATGTCTGGGTCTTGGTACTCGCCTGTTTTCCAGCTCGAGTCGCCTACGGAATGGTGGGGCTTGGAATCTTCTTCAAAGTGCAACAGGCAACCGGTTCGATTTCATTTGCAGGAATCGCTATCGGACTCAATGCAGCTGCTGGTTCTTTTACCGCCGGAATTCGCGGATCCATCATGGATAAATATGGTCAGACGTGGCCGCTGCGAGTCATGGTGCCAGGTTATGCAGGAATGGCATTTGCGCTCAATGCTATGCACTCAAAACCCTTGATGCTGATCTTCGCTTTTGTAATGGGGCTCAGCGCTCCCCCAATTAATTTATCTGTCCGCCCGCTCTGGAAAATTGTTGTGCCTGCAGATTTCTTACGCACCGCCTATGCAATTGATACCGCGATTATGAGTGCGGCGGGAGTTGTTGGTCCCGTTATTGCGACAACGCTCGCACTTTCATCTCATCCGGCACTTCCATTAAATATTTGTGGTGTTTTAATGCTCATTGGTGGGGGTTCACTCGCAATTACCCGTATCTCTCGATCCTGGATTCCGGAAAAGAAGTCTGTCAATCACGTTCCACTCTGGAAACATAAGCCACTCCAGCTTCTGATGATTGAAGGATGTTTTATTGGTTTCGGTTGGGGCGTCTTCGATGTTGCAGTCCCTGCATTTACGACGATTGAGAAAGTGCCTCATCTGACTGCCTGGATCTTTACCGCGATGGGTGTCTCTAACATTCTTGGCGGACTGCTTGCGGGGCTAGTGTCCAAGAAGACCTCTTCTTTACGTGCAATGCGCCGCACGTACCTCATCTGGTTTATTGTCTCGATCCCTATGGCACTTACTCATCCAAGTTGGACGATGATTGTTGCAGGTGCATTCTTAGGTTTAGTTGGTGGTGCAATTCAAGTCTTCTATTGGGAAGTTATGGAGGCAATCCGTCCGCAAGGTTCACCTACTGCGATGATGGGTTGGCTCTGGACCGTTGAAGGAACTTTAATGTCGATAGGTTCAACTGCAGGTGGAATTATCTCTGATAAGAAATCACCAACGCTCGCTCTCTGGATTACTACCTTTTGTATCGGTGCTGGCTATCTAATTTTAGGGCTAGGAAGAGCGCGACTATCTGCAGCAGATCGAATTCCTACCCCTGAGGAAGATTTAGCAGCGATGGAAGATAACTCCCCCACAACTCGTTAGTGCGCTGCTTCATTCCAACTCTTTCCAATTCCGACTGATACATCGAGTGGCGCCTTGAGCGGATAGGCCTTACCCATCTGCACCCGAACTAGTTCGGATACTTCTTCGATCTCCTTAGTTACAACTTCGAGGATAAGTTCGTCGTGAACTTGCAGAAGAAGTCGAGATGTAAATTTTCCGGCAACGAGTGCGCTCTGCACATTGAGCATCGCTTGTTTAATGATGTCGGCAGCTGATCCTTGAATAGGAGCGTTGAGCGCCATCCGCTCTGCAACTTCGCGTCGTTGGCGATTATCGTGTAATAAATCTGGCAGGTATCGCCGACGCCCCATGACCGTCTCGGTATAACCAACTTTGCGCGCATCTTCTACGACCGTCTTGAGATAGTCGCGAATGCCGCCAAAACGTTCGAAGTACCGATCCATCAAATCTTGTGCAGCAGGTGGAGTCAGATCGAGTTGAACCGCTAAGCCGTAGGAACTTAATCCGTAGGCCAATCCGTATGACATTGCCTTAATTTGTCTACGCATCTCTGGATCGACATCTATTGCTTTGACGCCAAATACTTCGGCGGCGATGCTGGCGTGGAGATCTTCTCCAGATTCAAATGCGTGTAAGAGATTCTTATCGTTCGATAAATGCGCCATGATGCGCATCTCTATCTGGCTGTAGTCAGCAGTTAGAAGCGCGTCATATCCCGTACCTGCTACAAAGCAGTTGCGGATCTTGCGTCCTTCTTCTGTACGTACTGGAATATTCTGCAGATTCGGCCCCACAGATGAGAGACGTCCCGTTGCCGCAACTGTCTGAGCAAAGTGGGTATGAATCCGCTTATCTCTTTGAATCTCGGCTAAGAGGCCTTCTATCGTGGTTGCAAGCTTCTTAGTCTCGCGAATGCGAAGCAGCGCAGCTAATACTGGGTGAGAAGTCTTCTCAAAGAGCGTGGTCAGTGCATCGGCATCGGTGGTGTAACCAGTCTTAATCTTTTTTGTCTTGGGAAGTCCGAGCTCATCAAAGAGCACAACCTGTAATTGTTTTGGTGAACCCACATTAAATTCGCGTCCTGCCGCAGTGTGCGCCACCTTGGTCTCGCGAGCAACTTCACCATCGAAGAACGTTGCCAGGGATTCAAGCTCCTTCTTATCTACGGCGATTCCGCGATTTTCCATCAGCGCTAAAAGATCAGCGATAGGAAGTTCTAGCTCTAGGTATAGCTTCGTCAATCCCCGGTCACTGAGCTCTTTAGTGAGTGAATCTCGCAGACCAAAGAAAGCGCATGCGGTGGTCAGTAAAGATTGTTCGGGCGAGGAGGAATCAATCTGACTTCCATCACCCCATCGCTCGAGAAGGTCGGAGACTTCTTGGGCACGTACTCCTGGGTTTACCAGATAAGCAGCAAGTGATGTATCAAAGGTGACGCCGGTAAACCCATTCTCGCGAGCGATGGCCTTTGCATCATGAGCAATTTTCTCAATCGTGTTATCTCGTGCCCACTCGCCCATTTCAGATGAGTGAATAAGGAAGGCGGTCTTCTTATCTAGCGCAACTGCATAACGGTGAAGTCGATCCTCGTGCAACTCGTATGCAATCGAAATCGCTCCTGTATGTTTCGCAATCTCTTTGCTGATCTCATCTGCTGTTATTACCGCTGAATCGATATCAGAGCCAAAGAGCGAGAACTCTGGTTCGCTCTCACTCTTTACCTGCTTTGAAGGTGTAGCCGATTTACCTGTCGAAATTACCTTTAAACGATCTTTCAAGGTGCGAAATTCGAGTTCCTCAAAGAGAGAGGTGAGATCAGATTCAGTGACGCCACTCCAAGCAAGAGCATCGATAGTGAAATCAATCGGCGCATCGTGAATCAACTGAGTAAGTTCGCGATTCCGCTTTACATTCTCGATGTTGGCGCGAAGTGAATCTCCAACCTTGCCTCCAACCGAGTCTGCCTTAGCCAGTAGCTCTACGAGTGAACCAAATTCAACAACCCATTTAGCAGCGGTCTTTTCGCCGACACCAGGTATCGATGGCAAGTTATCGCTGGGGTCTCCACGCAATGCTGCAAAATCTGGGTATTGATCTGGTGACATTCCATATTTCTCTTGCACCGCTTCCGGGGTCATACGCGCCATCTCAGAGACTCCGCGCTTGGGATAGAGCACGGTGGTCTGCGGCGTTACCAATTGGAAGCTATCGCGATCGCCTGTACAGATGAGAACCTCTGCGCCCTCTTTCTCGGCGCGCTTTGTAATTGTGGCAATAATGTCATCGGCTTCATAGCCTTCGATTTCGAATTGGCTTATTCCAAAACCTTTAACAAGATCATGCAGGTAGGACATCTGCGAGCGGAACTCATCGGGGGTTTTAGCGCGATTTGCTTTGTACTCAGGAAAAATCTCGGTGCGGAATGTTTTGCGCGAGACATCGAAGGCGACGGCAACATGGGTTGGCTTCTCATCTTTGAGGAGCGAGATCAACATGGTCGCAAAACCGTAGATGGCATTGGTGTGCTGGCCTTGCGCTGTTGTGAAATTCTCAGCGGGTAGTGCGAAGAATGCTCGATAGGCCATCGAGTGGCCATCGATAAGGAGTAAGCGTTTCGCGGCCATGGCGCTCATCATAGATATAAACTCACTGACTATGACCGAACCTGATTACTTAGCCATCATCAAAGAACGTGGACAAGGTGCCCTCGATCTCAAGATGGGTATCGAAATGTTGGAAGTTTCACCTCAGCGTTTAGTGGCGCGTATGCCAGTAGAAGGTAATACCCAACCACTGGGTCTACTGCACGGTGGCGCTAATGTCGTTCTCGCTGAATCTCTAGGTTCAATCGGTACTCAATTACATGCTGGTCCTGATCGCAAGATTGTGGGCGTCGATATCAATGCGACCCACCACAAATCCGCAACAAGTGGTTTCGTTACAGCAGTTGCCACACCTATCTCGCTCGGTCGCACACTCTGCGTCTATGAGATCGTAATAACAAACGAGGCAGGTCAGCGAACATGTACTGCTCGCATAACCTGCCTCATTTTAAATAAGGAGTAACCGCTTAACTAATGTGCACCTGTTCCGAGGTATGCCTCGCGGACAGCTGGATCGTTGAGTAGATCTGAAGCCGCTGCCTCTTTTGTAACATTTCCAGTCTCGAGAATATAGGCACGATGTGCGCGCTGTAGCGCCTGCTGCGCATTCTGTTCAACCAGAAGAATTGTTACGCCTTGCTTATTAATCTCGGTGATGATGCGGAAGATGTTGGCGATCATCTGAGGTGCGAGCCCCATTGATGGTTCATCCAGCAATAAAACCTTTGGACGGGCCATGAGTGCGCGACCCATTGCAAGCATCTGTTGTTCTCCACCCGACAAAGTTCCGCCAGCTTGTGCGGCACGCTCTTTCAAACGTGGGAAGAGTGTGTAGACACGATCAAGATCTTCATCCATCTCGGCCTTACGATCTTTGCGATTGAACTTACCCATCTCGAGGTTTTCAAGAACTGTCATACCAGGGAAGATTCCGCGGCCTTCAGGTACCTGCGAAATTCCAAGATCTACGCGTTCGTGCGCTGGAACCTTATTGATGCTGGCACCGTCGAAGGTAATGTCTCCGCTTGAAACATTGCGCAGACCTGAGATGGTCTTAAGAATTGTGGTCTTACCAGCACCATTTGCACCAATAAGAGTGACGATCTCACCTTGGTTGACGACAACCGAAACGCCTTTAATCGCCTCGATCTTGCCGTAGTGAACGCGAAGATCTTTAATTTCAAGACGCATCTGCTGGCACTCCTAGGTAAGCCTCGATTACTCGAGGATCGTTTTGAACAACTGATGGAAGATCATCGGCGATCTTCTGACCGAAGTCGAGAACTGCAACACGATCTGAGATTCCCATAATGAGTGACATATCGTGTTCAATGAGAAGAACTGTGTAACCCTTATCGCGAATCTTCTTGATGAGGTTGGCAAGTTCTACCTTTTCAGCAGGGTTAAAACCAGCTGCTGGTTCATCGAGCAGCAAGATCTCTGGTTCAGTGCCAAGTGCACGAGCGATTTCGAGGCGACGCTGATCTCCGTAAGGAAGATTCTTGGCGAGCTGATCGGCGCGATGATCGATACCCATCAGTGCGAGAAGTTCATATGCACGCTCTTTACTTTCGCGCTCTTCCTTGCGGTTGAGCGGAGTACCAATAAGTGCACGCAATAGACCAGTCTTCTTATGAACATCGGTTGCGGTAATGACATTTTCAAGAGCAGTCATATCTCCGAAGAGGCGAACATTCTGGAAGGTGCGAGCCAGACCAGCCTTTGTTACCTGGTGGCGCTTAAGGCCACCTAGATTCTGACCTTTAAATGTAATTTCACCAGAGGTTACTGGGTAGACGCCGGTGACAACGTTGAAGACGGTTGTCTTTCCTGCTCCGTTAGGACCGATGAGTGCGCAGATCTCGCCCTTGTTAACGTGGAAGTTGACTTCGTTAAGAGCAGTTACGCCACCGAACTTGATAGTGACGTTCTTGAGTTCGAGAAGTTTTTCAGACATATTATTTTGCACCCTTCTCAGTAATTTTTTCACGCTTCTTGCGTGGCAAGAGGCCATCGGGACGAAGGTTCATCATCAAGATGAGGACTAGACCAAATACCAATTGACGCGCATTCGAGATAAAGCGGATACGTTCTGGCAGATAAGCCAAGATTGATGCTCCGAGGATGACGCCCCAGATATTTCCGATTCCACCGAAGACAACACAGGCAAGAATCAAGATAGAGACGTCAAACTTAAACATATCTGGTGAGATCACCATCACCTTAGATGCATAGAGAACACCTGCAGCTCCACCAACGGCTGCGCCGATGACGAATGACCAGAGCTTGTAGACAAGAGTGTTAACGCCCATAAGAGCTGCAACATCTTCATCTTGGCGGATAGCTTCCCACGCGCGACCTGGACGACGAATCGTGAAGCGGCGAACCATCCAGATAACAAGAAGGATCATGGCACCGACAAGCCAGAAGAAATCTTGTGGGTGCATTAAATCGAAGTGGAATCCAAAGACTGTTGGAGGATTTGGAATTCCTGGAATTCCGTTAGGGCCGCCAGTGACGTTGAGGTTAATCGCAACGAGACGGACAATTTCACCGAAACCAAGT
>Ga0304729_1000444_pt1 | contig 30889 bp, 45 predicted proteins | sample C_131016_MF_Meta_FD_190475 | JGI IMG/M metagenome (GOLD analysis project Ga0304729, IMG submission 190475) | Freshwater microbial communities from Lake Croche, Canada to study carbon cycling - C_131016_MF_MetaG (v2) (version 2) | ecosystem: Environmental > Aquatic > Freshwater > Lake | place... | reverse complement strand
CAAAGGCAAGCCCACCTCGTTCTTTCGAGACACCCATCCAATCGGCAAATGAAGCTCCGAATGGTCGCGTAATGATGTACGCCATCCAGAAAGCCAGGACTTCGTTCATGTTGAAGAACTTGTAAGCAAGGACCGGGATGGCAAACGCCACGGCAAACAAAACGCCAGATGTAAAGAAACCTAAGTTCAACGACATGGCGGTTAAGTCGCCAGCAGCAGTGCCGAGTGCGAATGTCGCCATGACAGTCGCCCAGTAAAAGAGTTCACGCCGCGGAGTCACAATCGTGTGAATCGAGAGCGAACCTTCAGCGCGGTACCACCACGCCAAACAGACACCAACCGCAACGACGAACACCGGTGTGGAGATCGAGTAAGGAACTCCGAGGGCCACGTGGAACGCGTCAGCGACCATAGTGCCAAAAACGCTCACCATAACCACGGCAAACCAATAGGTCTTTGGCTCATAGGTTGGTGCTTTAAATTGCTTCCACAAAGCGAAAGTCAAAATGACGCCCGCGGTTAAGACCGAATAAATCGGATTAAAACGCTTATCAAAGTAATCGGCCGCTGTTTCACCCATGCCAGTGGAAAGGATCTTGATAACCCAAAAGCCCACCGTGATGAGCGGCACCTTGACGCCAAGCGAAGTTACTCCGCCTTGTGCCGAGACAACATTGCCCCACGAACGCGTGCTTGAATCTTGCTTACTCACCGGCGTCACCGAACTTCTCCGGAGTGATCTGATCAATCTTCGAGATGGACAGGTACGACACTAGGCCGACAATCAGGACCGCAAATACGCCATTCACCAGGTACTTCGCAATGCCGAGCCCGGGGAATGCGCCATCTTCGACGACATGAACCGGCTGGGTGAGCAAGTCACCCAGCGAGGCGCCGAGCGGACGCGTCAAAACGTAGACCGCCCAGAAAATCAGCACTGAATTAAGACCAAACTTGTAAGCAATTGTGAGCGCCGCAATGAGGCCGCCAAAAAGAAGTAGTCCGTTGGTGTAACCGACGGCGTATTTTTCGTTGACCAAGTCACCGGCCGCTGTACCAAGTGCAAATGTGAAGAGAATGGTTAACCAATAGAACGCTTCTCTCCGAGTTGTGCGAATGCTGTGGATCGAGAGCGTGCCTTCTGAGCGATGCCACGCAAAGAAAGTAATCGCCAAACAGATTGAAAAGACGATAGTTGTCGTCTGAAGCGCAACACCAAAGTTGTCCGTCAAGTTATCCGTGATGAGCGTTCCAGCAACACTGATCAGAATCACGACCAGCCAATAAATTCCGGCCACATACTTCTGGGACCTGAATTGCGCGATGAGTGCAGCAGCAGTCAGTCCAGTGATAACGAGCGATGTGTTGGTCAAACCGAGGTTCAAATTTGAGTTCAAATAGTCGGCGAATGTCTCACCAACTGTGGTGGCCAGCACCTTGATAATCCAGAAAAATGCGGTGACAGCAGGAACCTTGATGTGAAGATCAGTGAGTAACGCGCCACGGTTTGAACTAGTTGAAGAAGGCATGTTTCCAATCTAGTGTCGCCGGCCAGAGTGTCGCTTGCCCAGAGCATGAATCCGCTCGTTACTTACAGAATCTTTACACGCGAACCACTTATTACTTGTCGGGCAGGCCACCTGCACGATTGCTCAACCAACTACGGATACCGGCAATGATCGAACCGACGATGAAGAAAGTGGCGATGGCATAGGCTCCAGACTTCACGGCTGGAATCGTGGCGGCATAAAAGCCGGTCAGCGTCAGACCAACTCCCCAAGCAATCGCTCCGGTGAAGTTCGCTGAAAGAAACTTGTAATAATTCATCCGAGCTATGCCGGCAATCGCTGGAATGAAGACTCTAGCCAGCGGAACAAAGCGCGCAACCACTACCGCCCACCAGCCCAAATCTGCGTAAAAGTTCTCTGACCGGTCTATCGCTCTGCGCAACTTGGGACCGCTGCGACGATCAAGGTAAGGCCGTCCGTAATGCCTACCTAAAACGAAGCCGATCTGATCGCCAAGAAATGCAGCCAGACCCACTCCCCCTGCCAGCAAAGCAACATTGAGCGAATGACTCCGAGCCGCCAAAAGTCCGGCAGCAAATATAAGTGAGTCGCCTGTGACAAAAGGAATGAAAGCGCCGATGAAGAGTCCAGTTCCGGCAAACACCAAACTCCAGACAATGACGTAGAACACGAATGGCCCAAAATCGGCCAGCCACTTGCTCACCTGCCCATCGAGAGCAGCCGCGAGCAGAAGGGAATCCATGTGACCACCCTACTTTCCGCTATCGGGCAAGATAGAGGCATGACCACACAACTCAGTGCCAGCATTCACTTCGATGCGCGACCAGCGAAGGTGCTTGCGATGTTGTGCGACGAAAGTTACCTCGAAGCCAAGGCTGCTGATTCCGAAGAATCTTCCTTCGATGTGAAGCGTGATGGCAATCAAGTCAGTGTGACGCTCACGCGTGTCTGGCCCCTAGAATTGCCTGAACCTGCTGGACGACTTCTGGGGAAGAAACTGACGGTTACCGAAGTCCAGCACTGGGATACTTCACACCCTGATCTCGCAAGAGCCGTGTTCGACATCTCGTTCGGTAGTGCACCCATTCGCGTGAAAGGCACACTTCAACTCGCCACAACTGTTGGCGGCTGCAACTTGCTACTCGATGGCGAAGCTACGGTCTCCGTGCCCATTTTTGGGAAAAGTGCTGAGTCGATGATTGTGACGGAATTGGGCAACGTCCTAGAACGCGAACGAGCTATCGGTCAAAGATGGTTGAAGTCATAAGCGTCGAGTGGCTGTCTTCTGTTGAAGGTCAGACCATCATCGACGAGGCGAGTGGTTTTGGCGACCCACTTACAGCGAGTACCCGACTGCGCAAGAAGTACGCATCGATTGATGCAAGCCGAATAACGCAAGCAGTCAGCCAGGCTGCACTCCGCAAGAAACTCCAAAACCGATGGGGCATTACAGGTGCAGATTTTTTGCTCACTGAAGACGGTCTTGAACAAGCGAGTCGTCCACTGGTGGCGCAGTATCGAGCGCGGTGGATCCAGCAGCGCTTTGGCACGCATGCTCATGTCCTGGACATGACCTGTGGCCTAGGGTTTGATGCTTTGGCTATGGCTCAAGCGGGACTAAAAGTGACCTGCGTTGAGCGCGATGAGAACATTGCAGCCTTGGCTGCCTTCAATTTACGCAACAGCTCAGCCCAGGTGGTGCATGCCGACGCCACGGATTTCCTTGTCGAGGCAGACGTCGATGTGGTGTTTGTAGATCCAGCCCGTCGAGATCCTCAAGCAGCCCGCAAGGCAGATGGCAGTTCCTATCGAATCTTCAACCCGGATGATTGGTCGCCATCATGGAGTTTTATCCAAACTCTCAGCCAGCGCCTGCCCGTTGTCGCAAAAGTTGCGCCAGGCATTGGCGATGAATCACTTGGCACATGGGATTGCCGATGGATTAGCGCCGATGGTGATTTGGTTGAAGCCACTGCAAGTTCAGGCGGCACGGCATTGCGCGGGGCTACGCTTTTGAGTTCATCAGCATCAGAGCCACTTTCTGTTGCAGGTGGCAACAACACCTCGCCGAGTCCTCTAGGGCAGTGGCTCGTCATCCCAGATGCTGCTTTAGTTCGGGCGAGCGCGCTGGACTATTTGGCTGACCGCATCAATGGCGGGTTAGTCAACGAGCACATTGCCTGGCTGACAAGTGCAGATGAGTTGTCGGTGCGGTCGCTCATCGGACTCGACCCCGCTCCTGCGATGGTCTTGCACGTTGAGGCCGTGCTTCCAGTGAGTGAGAAGCTCATCACACAAGAAGTTGCTCGCCACGAAGCAAGCGGCCTCACCGTGATGACCCGCGGAGTGAACATCAACGTTGACGCTCTTCGGAAGAAGGTTTTCAAGAACAAGACTCCTGGCGCGCCAGAGCTAGTTCTTGCGATTTATCGCGAGGATCCGAATAACGTCGCTTTGTTGTGTCGACGGATTATCGCCTAACAATCAGCATCAATAAGTTAGGGCGCCACAACCTGAGTAACAAGCATGGACGAATCTGCACTGAAAGAAAGTTTAGACTCGTCACGACCCCGCCTCACAAGTTCGCTACCAAGTGCTGCAACCATCGCGCCGTTGTCAGTGCATAAGCCAGGTCGAGGAATACGTAAAGAGATTCCGTGCTCATCACATCGTTGCTGTGCAACAACACGAAGGCGGCTATTGGCCGCTACCCCACCGCCAATCACCAGAGTGCCAACATCATTACTGAGGCAAGCGTCAATTGCTTTACGCGTGAGGACATCCACCACCGCCTCCTGAAATGAAGCCGCTACATCATTGACCATGACTGCATTGCCCTCGCGCTGCTCATGTTCCACCCATCTGGCGACAGCAGTCTTAAGGCCAGAGAACGAGACATCAAAGCGATGGTTTGCGAAATCTTTGGGGTTGCTCAGGCCACGCGGGAAAGCAATTGCTTCGGGGTTGCCCTCACGCGCAGCTGCATCAATGTATGGACCGCCAGGGAACGGAAGACCAAGCACGCGAGCAACCTTGTCGAATGCCTCACCGGCAGCATCGTCAATGGTTTGACCTAGCGCGATAACTTCGCGAGTGATGTCAGGCACCAACAGCAAAGATGAATGGCCGCCCGACACCAACATTGCGACGCTCGGTTCATCTAGTTGCCCATGCTCGAGTTGATCAACACAAACGTGAGCAGCCAAGTGATTCACACCATAAATTGGCTTGCCCAGAGCTAGTGCCAACGCCTTTGCGCTGGCAACTCCGACCAGTAAAGCACCTGCGAGTCCTGGACCAGAAGTTACGGCGATGGCATCAACGTCATCGAGTTTGATCCCTGCTTCTTTGCAGGCACGCTCAATTGTCGGCACCATAGCTTCAAGATGCGCGCGACTCGCTACTTCGGGAACTACTCCCCCGAAGCGCGCATGCTGATCAACGCTGGAGGCCACTGCGTCGGCCAACAAAGTTGTTCCACGGACGATACCCACGCCGGTTTCATCGCATGAGGTCTCAATGCCTAGGACTAATGGTTCAGTCATGACTCAACCGCTTCCGCATCACCAGCGCATGTACATCTACTGCGTAGTAGTCCTTGCGTCGATCAATTTCCTCAAAACCCAACGATAAGTACATGTTCTTTGCTGTCTCATTGTCGCTACGAACTTCGAGAAACAGTTGGTTTATGCCATGCTCTATTGCCCGCAATCGCATCCATTCATAAAGTTGCGACCCCAGACCTTGACCCTGGTGGCTGGCAGCAACGGCAATAGTGTTGATATCGCCCTCGGAACCTACATGGCGTAGCGAACAATATCCCGCGACTTTGTCATCTAGGCACAACACAGCAACATCGCGTGATTCACCAACTCCGGCAAGTTCTGCCCAGAAAAGTTCAGCACTCCACGGATCCACTGGAAACAAATCATTCTCTATGGCCACAACGGCTGGAATATCCCACCACAACATCGGCCGAATCACGTTCTCGGTCATAGGAGCACCGATTTCGGTTTGCCTGGCTCAACAGCATCAGGTGCACGAAGGTACAGCGGCGTTATCGGAACTAGTTGCGCCACACCAGAAATAAAAAGATCAGCCAACGCGCTTGCACGCAGACCAATCACCTGCCCACTGAGCACCTCTGGATAAAGGTCAGCACCTGGACCAACGAATGTTGCACCAGGGAATGCGGCTGCCAATTCGTGTGGCAAAGAAACTTGAGGCTCACCAACGCGCCCATGGTCGTACTGCGCCCAATACAACTCTTTACGCCGAGCATTAGTCACAACAATGCAAGGTTCACCAAAATCATGCGCCACTGCATCCAATGAGCAGATGCCATGAACCGGAATGCTGCGTGCAAAACCAAAAATCGTGGCACAAGCAATGCCCACACGCAGACCTGTGTATGGACCTGGCCCAACTCCAATGACAATGTCCGTGACATCAGCTGGTGACGCTTGCGCCTCGGCTAGGACGTCATGAATCATCTGAACGGTCAACTCACCATGCAAGTTGTGAGCATCGAGCTCCTTCTCGACGTGCCGACCTTCACTTGTGACATACGCAACCGAAATGCCGGCGGACGTGTCAATCGCCAAAACTTTCATGACACAACCTGCGCCAGATTCACATCGACCCATCGAGAACCATGCGCCTCGACATCAATCTGACGAACGCCACTGGCAGGATCGTCGGAGTCGAGTTGCTCATCATCACGATTGATACGTAGATGTAGCCAGTCATCTGTCACAAACTGCACAAATGGCAGGCCCCACTCCATCACGAGAACATGCGGACCGTACTGCTCGAAATCCAAGTCATCTATGTCTCCAGCACCCGAGAGTCGATAGGCATCCACGTGTACAAGAGCAGGACCATCAACAAGGGACTTGTGTACTCGAGCAACCACGAAAGTCGGACTAGTCACAGCGCCCGATACGCCAAGCCCTTCGGCTAGCCCCTGAGTAAATGTTGTCTTGCCCGCGCCGAGTGGACCATCGAGCACCAGGACGTCGCCAGCACGCAAAACGGAAGCAATCCGAGTGCCAAGTACACGCATGGACTCGGCGTCAACAGCTGTCGTCTGCATCCACATCACCACGGAGCGTTGATGTATTGACGCGCAACTCTTGGCCCGAGCCGCGTCATGATTTCATAGCTGATGGTGTCGGCAGCAGTCGCCCAATCTTCAACACTTGGCTCGCCACGCTTCGGGTCACCGAAGAGCACGACCTCATCGCCAGCCACAACATCTAGCTCGCCAATGTCCACGACAAACTGGTCCATGCACACGCGACCGGCAATCTGTAGCGTCTGACCGCCTATCAAGACAGGTCCACGGTTGGACGCTTGACGTGGAATACCATCGGCGTAACCCGCTGGAATCAAAGCAAGACGTGTCGCGCTCTTCGTCTGGTAGGTGTGGGAGTACGAGACCCCCTCGCCCGCTGCAACATTCTTGATCAGCGCAATTGGCGCCTTCAAAGTCATCACGGGCGTAAGTTCAACGTCGTGTCCGATGCCATAGACAGCGAGACCAGGACGAATCACGTTGAAGTAGGTAGCAGGAAGATTCAGGGCAGCCGCCGAGTTAGACAGATTCACAATCTCAGGTTCAAAACCTGCGCTGCGCACGATGGCTAAGGCTTGAGTGAAACGGTCGAGTTGTAAGTCGATTGATCGATGTAGCGGTTCATCTGCAAAGGCTAAGTGAGACATCAAGCCGACGAACTCAATGTGCCCTGCACGCTGAGCCGAGGCAATCTCAGTCAACACTGCAGATAAGTCCTCGAGGGTGACACCATTACGACCCAAGCCAGTATCAACCTTGATGTGCACGCGGGCCGTCTTGCCGACCGATTCTGCAGCGGCAGCGATAGCAATGACTGATGAAACGCTATTCACAGCAAGGTCAACATCACTGCTGACACATTCCGCCAGCTGATCATCAATCGTGTAGAGCCAAGCCAAAATTCTCGCAGCAACACCAGCAGCACGAAGAGCAATTGCCTCCTGCAACAGCGCTACACCAAGCCATGTTGCACCTCCAGCAACAGCCGCCTGAGCAGATGGAACCAGCCCATGCCCGTACCCATCTGCCTTCACTATGGCCATAACTTCTGGACCATTAACATGCGCCTTAATGCGTTCGACGTTGCGCGCCAATGCGCCAAGGTCGATTACAGTCGTCGCGTGTTCTTGAGTCACCGCTCTATTGTGTCGCATCGACTAGTTCTGAATGCACTTCGACTAGCGCTTGCACCAATGTTGTTGCGGTGCAGCCGTTGCCTGCTCGGCGACCAGCCAGGCCATGCAGAGCAACCGCACATGCAATTGCTTCAAGAGCCAGTTTCTGAGCAAAGGCTGGAGATTGCCGGACACCTGTATGGGCCAACGTGCCGGCGATAAGACCAGCCAGCACATCACCTGATCCGGCAGTAGCTAGTGCAACTGTCCCATACTGATCAATTGCATACGACCCGCTGGGACTCGCGATGACGGTGCCAGCTCCTTTAAGCAGGACATATGAGTTGAATGCTTGCGCAATGGTTCTGGCCCGTGCAAGTCGATCTGACTCATCAAAACCCAAGCGCTTTGCTTCACCCTCATGCGGAGTGAGTACGGTGATTGCACCTCGCACATGACGCTGATCCAACGCAGTCTGAATAGGGGTTTCTTTAAGGAAGGTGAGTGCGTGTGCATCAATCACGACTGGCAAGTCAGTAGCCAGGTACTCGGCCAGCTTGTCTGATGTTCCAGACTCCCCACACCCAACCAAAATCGAATCCGCACGAGACAAGTCATCGCTAGGCACGACATCGGGATAAGTTGAGACAACAACCGACGATTGCTCTCCCGCAAACTGAACTAGACCAACCCCGCTTGCACGAGCACCGCCAGCAGCGAGCACTCCAGCACCTGGATACTTGCTCGAGCCTGCATTGATGAATGCCACTCCACGCGAGTACTTGTGACTCAAAATTGGCGCGGGACTGTAGCAAAGTTCAAGGTCGGAATAGTCAACAACAAACCCATCCGCCGCAGGATAACTGAAATCAAGTGGCACAAGTTCTAGGACACCACTGAGCGCTTTACCTTGACCAGTCAAAAGACCAGGCTTGAGCGTGCCGATTGTCAGGGTGATCTGAGCCTTAAAAGCTCCATCTGCAATACAGCCAGTATCCGCATGAATACCGCTAGGAGCATCAACCGCCACTGCAGTTCCAAGTTCCTGAGTCTTAGCGATCGCATGTTTAATGTCATCGGAGAGTACATCTCGAAAACCAACTCCAAAGATGCCATCAAGAACGACATCCGGCGCAAATGCCTCAGCATCATTTAATTCGATATACCTGCCACCGGCTGCGGTGAACTTTGCAGCCGCAAACTCATGGAAACGCTCGTTCGTGCAGACTGCACGAACGTCAACACCTCGCTTAGACAGCAATGCTCCCGCCCACAGCGCATCTCCACCGTTGTTGCCAGGACCGACCAGAAGCAAAACTTTTGACCCCACAACGCGGCCCGTCGCAGAACGCAGGATCTCAACCACACGCACACTCACGCCAAACGCAGCTTGCGCCATGTGGCCTTCATCATGAATCTGATCAACAGTATGAATGAAACGCATTAAACCTGAGACTCGGCAATCACATAGGCAATCGCAACTGGTCCGTCATGGCTGATTGACACATGCCAATGTGTGACTCCAAGTGACTGAGCGACCTGCTCCACTGTTCCAGTGATGGTCAGAGTAGGTGCGCCACCATTGCTGACCTGGCAATCGTGAAACTCCATACCCGCCGGGGCGCGAAGCGCCTTTGCAACGGCTTCTTTGACTGCGAATCGACCAGCCAGGGAAACTAACGGCAACTGATGGCCCTGTGCACTCGTCTGTTCCTCGGCGGTGAATAGTCGATTGATGATGCCTGGAGTTCGGGCAACAACTGCCTCAAAACGGGCGATATCAACGACATCTACGCCGATTCCAATGATTGCCATACCTCAACTTTGCCGTGAAAATCTAGGTTCACCAAGTCAAATACTAAAAATGGTCAAGGTATCTCAAGGTCGCTGGGCTAAAATGCAGGAAACCTACTTCCCCAAGGTGTTTTGATGAAAATGCATGCGTGCAAGGCCCTAGTGCTAACTGCATCATTGACCGCCTGCACACTGTCCGCGTCGAATGCCTCTCCCATTAATCGGACCACACCTAAACCCCGCCCCACAATTGGCATTCGTAAAACGACTCAGCCGTCAACCGTCAAACCAACACCTGGTGGGAAACGCGATGTGCGGACGACTCCCACACCCTCCCCATCTCCAACTTCACCTTCACCTTCAGGGCCAACGCCGACAACGAGCCCAACACCCGCGCCTACCCCAACACCTACAGCCACTGCGGTACCGACGCCGGCACCTGCTCCGACGCCGATTCCACCAATCACGCAATACGCGTATGGCGCGATTAAGTACATGCGGGCAAACGTGGGCAAGACCTACGTTTTCGGTGGGACTGGACCAGATAGTTACGACTGTTCAGGCTTGATTCAAGCAGCATGGAAAGCAGTTGGCGTGTCCCTGCCGCGGACTTCTGGCCAGCAGTACGACGCGACCGTCCGCATCGCTTACGAAGATTTGCAGCCGGGAGATCTTGTCTTCTTTGGCAATCAAGGCTCTAGACACGTGGGCATGTACATAGGGAATGACCAAATGATTGATGCTGCCAACACCAGACGCGGCGTGACAGTCAGTGACCTGACACTGGCTTGGTATAAACAGAATCTGGGCGGGTACGGCCGTGTTCCTGCCACCGACGTTTAGATCGTGATCTAGCTAGCCGCGCTGACGACGAGCAACAATCAACTACTCGACGGTCACACTCTTGGCCAAGTTGCGCGGCTGGTCCACGTCAAAACCCTTAATGGTGGCAATTTCACAGGCAAAGATCTGCAAAGGTACCGTCGCAACAAGTGGCTGCAATAGCGCCGGGCACTTTGGCAAGCGAATGATGTGGTGGGCAAACTCATTGATGGACATGTCGCCTTCTTCAGCAAGCACAATGGTCTTTGCCCCACGAGCGCGCACTTCCTGAATGTTGGAAACAATCTTGTCGTGTAGTTCATCGTCTGCTGGCGGCACAACCACAAGAACTGGGAGGCCCTCGTCAATCAGTGCGATCGGACCATGCTTAAGTTCACCCGCAGCAAATCCTTCAGCATGCATGTAGGCGAGTTCCTTCAACTTGAGCGCGCCTTCAAGTGCCACCGGGAATCCAACGCTACGACCCAGGAACAGGATGGATGAAGCGCCACTGAGCTCTCGCGCAATGTCTCGCACGCCAAGAGTCGTATCAAGAACGAGGTCAATCTTGTTGGGCATCTCACTAAGTTCAAGGGTAATCTCACTAGCTGCTTGGCCGTAGCCAGTGCCTCGAGTTTGCGCGAGGTACATCGCGAATAAGTAGCACGCAACAACCTGCGTCAGGAATGCCTTCGTTGATGCAACAGCAATTTCAGGTCCAGCATGCGTGTAAATCACAGCATCGCTTTCACGAGGAATTGTTGAACCATTGGTGTTGCAAATAGACAAAACTTTGGCGCCTTGCTCGCGCGCATATCGCATCGCCATCAAGGTATCCATAGTCTCGCCCGACTGAGAGATTGCAATGACAAGAGTTGCTGAATCTAGAATCGGGTCGCGGTAACGGAACTCGCTGGCAAGTTCAACTTCGCATGGAACTCGAGTCCAATGCTCAATCGCATACTTAGCTATCAAACCTGAATGATAGGCAGTTCCACAGGCCGTAATGATGATCTTCTTTACTCCGCGGAGGTACTCGTCGCGCAAGCCAAGTCCATCCAGGGTGACTTTGCCGGACGCATCAATACGGCCAAGAAGTGTGTCCGCGACTGCTTTTGGCTGCTCAGCAATTTCTTTGAGCATGAAGAGGTCGAAACCGCCCTTTTCGGCAGCAGCAGAATCCCACGTCACCTCATACTCAGTGACATCCACTGGATTGCCGAAGAAGTCAGTAACCGTGATGGCATCCGGCGTTAGAGTCACCACTTGATCTTGACCAAGCTCGATTGCGTTACGGGTAAAAGCAATGAACGCGGAAACGTCTGAAGCCAAAAAGTTTTCGCCAACGCCACGACCAACTACAAGCGGCGAGTTACGGCGTGCCGCGACAACAACATCGGGACTCCCACCATGTGTAACCACCAGTGTGAATGCACCAGTGAGGCGCTGACACACTTTACGAAGGGCCTCTGCCAAATCCGGTGTGACCTTAATTTCATCCGCAAGCAAATGAGCGACGACTTCAGTATCTGTCTCGCTTTGCAGAGTGACCCCACCGGCGCGAAGTTCATCCCGCAATGATGCAAAGTTTTCAATGATTCCGTTATGGATAACCGCAATCGAACCATCTTCGCTGAGGTGTGGGTGTGCGTTGACATCATTCGGTGCGCCATGCGTGGCCCAACGCGTGTGCCCAATACCAGTTGATGACTTGCTGAGCGGGTCTGTTGCCAGCTGAAGTTCTAGATTTGAAAGCTTGCCGGCTTTCTTGCGGGATTCAATGGCGCCCTGGGCAACTACTGCAATGCCAGCTGAGTCATAGCCGCGGTATTCCAGGCGACGCAGCCCATCAATGACAACTTCTTGAGCTTGCCGCGAACCTACGTAGCCAACAATTCCACACATAGGTACGAGCCTATCCGTTTAGGACAACGAGCAATGAATGCGGACTACTTCAGCAAGTGCCTCTGCATGGCTTTGCGCTAATTGAGCCGTTGGTGCCTCAACCATCACTCGAATAAGCGGCTCGGTTCCACTCGGGCGCAAAAGGACCCGTCCGGAACTGCCAAGCTCAACCTCGGCCTGTGCCACTGCTTCAACTACTTGCGCATGATTCACGCCGACCTTATCTACGTTAGGCACGTTAATAAGTACCTGTGGCAGTCGAGTCATCACACCGGCAAGATCCTTCAATGATTTGCCCGATCGCTTCATCTCATTCATCACATGCAGAGCCGTCAGTACACCATCGCCCGTTGTAGCGAACTCTTGCAAGACCACATGTCCACTCTGCTCACCACCGAGAGTGAACCCGTTGTCGCGCATATGTTCCAGAACGTAGCGATCACCAACAGCAGTAGCAACGACGTCAATACCTTGCTCCTGCATTGCAATGTTGAAACCGAGGTTAGACATCACGGTTGCGACAACTGTATTGCCGACCAATGCATCATTAGCCTTACGGCCCACAGCCAGAATGGCCAAAATCTGATCTCCGTCAACCAGTTCGCCATCGGCGTCGACAGCCAGGCAACGGTCTGCATCACCATCGTGTGCAATGCCAAGATCTGCGCCATGTTCTCGAACGGCAGCGACGAGATCATCCATATGTGTCGAACCGCAGTTGTCGTTGATGTTGAGGCCATCGGGCTCGCAGTGGATTGCGATCACAGTCGCACCTGCACGGCGCAGAGCCTCAGGACCAATTAGCGAGGCCGAACCGTTCGCACCATCGATGACAACTCTGAGTCCCGCTAGGTTTTGATCAATCGATGTGGCCAGATGCGCAATGTACTTGTCAATCAAGTTGCTGTCTTGCTTGATGCGCCCAACTTGTGCTCCAGTAGGCAGCTCACCTGGCTGCGCTAAACGCGCTTCAATTGCGTCTTCGACATCGTCAGCGAGTTTGTGACCACCACGAGCAAAGAACTTGATTCCGTTGTCTGGCATTGGATTGTGGCTTGCTGAAATCATCACGCCAAAGTCGGCGCCCGTCAGATCGGTAATGAAAGCCACAGCAGGCGTCGGCACTACACCGATGTCAATAACTGTGACTCCAGCGCTTGCCAGACCGGCAGATAGTGCGGCCTGCAAGAATTCACCGCTGATTCGCGGATCACGCCCGACGACGGCAACCGAACGTTCGCTGGTGGCAAGGACATGCGCAGCAGCAACACCCAAAGATGTTGCTAACTGCGCAGTGAGAAGTCCATTGGCTAGACCGCGAACGCCATCAGTGCCGAAGAGGCGTGATGACATGGGACTAACGCTTGGAGTATTGAGGTGCCTTACGAGCCTTCTTCAGACCGTACTTCTTACGTTCCTTGATGCGCGCATCACGAGTAAGGAAGCCAGCCTTCTTAAGGTCTGGACGGTTACCTTCAACGTCGATTTCGTTCAATGCACGAGCGATACCTAGACGAAGCGCACCGGCCTGGCCTGAGGTTCCGCCGCCATCAATACGGGCAATCACGTCGTAAGCATCTTTGAAGTTAAGGATGGTGAATGGATCGCTCACCAACTGGCGGTGAACGGCATTCGGGAAGTAATCCTCAAGAGTACGACCGTTGATGGTCCACTTGCCGGTTCCTGGAACGATGCGGACACGGGCCACAGCTTCCTTACGACGGCCAGTTGCAGCACCAGGTGTGTCTGGAGCCTTACGTGGTTCGCGGACGGCAGCAGCAGGAGTCTCTGAGGTGTACTCAGTAAGTTCTTCTACTACTTCGGTTTCTTCGGTTACTTCTAAATCTGGTGTCTGTGTCATTTCGCCACTGATTCCTTTCATCAAACTTTGCTAATCGTGGCGCTTACTGCGCGACCTGGGTAATCTCGAATGGCTTTGGTCCCTGTGCCGCATGTGGATGCGACGGGCCGGCATAAACCTTGAGCTTGGTGATCTGTGCGTCGCTCAACTTGTTGTGCGGCAACATACCCTTGACGGCCTTTTCTACAGCACGACGTGGGTTTGACTCAAGCAGTTCAATGTAGCTAGTTGCACGAAGGCCACCTGGGAAACCTGAGTGACGGTAGTCCATCTTCTGCTCACGCTTCTGACCAGTCAAAGCAACTTTCTCAGCATTAACAACGATGACAAAGTCACCCATGTCCATGTGCGGAGCGAAAGTTGGCTTGTGCTTGCCGCGCAGAAGCACAGCAATCTGTGACGCCAAACGTCCAAGTACAACGTCAGTTGCATCAATTACATACCATTCGCGATTCACATCGCCTGGCTTCGGAGAGTACGTGCGCACAGTTAGCCTTCTTTTAGTCATTCTGGTGGTCGCCCTTGTGGGCATGAAGTGCTCAATACAAAGCACTCGCGACCTCAAAGATTACCCACAAAGTGGGGTATGGGTCAAAATGAGAGCCAATTGTGGGCTATTCAAACAGATTCCAGTGCTCAACTTGGGGTGGATTGGCAAAGAATGGACCAATGAGAGCGCGCCATTGGGCAAAAAGGTCGGATTCGCGGAAGCCAACAGTGTGATCCTCAAGTGTGTCCCAGCCAATGGCCAGCATGTACACAGAAGGGCGCTCAATGCCACGGTGTAGGTAGATGTGGTTGAAGCCGTGTGCTTGCGCGATGACATTCTTAGCTTGCTTGAGTGCCTCCTCAAAGGCAGTTTCTTGACCTTCAAGCACCTCAATGAGTGCGGTCTCCATAATCATGAGCGATTCCCTATCTCTTGGCTAGCGTTGTTTCTTGGTCAACTTGGGCTCGTGGCTAGCGTTGTCTCTTGGCTAGCGCTATCTCTTGGCTCGTGCAACATTCCAAACGGGTTCTGGTGTCTCACGTACTGATGCATCTTCACCAAAGACTACAAAGCGATCAAAGGAACGTGCGAACCAGCGGTCGTGCGTGACGGCCAAGACTGTTCCCTCGAATGCATCGAGCGCTGTCTCGAGGGCTTGGGCCGACTCAAGGTCAAGGTTGTCAGTTGGTTCATCAAGGAGTAACAAGGTTGCACCAGAGAGTTCGAGCAGAAGGATCTGGAACCGCGCCTGTTGGCCGCCTGATAATTGGTCAAACAACTGCTCACTCGCCTGTGCTAGACCGTAACGATCTAAGGCGCGAGCCGCTTGCTCGCGCTGCATTCCATCACGGTGTTCATCGCCACGGTGCAGAATCTCAAGTAGGTTCCTGCCGACAAGCTCTGGATGATGATGCGTCTGTGCAAACCAACCCGGCCTGATGCGAGCACCCAATTTCGCAACGCCAGAATGATTCACTGGATCAATCGTGATTTCACTAACCGGCATGTGCTCAAGTTCGGGATCGCTCCCGCCGGCAGCCAACAGCCGTAAGAAATGACTCTTGCCTGAACCATTGGCACCGAGAACCGCAATGCGTTCACCGAACCAAATCTCCAAATCAAATGGGTGCACAAGTCCAGTAAGTTCCAAACCCTCACACACAACAGCACGCTTACCCGTGCGACCGCCACGAAGACGCATCTTGACGTTCTGTTCAATCGGAATTGCTTGCGGCGGCCCAATCTCCTCAAACATCCGCAGTCGAGTTCGTGCAGCCTGCAGGCGTGATGCTAAACCATCGTTGTACTTGGCCTTGATGGCATACATCTGCACCAGGTCTTTAATTTTCTGATGTTCTTCGTCCCAACGACGACGCATCTCTTCAAGCCGGGCGAATCGGTCCTTGCGCACCTCACCATAGGACGCAAAGTTGCCTCCATGTGTCCAGATGGAGTTGCCTACCGCACCGAGCTCAACCGTCACGATGCTCGTCGCTGCCTGACTCAAAAGTTCGCGGTCATGACTCACGAAGAGCACGGTCTTCTTGGTCTCATTCAGTTGTTGTTCTAGCCATTGTTTGCCCGGGACATCAAGGTAGTTATCCGGCTCATCAAGCAGTAACACCTCGTCTGGCCCCCGTAGGAGCGCTTCGAGTACTAGCCGCTTTTGCTCGCCACCTGAGAGGGTTGCAGCGGCTCGGTACTGAGCTCGCTCAAACGGCAATTGCAACGCTGCTGTAGTGCACACATCCCACAGGACTTCGAGGTCATACCCGCCGACATCGGCCCAGTCAGAGATTGCTTGAGCATAGGCCATCTGGTTGCGCTCGCTGTCGTCATCCATCATGGCTAACTCGGTTGCGTCTATGCGTCTAGCTACTTCTTGAACTGCTGGTGGTGCCACCGTCAGCAGCAAGTCTCGAACAGTGCCGTCGGTCATATGACCAACGAACTGACGCATCACGCCGAGGCCACCTGTGCAAACTATTGAACCTTCTTGTGGCTGACTATCGCCAGCGATCATGCGCATCAGAGTGGACTTCCCTGCACCATTGGCACCAATAAGCGCGGTGATGGAGCCATCTCCCACCCGGAAAGAAACATCAAGCAACAGGATGCGTCCGTCAGGCAGTGTGTGTGTCACATGCGCGACTTCAATGTGTCCCATCAGTTGGCCTTACCTGCAAAGTTTCGGCGACACGTTTTGCGTAGTGAGCCGGCTCGGGATATTCAACACTCTCAAAAGTAAGACCAAGTGCCGGCGCCGCAAAAATTTCAGGCAGTCGGACCTTGCCATCCAGATAATCACTCAGCCATTGCTTATCTCGTTTGCCTTCACCGACCATAATGACGGCGCCAACCAAGCCCCGCACCATGGAGTAGCAAAAGGCGTCTGCGGATAAATCAGCACGAATGAGACCATGCTCTGCCGTAGACCAGTCAAAGCGCTTGAGTGTGCGAATTGTGGTGGCGCCTTCACGTTTGCGACAGAAGGCAGCAAAATTGTGCAAGCCGAGAAGTACCTGGCTTGCTTCATGCATAGCATCCACATCGAGGGGCGCCCAACTGCGATACGCACGATCTCGCAGCAATGGATTGCGTACGCCTCGGTAAATCAAGTACGAGTAGCTCCGGGAAAGAGCGGAAAATCGCGCATCAAAGTCTGTCGTGGTCACTTCAAGATCAAGAAATGAAACATCCTCAGGCAATAGCGCGTTGAACTTAAAGACAAAATCGCCCAGATCAATGAGTTGGGTATCAGGAATGTCGAAATGAATGACCTGACCGCGCGCATGCACGCCTGCGTCAGTGCGGCCGGCACACTGCACAACCACGCGCTCTAGACGCAGGACGGTTGATATGGCGGCCTCTAACTCACCCTGCACAGTGCGTTGGTCAGGCTGCATACCCCAGCCTGAGAAATCTTTACCGTCATAAGCGATGGTGCCACGCAAACGAATGAACCCCTCGTGCACGTCGGCTACGAGGGGTTCAATCATGATAACTATTGTGCGGGCTGATTAAGCCTCTTCGCCAGCTGGAGCAGGTGCTTCGTCAGTCGCAACTTCCTCAGCTACAACTTCTTCAGCTGCTGCCTCAGACGTTGCTTCATCAGTTGCGACCTCTTCGACTGGTGCTTCTTCAGAAACAACTTCTTCAGAAACAACTTCTTCAGCCACTGGAGCAGCAACTACTGCAGCTGCGGCGGATTCCTTAGCGGCACGCTTTGCAGCTGCCTTTGCCTCGCGAACTACGTTCTCAGCAAGCGGCTCAACAAGTTCGATGATTGCCATTGGAGCGTTGTCGCCCTTGCGTGGCTCAATCTTGATGATGCGGGTGTAACCACCATCGCGGTTCTCATAACGAGGACCAATTTCGGTGAAAAGGGTATGTACAACACCCTTATCCGTGATGGTTGCGAGGACCTGGCGGCGTGAGTGCAAGTCACCCTTCTTTGCGATGGTTACAAGACGCTCAGCAACTGGGCGCAGACGCTTTGCGCGCGACGCCGTGGTTGTGATGCGACCATGCTCAAACAGTGCCGTAGCAAGGTTTGCCAGAATGTGGCGCTCATGTGATGGGCTACCGCCTAGACGCTTACCTTTGGATGGCCTTGGCATAATTTTCTCCTGTCAGTACAAGTTGGTGAAGATGTCAGCTTTAGAGCTGCTCATCCTCAGCAAAACTCTGGTCGTCATCAGATGCTGCTGGAGCATCGGTGAATGTCTCGTCTTCGAAATCGTCGTACGCAGTTGCATACTGTGATGGATCCCAGCCGGCTGGTGAGTCCTTGAGCGCAATGCCCATTGATGCCAGCTTGTCCTTAACTTCGTCAATTGACTTAGCGCCGAAGTTGCGGATGTCCATAAGGTCAGCCTCGCTACGGGTAATCAATTCGCCCACGGTGTGAATGCCTTCACGCTTCAAGCAGTTGTATGAACGAACAGTGAGGTCAAGAGCCTCAACTGGAATGCTCAACTGCTCTGCAGCAAAAGCGTCAACAACTGATGGACCAATTTCGATACCTTCAGCTTCAAGATTGAGCTCACGAGCTAGGCCGAACAACTCAACCAAGGTTGAACCTGCAGACGCAAATGCGTCGCGAGGAGAAATCGAACCCTTAGTCTCCACGTCAATCACGAGTGAATCGAAGTCAGTGCGCTGTTCAACACGAGTGGCTTCAACCTTGTAGGTGACCTTCAAAACTGGTGAGTAGATCGAGTCAACTGGAATGCGACCAATTTCGCCGCCGCTTGCCTTGTTGTTTGAAGCAGTCACGTAACCGCGACCAAGCTCAACGACAATCTCAATGTCAAGCTTGCCCTTTTCATTCAAGGTTGCGATGTAAAGGTCTGGGTTGTGGATCTCGACACCCGCTGGAGCCTGAATGTCTGCTGCAGTTACTGCACCAGCACCGGACTTACGTAGGAACAACTCAACTGGCTCGTCGAACTGAGAAGAAACAACGAGATTCTTCAGGTTCAGAATAAGTTCAGTGATGTCTTCCGTCACACCTTCAACTGTGGTGAACTCGTGGAGAACCCCATCAATCTTGATGCTGGTGATAGCGGCACCTGGAATTGAGGAAAGCAGGGTACGACGAAGGGAGTTACCCAGCGTGTAGCCGAAACCTGGCTCTAGAGGCGCGAGGATGAAACGTGAACGCGTATCTGAAATTACTTCTTCTTTGACTTCTGGGCGAACTGAAATAAGCACAGTATTTTCCTTCCAGCGACGACCACCATATGAAGTCGCGGTTTGCGGGGATGATTACTTGGAGTAAAGCTCAACGATCAGCTGTTCCTGAACTTGCGTGTCAATTGCTGCACGCTCAGGCAGTGAGTGAACAAGGATGCGCATGCCAGCTGGAATAACTTCTAACCAACCTGGCACGGTGCGGCTGCCAATCTCTGAGTAGGCCACCTGGAAAGGTGTCATCTCTAGTGAAGACTTGCGCACTTCGATTACGTCGCTTGGGCTAACGCGGTATGACGGGATGTCAACCTTGTGACCGTTAACAACGATGTGACCGTGACGCACCAGCTGGCGCGACATGTCGCGGCTCTTTGCAAAACCTGCCCGGTAAACAACATTGTCAAGACGTGATTCAAGGATGACAAGAAGGTTTTCACCAGTCTTGCCCTGCTTGCGGTTAGCCTCTTCGTAGTAGCCACGGAACTGCTTCTCTAGCACACCGTAGATACGTGCAGCCTTCTGCTTCTCACGCTTCTGTAGTAAGTACTCTGATTCCTTGGTACGCCCACGACCGTGTTGGCCTGGAGGGTACGGACGGCTTTCCATTGGGCACTTTGGTGAATCACACTTAGAACCCTTGAGGAATAATTTGGTTTTTTCGCGACGGCAACGCTTGCAGTCTGCTCCGGTATAACGAGCCATGAGTAAAGTCTCCTAAAAATTCTTCGTCAGACGCGGCGACGCTTTGGCGGGCGGCATCCGTTGTGAGGGACAGGGGTCATGTCTTGGATCGTTCCGACCTCAAGACCAGCGGCCTGCAGAGAACGAATCGCAGTTTCGCGACCTGAACCTGGGCCCTTGACGAAGACGTCAACTTTACGCATGCCGTGCTCCATCGCACGCTTTGCAGCGGCTTCAGCAGCCATCTGTGCAGCGAACGGGGTGCTCTTACGGCTGCCCTTAAATCCAACCTGACCTGCAGATGACCATGAAATTACGGCACCTGACGGATCTGTGATGGAAACGATTGTGTTGTTGAACGTGCTCTTGATGTAGGCCTGGCCCACAGCGATGTTCTTCTTCTCCTTGCGACGGAGCTTCTTAGCACCAGCCGCATTGGCTTTCTTTGGAGGCATTGGAATCCTTCTACTAATTCTTGGGAAGTCAGACGACTACTTAGTCGCCTTCTTCTTTCCAGCCACGGTCTTCTTCGGACCTTTACGGGTACGGGCGTTGGTATGGGTGCGCTGTCCATGAACAGGCAGACCACGACGATGACGGATACCTTGGTACGAACCAATTTCCACCTTGCGGCGAATATCGGCTTGCACCTCGCGACGAAGGTCACCTTCAATCTTGAAGTTAGCTTCGATAAACTCGCGCAACGGAACGAGTTGCTCGTCCGTTAGATCCTTAACGCGAAGATCCGGGCTGATACCAGTAGCGGCGAGGATTTCATCCGCGCGCGTACGGCCAATGCCATAGATGTAGGTAAGTGCGATCTCTAGACGCTTTTCGCGTGGGAGGTCGACACCAACAAGGCGTGCCATCAGGCGTTACTCATTTCTTTGTTATGGCAAAGGTCTCGCACGTCCACCATTCCTTGCCGCCTGACAAGGTCCTCAGCCTTTGCACGCCTGAGGGTATCGTTCCGTCTTGCTCGCACGCGAGAAGTCGGGATCGAGTGGTCGTCTTTTGTCGGTATCTGCCGATTAACCCTGGCGCTGCTTATGGCGTGGGTTTTCGCAAATGACCATAACTACACCATGACGACGAATTACTTTGCACTTGTCGCACATGGGCTTAACTGAGGGATTGACCTTCATTTAGTTTCGTTCCTGATCACTTGTACCGGTAGACAATTCGTCCACGAGTTAGGTCGTATGGAGAAAGCTCCACTACTACCTTGTCATCGGGCAGAATGCGAATGTAGTGCATACGCATCTTGCCGGAGATGTGTGCAAGTACCTTGTGACCGTTTTCCAGTTCCACCCGGAACATTGCGTTTGGCAATGATTCCATGATGGTGCCTTCGATTTCGATGGCGCCGTCTTTTTTGGCCATAAAGGTTTTGCACTCCCTTGGACTGCGATCCGCTGAGGTTTCAGTGGACCGACCCCCGATGTTACGCCAAAAGTGCCCTAAAAGTGAAATCGTCCCTTCACGGCCCCTGGGTTACACAGTGACACGAATGCTCAAAAAGTGTCACTGAGGCATACATTACAAAGGAAATAGGAGGTTTTTGATGTCACTTTCCATGCTGCTCACTAGCGTGAGAAGTGAAGCAGGAAGTCCGCAGCTGACATTTCATAGATGTCTTCTGGACCGTCCTCGTCATCAATCTGGACGCCTTCGTGAGTGAAGCCAAATTTTTGAATGATCCGCTGCGATGGGGCGTTGCTAGGACTTACCGTGTACCGTAGCGTCCGCACGCCAGGCTCTGAGCAGACCCACTGCCACATGCCTTGCAGGGCTTCGGTGGCATACCCGTTGTTTTGAAACTCAGGTTCTACGCCGAGCCCAATTTCGATCATGCCGTCGCTATCAGGCTCTGCGTGAAAACTAATGGAGCCGACTACTTCTTGCGTTTCGCGAACGACAATGAATCTCACAAACCACTTATTTAATTCAGGGTCACGCTTCACCTGAGGGACTCGCCAACGAAGTGGTCCAGAGTTCTTAATCAATACTCCGTGCGGATTCTGGTACCCAGCATTTTCCGGAATAGAGAACGATTCTGGATTCTCAAAAAGGGTGATTAAATCGGTAACACTTATCAGATGCAGATCCAGACGCTGAGTCTGAATTAGTTCAGTGCTCGATACATTCACAACAACACAACCTCACTGAGTCTCGCGACTCAATGCCAAGCGAGATATGCCAAATAGCCCCCGCACAACTAATGCAATAAATAGTAAATCAATCAGAATCTGCGAAGTGACAACTAGCCGAGCAATATCCGTTACTGGGCGTATGTCACCGAAGCCAACAGTGCCGAATGTCACCACTGTGAAGTAAAGCGAACTTGTGTGCGTGAGCACCTCACTGAAGGCCGCGGGGTTCTGATGTGAGAGACCCAAATAAATTCCGGCGTACACACAAATGAATCGCGGGAAAGCCACTGCTAAGCCTTCGATAGCTCGTAACTGCGGAAGCTGTGAGTTCCAGACCTTGCGGGCAACGAGGAAGGCAGTCAACGCAAAAAGACCAAGATTGATTGCGAGGTGGATCCAGGTACCTGAGGTTGTGTGGCCCACATCAAAAGGAATCGAGTAGTAAAGACCTAGCATGGCCGCAAAGAGCAAAACGCTTCGAAGACCAGTGAGCGCAACCGCGCGACGTAACTCGTCTCGACCTAAATCCACCAAGTGTCGCGCAGACATCTCAATACCTCCACAGGCAGATTAGCAGTGGGTCACCGACTGCAGTCAGCATTGGCGACGATTTAACTGCGACTAGCTGCCGGACTCGGCACACCTTGAGCCGCGAAGTAGGCAGCTCCTCCATCGTGAGCCGTCAGAACCCAGGGGCCTTGCTCCGTAATGGCCACTGTGTGCTCCCAGTGACTTGCAAAGGATCCATCAGTCGTCACAACAGTCCAGTCATCTGCAAGCGTGGTAACTCGGTGTGTGCCCAGTGTGGCCATGGGTTCAATGGCTAGTGCCATGCCTGGAATCAGTTCTGGACCTTGTCCAGCTCGGCCGTAGTTGGGCACAGAAGGGTCCATGTGCATTTTGGTTCCAATGCCATGCCCCGTGTACTCCTGCAGGATTCCGTAGTTGCCGGCTGCGCGAATGGTGGTTTCGACGGCGTGACTAATGTCTGAGAGTCGATTACCGGGCTCTGCCATAGCGAGTCCTGCCCACATGGATTCACGAGTGACATCGCTGAGTCGTGTGTGCTCTGGAATCGGAGTTCCAATCTCAATGGACACAGCAGCATCGCCGTGCCACCCATCCACGATTGCGCCGAAGTCGACGGACAAGAGGTCTCCATCAGCGAAAGGCCGATCATTTGGAATGCCATGCACAACTTGATCGTTCACTGACGCACAAATGACAGCAGGGAAACCGTGGTAGCCCAGGAAGGATGAGGTCGCACCAGCTTTGGTCAGCATCTCTCGAGCAATACGATCCAATTGGAGTGCCGTTACGCCAGGGACAGCTTCCTGCACCATACGAGCCAGGACATCGGCGACGACAAGGCCGGCCTTGCGCATTTTGAGAAATTGTTCAGGCGTCTTAATTTCAAACTTGCTCTTACGGGTGAACATACAAACGTTCTATACGTGAAGTTCAGCGAAAATGTTGTTCGTCACTTGTTCAACCGAACCCATGCCGCCAACTTCAACGAGGATGCCACGGGCAGCATAAAGATCTATCAACGGCGCAGTCTGCTCGGCATAAACTTCGAGTCGCCGACGAATAACCTCTTCGGTGTCATCAGCTCGACCTTGTTCTTCAGCGCGATGTAGTAGACGGGTGACAACCTCATCTGCATCAGCCGTCAAAACAATCACCTTGTCGATGTTGTTTCCCGCAAGCATGCCATCAAGCTCGGCCACTTGCGCTACGGTACGCGGATACCCATCGAGTAAGAAACCCTGAGCTGCGTCTGCCTGCTTAAGGCGATCACGCACCATGCCATTCGTCACAGAATCTGGGACGTACTCGCCAGCATCCATGTACTTCTTGGCCTCAAGACCAAGCGATGTGCCTTCAGTGAGATTCGCTCGAAATAGGTCACCTGTAGAGATGTGCGGGACACTCAAGCGCTGAGCAATATGCACCGCTTGCGTTCCTTTGCCTGCTCCGGGCGGACCCATAATGAGCAAACGCATTACTTCAGGAAGCCTTCATAGTTGCGCTGCTGTAGCTGGCTTTCAATCTGCTTAACGGTATCCAAACCCACACCAACCATAATCAGCAGGCTTGTTCCACCGAACAGGAATCGGCGGCCGACACCGAGCTCATTGAACGCGATGTACGGAATCGTCGAGAGCAAACCTAGGTACAGAGCGCCTGGAAGTGTGATGCGGTTCAGCACATAGGCCAAGTAGTCTGCAGTCGGCTTACCAGCTCGAATGCCTGGGATAAAGCCACCGTACTGCTTCATGTTGTCGGCCACTTCTTCAGGATTGAATGTGATTGACACATAGAAGTACGCGAAGAAAACGATCAGTAAGAAGTTAACGACGAGGTAGGCAGCACGACCTGGAGCCATGTATGTGGAAATCCACTGTGCCCAACCAGCCTGAGAATTCGTAAGCTGAACAACCAGACTTGGCAAGTAAAGCAGCGAAGACGCAAAGATGACCGGAATAACGCCAGCCTGGTTAACCTTCAACGGCAAGTAGGTGGATGTGCCACCGAACTGGCGACGACCAATCTGACGCTTTGCATACTGAACCGGAATGCGTCGCTGAGCCTGCTCAACGAATACGACAGCCGCAATCGTGACAAAACCGACGGCCAGAGTCATGAGGAACTTCATCGAACCATCAATCTTCCAAATCGATGACAACTGACCTGGGAAGGTTGAAATGATTGACGTGAAAATCAGAATCGACATACCGTTACCGACGCCGCGATCCGTAATAAGTTCGCCAAGCCACATGATGAGTGCGGTACCCGCTGTCATCACGCACACTACGGCGAGCAGCAATTGGATTGACTGATTCGGCATCAACTGTTCCGTACATCCCTGGAACAAACGTCCCGGAGTACGAGCCAAGGTGATGATCGTCGTGGACTGCAAGATCGCAAGACCAATAGTGAGGTAACGCGTGTACTGAGTGATCTGAGCGGTTCCAGCCTGACCCTCGTTCTTGAGTGACTCAAGACGTGGGATAACCACGGTCAGCAACTGAATGATGATGCTTGACGTGATGTAAGGCATGATGCCTAGAGCAAATACAGACAGCTGCAAAAGAGCGCCACCGCTGAACAAGTTGATCAGACCATAAACGCTATTGTCTTGAATCTGATTGATACATGTATGAATAGCGGTGTAACTCACACCCGGGCTCGGGATTACAGAACCTAGACGGAATAGACCGATGATGCCAAACGTGAATAGCAATTTCTTGCGTAGGTCTGGGGTACGGAATGCTGCTGCAAATGCGCTGAGCACTAAGGCCTCCTGGGACGGTGTGGTGTGGGCTTACGCCCACATCACGCGTGGTCAGATTTGGTTAACAGTTCCACCGGCTGCGGTGATTTTTGCCTTGGCGGAATCAGAGAACTTATCAGCAGTTACATTTACTGCAACTGAGATGTCGCCCTGGCCAAGCACCTTGACGAGCTCGCCCTTGCGGACAGCTCCAGCCTGAACTAGGTCAGCAACAGTAATGTCGCCGCCCTGTGGGAATAGCGCATTGATAGTGGCAACGTTCACTACCTGGTACTCAACGCGGAAAGGATTGGTGAAGCCCTTCAGCTTTGGAGTACGCATGTGTAGTGGCATCTGGCCACCTTCGAAACGCTCAGGAACCTGGTAACGAGCCTTAGTACCTTTGGTACCGCGACCTGATGTCTTACCCTTGCTACCTTCACCACGACCAACGCGAGTGCGTTCGGTCTTGGCGCCAGGTGCTGGGCGTAGATGATGAACCTTGAGTGTCATAGTTACTTGACCTCCTCAACACTTACTAAGTGACGAACGGTATCAACCATGCCACGGATTTCTGGACGATCTTCTTTGACTACAGTATCGCCAATGCGCTTGAGGCCAAGTGAACGCAGGGTATCCCGCTGATTCTGCTTGCCGCCAATACCTGACTTCAACTGAGTAACTTTGAGCTGTGCCATTACGCACCGACCTTCTCTGCGTTAGCGCGCAAAAGTGCAGCAGGAGCTACCTGGTCCAACGGAAGACCACGACGAGCAGCTACCTGCTCTGGGCGCTCAAGCATCTTCAGCGCAGCTACTGTTGCATGCACGATGTTGATCGCGTTGTCTGAGCCGAGTGACTTGCTCAGTACGTCATGGATTCCAGCGCACTCAAGTACGGCACGAACTGGACCACCAGCGATAACACCGGTACCAGCTGATGCTGGACGAAGCATAACTACGCCAGCAGCGGCCTCTCCTACAACAGGGTGTGGGATGGTGTGCTGAATGCGAGGCACTGAGAAGAAGTTCTTCTTTGCTTCCTCAACACCCTTAGCAATAGCGGCAGGAACTTCTTTCGCCTTGCCGTAGCCAACGCCTACTTTGCCATCTCCGTCACCAACGACGACGAGTGCGGTGAAGCTGAAGCGACGACCACCCTTGACGACCTTAGACACGCGGTTGATAGCAACTACGCGCTCGACGAATGGGCTCTTCTCTACAGGGGCTTGACCACGACGGTCATTATCGCGACGATCGCGACGGTCGTTTCCGCCTTCGCGATTCTCTCCACGTGTGTTAGCAGCCATAATCTATTTCCTAATTCCTTCTCGGGCTCTAGAACTCGAGGCCACCCTCGCGGGCGCCTTCTGCCAGGGCCGCGACACGGCCGTGATAACGGTTACCGCCACGGTCAAAGATGACGGCGTCAACGCCAGCAGCCTTTGCACGAGACGCGATCAACTTGCCAACTTCACGTGACTTGTCTGACTTGTCAGCAGCACTCACACGGAGATCTTTTTCCATGGTTGAAGCGCTTGCCAAGGTGTGACCAGCAATGTCGTCAACAACCTGAACCAGGATGTGACGTGCTGAGCGATTGACCACCATACGCGGACGAATTGCCGTTCCGGTGATTTTCTTGCGCACACGGGTATGACGACGCTTACGAGCGACAGCCTTCTTGTTACCTGAACCTAATTTAGCTACGACAGACATGACTACTTCTTGCCAGCCTTTCCAGCCTTGCGACGAATGATTTCGCCTGAGTAACGAACACCCTTTGCCTTGTAAGGATCGGGCTTGCGCAGTTTGCGCAGGTTAGCCGCAACTTCACCGACCTGCTGCTTGTCAATACCTGACACATGCAGCTTGGTTGGAGTTTCGACCGTGAAGGTGATGCCCTCTGGAGCATCGACCTTGACTGGGTGGCTGTAGCCAAGAGCAAACTCGAGTGAGTTCCCTGCAGCAACTACACGGTAACCAGTACCAGAAATTTCGAGAGTCTTTGAGTAACCATCTGTAACACCAATAATCATGTTCGCAACAAGTGTGCGGGTTAGACCATGTAGTGAACGGCTAGCACGCTCATCGTTAGGGCGAGTGACGGCAAGATTGCCATCTTCTTCGCGGCTAACCACAATCGGCTGTGCAACAGCTAGAGACAGTGAACCCTTTGGACCCTTCACTGCAACGTTGGCACCATCAATGGTGACTTCAACGCCGGCAGGAACAGTAATAGGCATACGACCAATACGTGACATTTTTCAGTAACCCCCTACCAGACGTAGGCGAGGACTTCCCCACCTACACCCTTCTTTGCGCACTGCTGACCGGTAAGTAGGCCAGTCGATGTGGAGATGATCGCCACACCAAGACCACCAAGAACGCGTGGAAGCGCGGTGCTCTTTGCGTAAACGCGAAGGCCTGGCTTAGATACGCGCTTAACGCCAGCGATTGAACGCTCGCGATTAGGACCGTACTTAAGACCGATGGTCAGTGTCTTGCCTACAGGTGCATCTTCAACTTCGAAGCTCGCAATGTAACCCTCGCGCTTGAGGATCTCTGCGATGTGCTCCTTGATCTTGGAGTGTGGCATCGAAACTGACTCATGATGAGCCGAGTTTGCATTGCGGACACGCGTGAGCATGTCTGCAATTGGGTCTGTCATTGTCATTTGGCTTGTCGCCTTCCTCGTCGCGGTTTCCCTATGCAGGACCTACGTCGTTGTTGTTTTACCAGGAACTCTTAGTGATACCTGGGAGCTCACCGCGGTGAGCCATTTCACGGAAACATACACGGCAAAGACCGAATTTACGGTAAACAGCGTGTGGGCGTCCGCAGCGCTGGCAGCGGGTGTAGCCGCGTACCTTGAACTTTGGAGTCTTGTTTGCTTTGTTCTTAAGAGCGGTTTTTGCCATTGCTTAAGCCTCCTTGAATGGGAAGCCCAGGAGCTTTAGCAGCGCCCGACCTTCGTCGTCGTTAGCAGCTGACGTAACAAGCGTGATATCCATACCGCGCGGGCGATCAACTGAATCTTGATTGATTTCGTGGAACATAACCTGTTCGGTCAGACCGAAGGTGTAGTTGCCACGACCATCAAACTGCTTTGAAGAAAGACCACGGAAGTCGCGGATACGTGGCAGAGCCAACGTCAGCAGACGGTCTAGGAATTCCCACATGCGATCGCCACGAAGAGTTACGTGAGCACCAATCGGCATGCCTTCACGAAGCTTGAACTGCGCAATTGAAAGGCGGGCCTTAGTTACCTGCGGCTTCTGGCCGGTGATGGCCGTGAGATCGCGAATGGCACCTTCAATGAGCTTCGAGTCACGAGCGGCTTCACCGACACCCATGTTGACGACGATCTTCTTGAGACCTGGCACCTGCATGGCGTTTGCGAATTCAAACTCAGCCTTGAGAGCTGGCACGATCTCTTCGCGGTAGCGAACCTTCAGACGTGGGCTAGTTGTAGTTACATCGGTCGACATTAGATGTCCTTTCCGGTGCTACGAGCAACACGAACGCCGCGAGCGCCTTCGTAAGTTGTGCCGTCTGCACGAGTCTTTGTTACAGTCTCGCGACGTGAGCCAACCTTGGTGGGCTTGCCGTCTACAAGAAGCTGAACGTTAGAAACATTGATTGGAGCTTCGACAGTTTCGATGCCACCAACAACAACGCCGCGCGCTGTTTCTTCCTTACGCACGTGACGCTTCATGCGGTTCACGCCTTCAACGATGACCTTGTTACGGTCTTCGAATACAGCAAGAACTTTGCCCTTGACGCCCTTGTCTTTGCCGGCGATAACGAGAACTTCGTCACCAGTTTTGATCTTCATTACAAGACCTCCGGGGCAAGAGAGATAATCTTCATGAATTTCTTGTCACGAAGTTCACGGCCTACTGGGCCGAAAATACGAGTTCCACGTGGCTCACCATCAGCCTTGAGAATGACAGCTGCATTCTCATCAAACTTGATGTACGAACCATCTGGACGACGGCGCTCTTTGGTGGTGCGGACGATGACAGCCTTGACGACGTCACCCTTCTTCACGTTTCCACCAGGGATCGCATCCTTGACTGTAGCGACGATGATATCGCCGATACCTGCATAGCGACGCCCCGAACCACCCATGACGCGGATGCAAAGGATTTCCTTAGCACCAGTGTTATCGGCGACGCGGAGTCGCGACTCTTGTTGAATCACTTTTCGATCCCTACCCTTACTTAGCCTTCTCGAGGATCTCGACCACACGCCAGCGCTTGGTAGCGCTGAGTGGACGAGTTTCCATCAACAGAACTCGGTCTCCAATGCCCGCGGCATTGGCTTCGTCATGTGCCTTTAGCTTGCTCGTGCGGCTGATGACCTTGCCGTACAGCGGATGCTTGAAGCGGTCTTCCACAGCAACAACGACAGTCTTGTCCATCTTGTCGCTCACAACTAGACCTTCGCGGACCTTACGGTCGCCACGGTTCAATTCACTCATGCTGCACCTTCATTACCTTCAACCGGCGTGATACCTAATTCGCGTTCGCGCATGACGGTGTACAAGCGTGCGATTTCCTTGCGGACTGCACGCAGACGGCCGTGGCTTTCAAGCTGACCGGTGGCAGCCTGGAAACGAAGGTTGAATAATTCTTCTTTTGCTTCGCGCAACTTCGACACTAGTTCGTCGTTGGCAAGACCACGCAAATCAGCGGTAGTCGTTGTCGCCATTAGATTTCCTCCCGCGCAATGATGCGGCACTTCATTGGTAGCTTGTGAATAGCACGAGTAAGTGCCTCACGAGCAACCTTTTCGCTCGGGAATGCAATCTCGAACATTACGCGCCCTGGCTTAACGTTGGCTACCCACCATTCAGGTGAACCTTTACCGGAACCCATTCGAGTTTCAGCAGGCTTCTTGGTCAATGGACGATCTGGGTAGATGTTGATCCACACCTTGCCACCACGACGAATGTGTCGCGTCATGGCAATACGAGCGGATTCAATCTGGCGGTTGGTGACGTACGCAGGCTCAAGTGCCTGAATGCCCCACTGGCCAAAAGTTACGGCGTTGCCACCCTTTGATGCGCCGGAGCGATCTGGATGGTGCTGCTTACGGTGCTTTACGCGACGTGGAATTAACATGATTACGCCTCCGTGGTTTCTGTAGCTACAGCAACTGGTTCTACAACTGCTGCAGGTGCTGCGGCCGGAGCTGCGGCGCGTGGAGCACGGGCTGGACGACCTGCACTTGCAGGACGCGGGCCGCGTGCGTTTGCAGCTGCATGCTCGCGCTCGGCACGGCTACCAAGAGCATCGCCCTTGTAGATCCACACCTTGACGCCGATGCGTCCGAAAGTTGTGCGGGACTCGTAGAAGCCGTAGTCGATGTCAGCACGAAGTGTGTGCAACGGCACACGACCTTCGCGGTAGAACTCAGTACGACTCATTTCAGCACCACCAAGACGGCCAGAAACCTGAACTCGGATACCCTTGGCACCGGACTT
>Ga0304729_1000443_pt1 | contig 30905 bp, 23 predicted proteins | sample C_131016_MF_Meta_FD_190475 | JGI IMG/M metagenome (GOLD analysis project Ga0304729, IMG submission 190475) | Freshwater microbial communities from Lake Croche, Canada to study carbon cycling - C_131016_MF_MetaG (v2) (version 2) | ecosystem: Environmental > Aquatic > Freshwater > Lake | place... | reverse complement strand
TTCAAGGCACCGTCTACATCGAGCATAGGCAAGGTGGCAAAGAAACCAAACTGTTTGGGATAGTCACGCGCAAGTTGCGCTCCGTATTCATTGCTGATCCGTGCCATGCGCCGCATAGTCTCCGCATCGCCAAAACTCGCGGCGGGTGTGGTGGGCGACGTGATCGAGTAAGTCACACCTGCTTGCGCCATATCGTCCAAGGTTTTGTTGAGTGACCAATTGCGGGCGGGGGGCTCGGCCAGTTTGCGGGCTTCGAGTTCCTTTAAATACGCTGGCGCCCATACATGGTGGTGCACGTCGACTAAGTCACGTTTGGCTTCAAGAGGCGACGCATTGATTGGTTTGGTAACAGCGCATGAAGGCAACATCGTTGCGGCGCCTGTTGCCAGCAGTCCCGTCAAAAACCCACGACGGGGAAGGCAGTCAAAACACGTGGTGGATGTGTTCGCATGAGTCATGGAGGTCTCCTTTTAAGTTTTTGCTGTCATTGCGGCTTTGACCCGCTCTGGTGTGTAAGGCAGTCTGCGTAAGCGTACGCCAGTTGCGTCACAGACGGCATTCGCCAATGCCCCACAACTTGGGCCTTGAGATGCTTCGCCCATACCTAGGAAAGGCATGTCGGGGCGGTCAATTAACACAACCTCTACAGGCGGTATTTCCGAGAAGGTCAGGATGGGGTAACTGCTCCAATCGGTCGACAAGATCTGTGTGTCGTCGAACTTCACCTCTTCCTTGAGCGTCCAGCTTATTGATTGGATCAAGCCACCTTCGATCTGGTTGCTAACGCCATCGGGATTCACAATGCGGCCTACTTCAGCAGAAGCGACTGCTCTTAGTACGCGAATGCGTCCGGTTTTGGGATTGACCTCGACTTCCATCGCCACGGCGCAATAGCCTGCAATGTTTTTGTAGCGGGCAAAGCCAATGCCTTTGCCGCGGTTGGCGGTTTTTTTCCACGTGTTCCAGCCAAACGCATCGGCAACTTTTTGCAAAGTGTCGCGGGCGCGTGGGTCTTTCAAAAAGCGCAATCGGTAAACCAGGGGGTCGACATTGGCTGCTAACGCCAACTCATCCATGAATGACTCAATCGCAAACACATTGGCATACGCGCCCAAGCCACGCGTTGATGACACGCGCACCGGCATCTCGGTAATGAAGTGGGTCAGAACGTTGTGGCCGGGGAATTCATAGAGCGCGATTGCATTGCGGTCTGCTGCGAAGTTGGGCCCGCCCGCGTTGACGGGCGTGGGTTGTGTGAACGGTTTTTCCAAGTAATGCGAGGAAATCAAATTTCCTGGTTCGCCATTGGGGCGTGTACCGTGCGAGGTCGACCACAGTTGCAAGTCCCAGTCGAGCACATTGCCATTGGCGTCAACACCTGCTTTGGTGTTGATCACCATGGCAGAGCCGTAAGGCTCCCACTTGTGTTCTTGTTCGCGGGTGTATTGCAAACGCACGGTCCGCCCTGGCACTGTTATCGCCAACAGCGCCGCATCTGCGGCAGCATCGTCGGCCAGGTTATGCCCATAGCAACCAGCGCCTTGCATGTGTTGGCAACGCACTTTACTGGGGTCCATGCCGAGCATTTTGGCAATCGCCACGCTGGTTTCAAACACCGACTGGCTGTGTGTTTGGATCAACATCACACCGTCTGCGCCCATCATGGCAATAGCTGCTGAAGTGCCGATGGAGGCATGCATGTGGAAAGGACGGTAGTAGGTTGCCTCAATAGTTTTGACAGCGGTCTCGCCGCCAACACGTGCCTGTTTTTTGGTAGGGATGATGTTGGTGGGTTTGGTATTGCGCAACCAATCAAAAATGCCTTCGTGGGTCGGTAGTTTTTTCTCGATCTTCCATTTGGCGTTGGCTGCCAAGGCATTTGCAGCGGCGAGGGCTTGCTCTTCGCGTTGGGCGATCACGCCCAAGAAACTGCCATTGCGAACCACTTTGACGACGCCTGGCATTTTTTGCACAGACGATGTGTTGACCGAAACCAAACTAGCTGCGTAGGTGGGGGGGCGCACAAGGTGGCCAAACAACATGCCTGTTGGACGGTACTCTTGCAAAAACTTTGACTCGCCCAGCATCTTGGGGGTCAGGTCCAAGCGATGGACAGATTTACCGGTGTAACGGGTCTGGTTGGCAGGTTTGAGCTTGACCAGACCAGTCGCCTCGCGATCGAGTGCTTCGCCCAACACCAAGTCCCAATAAGAGACGCTGCTGCCATTGGAGGCTGTGATCTTGCCGTCTTGCACGCTCAAGTTGGCAAGCGGTTGGTTAAGTTTGGCGGCGGCTAAGTCCAACAAAATAGCCCGCACCTCTGCGCTGGCGTATTGCACAGCGGAGGCGCAATTGGGCATGGAGAAAGAGCCGGCGGTCACCCCCTCGTTGGGCACCAAAGCGGTGTCGCCAGAGATGATCTGGATACGCGCCATATCTATGTCTAACTCGTCAGCGCAAACTTGTGACACCGCCGTCAAAATGCCTTGGCCTAGTTCCACTTTGCCGACCAGCAAAGTCACGGTTTGGTTGGCGTTGATGCGCAACCACGCGCTGAGTTTGCGGTAGGTATTTAAGTCGCCAGGTAAGCGTGGCTTGGCATTGGTAGCTTGCGAAAGTGCGGTGTCGAGTGGAATGGCAAACGCCAAGGAAAGATAGCCGCTGGTTTTTAGAAATCCGCGGCGACTCGTGCTGAGTTGTGTCGTCATATTCAAGCCTCCTTCGCAGCGCGCAACACGGCACGCACGATACGGTTGTGGGCGCCACATCGGCACAGATTGCCGTCTAGAGCGGCGCGCACATCTGAATCGGTCGGTTTGGGATTGCGGTCTAACAACGCTTGCGCTTGGAGGATCATTCCTGACGTGCAGTAACCACATTGCGCAGCTTGCTCGTCAATAAAAGCCTGTTGCAAGCGGCTAGGCTTGTCGCCTTCTTTCAACCCTGCCAAGGTGGTGACGGAACGCCCCGCTACAGAAGACACGGGGGACACGCAGGACTTGACGGGGTTGCCGTCGACCAAGACCAAACACGCTCCGCACTGTGCTTTGCCGCAACCGTACTTTGTGCCGTTGGTCTGTAGGTCATGCGCCAACACATTGAGCAAACTGGTGTTGTTGGCAACGTTGCTTTTTACCGCTTGCCCGTTGAGTTTGAATTGAATCAAGCTTGTCTCCTATTTGAAAGTCATTGGCGGTGATTATTTATAAGTTTGGCTTTGCGAATGGTCTCATCGCTCGTCAACGATTGGATTGGACAAAATGCCCACGCCTTCGACTTCGATTTCACAAATATCGCCAGGCGCCATCCACACGGGGGGGGTACGTGCATAGCCCACACCTGCAGGTGTACCGGTGATGATGACATCGCCTGGCTCCAATGTCATGCACTCGGTGATGATGCGCAAGGCCTCGACCACATTCCATAAGAACACATCGGTATTTGCGTCTTGCATGACTTTTCCGTTCAACCGCGATTGAATGCGAAGGCCTGCTGCACCTGGGGGTAACTCGTCGGGCGTGACCAAACATGGACCAAACGGGCCCGTGCCATCAAAGTTTTTACCAATCGTCCATTGCGAAGATTTGCGCTGGTAGTTACGGATGCTTCCATCGTTGAAACAGGAATACCCTGCGATGCAATCGAGGGCGTTGTCTGCAGTCAAGTGCCGAGCCTTTTTGCCAATGATGACCGCCAACTCTGCCTCGTAGTCCAACTGTGTAGAAGCTTTGGGGCGCACAATCGGTTGGTTGTGTCCCACCATTGAAGAGTTTCCGCGTAAGAAAAAGCTAGGGAACTCAGGGCGTGCGTTGCCGCCTTCTTTGGCATGGTCGGCATAGTTCAATCCCATGCAGACAATTTTTCCTGGGTTGGGAATGAGTGGCAACATAGTCACGGCAGAGATGGACTGCACTGCGCTGGTTGGCGCTTTACGCGCAGCAGCGTCTGCTGCGGCTAAACCGCCGGGGGTGCTAATCAGATCTTTGAGATTGCGAGGCAACTCGGGTGCTGCGAGAGACAGGTTTACAAAATCAGTGGCGTGGATATCCTTTACCCAACCAATACCCGCTTGGCCGTTGGCCTCAAAGCTCAAAAAACGCATGGTGCTTCCTTCATAGATGGTGTGAACAGTGGGCTGAATAATATCGATAATTTCGACCGATTAAAATTTTTATCGATTAATATCTCTCATCATGACAACTGAACTTGCGCCAGACAGCGTCACGTCCTTAACGTTAAGCACTTACGAACGGCTTCGTTCTGACGTTTTGAGCGGCACTTGGGCGCCAGGACTCAAACTCGGCATCGAATCTCTGCGTGAACATTACGGCACAGGTGCCACCCCGATTCGTGAAGCTTTGAACCGATTGGCAGCAGAAGGCTGGGTGCAGCACATGGACCAGCGAGGGTTTGTGGTGACACCGGTCAGCGAAGAAGCATTACGAGAGTTGGCCAAAACACGCGTCTGGGTAGAAACCCTCGCCTTGACCCAAGCCATGCAAGCCAGCACGCCTGAGTGGGAGGAGGCCGTTGTTCTTGCCTTGCACCGTTTGTCTAAAACGCCACGTTCTTTGAGCCAAGAGAACTATTTAGAAAACCCTGCTTGGGAAAAACTGCACCGTGAGTTTCATATGGCTTTGTTGGCCAATTGTGGATCGCGTTGGTTATCAGGATTTTGCGAGCAGTTGTACGACCAAGCCTATCGCTATCGTCAACTCGCGATGAAATCTGCCTACAAGCGGCGCGATGAATCAGACGAGCACAAGCAGGTGGTCGATGCAGTTGTTGCTGGTAATGTGGCGGTTGCATGCGCAGCCTTAACGCACCACTATGAAAAAACAGCGCAAATTATTTTGAGCATCGAATAAATTCGCTACGCTGCTAAAAGCTGTCACAACTCATTGAAAGTAGCGCAGCACTATCTAGAAGCCAGCAAACTGTTCGCTTCCCACAATCCCGAGTTTGGTTAAACCATTGCGCTGTGCGCTAGCCAATACGCCAGCGACTGCCTCGTATTTGGCTTTGCCTTGCGGTTTGATATGCACCTCAGGCTGAGGCTGTTGTTGGCTGGCTTGTAGTAGCAACGCATCTAACTCTGCGCGGTCTGTCAGTGTCTTATCGTTCCAGCGCACAACATTACGTGCGTCGATGTCAATGCGCACGATGGTGGGTTTTTTGATGGCGGGTGGAGGTGTGCCTGTTGGCATGTCAAGGTTGATCGAATGCAGTTGCACGGGGATGGTGATGATCAGCATGATCAACAACACCAGCATCACGTCAATCAAAGGTGTGGTGTTGATATCCATCATGACCTCGGGCTCATCGAGGGTTTGAAGCATGGGTGTTTGCGGCAACATGGCTTATTTTGCTTGCGGGTCGGTGACGAAGCGCACCTTGGTCAGTCCCGCGCTTTGTGCAGCAAATAGAACACGTCCAACTGCTTCATAGTCTGTTTGCGCATCGCCACGTATTTGCACTTCGGGTTGCGGTTTTTTCTCGGCCAACTTTTGAAGTTGCTTCACCATATCAGCTTGGTTGCGCATGGGCGTATCAAATAAAAATGCGTGTCCTTGGGCGTTGACAGACAAAACGATGTTGTCGGGCTTGGTTTCGCGTGGCTGCTGCACTTCATGCGGTAAATCGACTTTCACCGAAGTAGTGACGACAGGAATCGTGATCAAGAAAATGATCAGCAATACCAACATCACATCCACCAAGGGGGTGGTGTTGATGGTGGTTAAGAGCTCGTCATCCCCATCGCTGGGTCCAAAATGCATGGCCATGGTTATTTGCTGTTTGAGCCAGTGGCAGAGTGAGTACCTGAATCGGTGCCTAATAGCACCGCGTGCAAATCAGCGCCAAAGGCTTGCACTTCTTCCATCGCTATCTTGTTGCGGCGAACCAACCAGTTGTATCCAAGTACGGCAGGTACAGCCACAGCTAAACCGATCGCAGTCATGATGAGAGATTCACCTACAGGCCCTGCCACTTTGTCGATGCTGGCTTGGCCCGACATGCCGATTTTGACGAGAGCGTTGTAGATGCCCCAAACTGTTCCAAAGAGCCCTACAAAAGGCGCTGTGGAGCCTACGGTGGCTAACACGGCCAAGCCGTCTTGCATGCGACTTTGCACATGGTTCATCGCGCGTTGGATGCTCATGGTGACCCAGGTGTTGAAATCGACAGCGCCTAAAAGCCCTGTGTGTTTGCTGGCGCCTTCGAGTCCTTTTTCTGCAATAAAGCGAAAGGGGCTGTCCGCATCTAAACCTTCTGCGCCTTGCTGCACAGTTCCTGCATTCCAAAACGAAGCATTGGCTGATTGGGCGAAACCCATGACACGGTTTTGGTCCATCAACTTGGTGAAGATCACATACCAGCTTGCCATGCTCATCAGCACCAAAATCAGTAACGTAGATTTGGCAACCCAATCCCCTTGCGCCCAAACCGCAGATAAGCCATATGGGTTATCCAAGGTTTCTTCGGCTGCATAGGCGCTCATCGACAAGAGACATGTGCTGAACAAGAGAAGCCATCGTTGGATACGAATTAAATACATGTAAATTTCCTAATCAAGACTTGCAATTTCAAAAACAATTATTCCAAACGCCAGGTGTATTTGATGCTGGCCCAACTTTGCTCCGCTTTGCCATCGATAGTGCCGGGTCTGAACTGACATTTAGAGAGAGCATTGCGAGCGGCTTCATCCAACCTTGGAAAGCCAGATGTTTTTTCTATCTCGGCTTGTAGTACGCGGCCATCTGCGCCAATCAAAAACTTCAAACTCACTGTGCCTTCTTCTTCTAGGCGGCGAGAAGCGCTAGGGTAATCAGGTTTGGCACAACTCGCGCCAGGTTGGATCACGGCACCCGTGCGAATAGATGGCGTTGGTGGAGCTGTACTTTGTGATGGTGTGACTGGCGCCGCATTACTGATTGCTGGCGCCGTAGGGGTAGTGATCACAGGTGGAGTTGTGGTGGTTGGAATAACCGGGGGTAATGGAGTTTTAAGTGGAGGCGTTTTGGGTGCTGCAACGGGCGGTGGGGGTGGTGCAGCGTCGGTTAACAACAAAGCTTCGACCGATTCTTGTGTCAATGTGATGGCTTGACGCGCCAGGCCTGATTGAATTAGCCACAACAACACGGCATGCAAAGCTAACACCATTAGCAAGCCGGGTAAGCGCTTGGTTTGGGTGCGTTGTTGGTACGTGGTAGTTGTATTCAATCGATTCATCACAAAAAACAAATGGCTAACAGGGTAAACACCATTATCAACAAGCCATGATTCAAGAAGAATCACCTGCATCAATTCGTATGATGTTAAGTGATAAGGGTTCATCCCTTGTTTAGGATTTCACCACCCCAATCCAGGAGACGGACAAATGAAAAAAAGAAATTTTGCAAAACTGATGGCTGTGGCCTTTGCGTTTAGCGCCACGGCTTTTTCGTTCCATGCAAATGCAGATACCAAGATGGTTCTCAAAGCCTCTGATGTGCACCCATTGGGTTATCCCACCGTAGAAGCCATCGTGCGCATGGGTAAAAAACTCGATACAGCGACTAATGGTCGTATCACTATCCAAATGTTCCCTTCCATGCAATTGGGTGGCGAAAAGGAAATGATTGAACAGGCCCAAGTCGGCGCCTTGCAGATCGCGCGTATTTCGGTTGGTGCCATGGGCCCCGTAGTCGACGAGGTCAACGTGTTCAACATGCCATTTGTTTTTCGCGACGAAGCGCATATGCGCAAAGTCATTGACGGCCCTATTGGGCAAGAGCTCTTAGAGCGCATGACCAACGGACCTGGCTCACGTTTAGTGGCCTTGGGCTGGATGGATGCTGGAACGCGAAATGTGTATGCCAACAAAGCCGTGACAGCACCTGCGGACCTCAAGGGAATGAAGATTCGCATGATGGGCAACCCCTTGTTTGTGGAAACCATGAACGCTATGGGCGGTAACGGTGTTGCTATGGGCATGAATGAGTTGCTCCCAGCCTTGCAAACTGGCGTGGTCGACGGTGCAGAAAACAACCCACCGACGATCTTGGCGCAAAACCATTACACCGTGGCCAAAGTCATGAGCTTGACTGGTCACCTCATCATTCCCGAGATTTTTGTTTTCTCGAAGAAGTCTTGGGAAGGTTTGAGCAAAGAAGACCAAGCCTTGGTGAAGAAATTCTCTGCTGAAGCCCAAATTGAACAGCGCAAATTGTGGGACGAGTACACCAAAGAAGCAGAGACAAAGCTCAAAAGCTTAGGCGTGCAGTTTGTGGTGGCTGATAAGCCTGCATTCTTTAAAGCGACGCAACCTATTCGCGATAAATATGGTTCTAAATATGCTGCTTTGATCAAGCGTATTCAAGATACTAAATAAATTGTGTTGGTCTCTGCGTGGCTGGCTTGTTAAAAAGCCAGCCACGTTTTTATTTGAAAAAAAGATCCTATGAAACAAGCCTATTCACGAGCCATGGAGTGGCTGTATCTTTTATGTATCGTCATGTCTGGCGCAGCTTTGGTGGTCATTACCTTGATCATTCCCTTTGGCGTGTTCATGCGCTATGTGATGAATAACCCGCAGTCATGGCCAGAGCCTGCCTCTGTTGTGATGATGGTGTTTTTCTCCTTCGTAGGGGGTGCCGCCATCTATCGCGCAAATGTGCATATTGCGGTGGAAGCTTTGCTCAATGCTGTGTCACCCAGAGTCAAATCTTTGATGCTCATGGGTGTAGAGGCTTGCATGGGCGCAACTTCTTTGTTCATGATTTATTACGGATATCAACTTTGCCTAATTACTTGGAACCAGTCGGTGGCTGAGTTTCCAGGTATGCCTGTGGGCTTGGTCTATTCACCCATACCTTTGGCTGGCGTGTTGACCAGCTTGTTTTTGATTGAGCGCATATGGGTCGGGCATCCGCCTGAAAGCTCAGTGATGTACAGCGACGGCGCTGTGGAATTGGAGTAAGTCATGGATATATTGGTCTTACTTGGTTCATTCACACTTTTGTGTGCACTTGGGTTGCCTGTGGCGTATGCCTTGGGTTTATCAGCTATTTTTGGTGCTCTTTGGATTGATCTTCCACTTGAAGCCATCATGCTCAAAATCTCGGATGGCACAGATGACTTCTCTTTGTTGGCTATTCCATTCTTTGTATTAGCCGGCGGCATCATGGCCGAAGGCGGTATGGCCAGTAGGCTTATTAATTTAGCCAAAGTGTTTGTGGGCTTTATCCGCGGCGGCTTGGCTTTGGTCAACATATTGGCATCTACTTTGTTTGGTTGTATTTCTGGTTCGTCTGTAGCAGACACCTCGGCGATTGGTTCTGTGATGATTCCGCAAATGGTCAAGGCCGGTTTTCCGCGCGTCTTTGCCACCAATGTGACGATTTGTGGTTCGGTGCAAGCCTTACTCATACCACCCTCTCACAATGCGGTGATTTATTCGCTGGCAGCAGGTGGCACAGTTTCTGTGGCCCATTTGTTTTTAGCGGGCATCTTGCCCGGACTGCTATTTGGTTTGTGCTTGATCGGTTTGGTGCTTTGGACATCGCACAAAAGAGATTACCCAAAGGGTGAGCCAGTTGCTTTGAAAGACATTCCAAAAATCGTGACCGATGCGCTGTGGGGCTTGGTCACCATCGTGATCATCATGGGTGGAATTTTGTCCGGTGTGTTTACACCGACTGAATCTGCAGCCGTTGCATGCGTCTACGCCTTCTTGGTCACTTTCTTGGTCTATCGTGATTACCACTGGAGCGAATTGCCCCGCATGGTGCATCGGGTTGTAAAAACAGTGTCGATGGTGATGATGTTGATTGGTTTCTCTGTGGCATTTGGCTACATGATGACCTTGATGCAAATTCCAGCCAAGATCACCTACTTCTTCTTAAGCATCTCAGATAACAAGTACGCATTTCTTTTCATGGTCAACATCTTGTTGCTGCTTCTGGGCACCTTCATGGATTTGGCGCCGATGCTATTGATCTGCACACCCATCTTCATGCCAGTTATTGCCAAACTAGGAATTCATCCCGTGCATTTTGGAATGGTCATGATTTTGAATTTAGGCATTGGCTTGATCACGCCTCCAGTTGGCCCCACACTGTTCGTAGGTTGCGCAGTGGGTAAGGTCACGATGGAGCAAGTCTCTAAAGAACTTTGGCCTTTTTATGGCGCGATGTGTATGGCCTTGCTCTTGGTGACGTATGTGCCTGCACTGTCTTTGTGGTTGCCGGGCCTGTTGTAGAAACATGCATGCAAACGGTATTCATCACCCACCCGACGCATAAATTTGATACCTATTTCGGTCAAACCGCGCTAGCGCAATTACAAAAAATTGCGCGGGTGCGGTGTAACCCCACGCAAGACGATTTAGAGGGTGACACCCTCTTGCAGCACATACAAGGTTGTGCGGTTGTTATTGCCTACCGCCAAACACCCTTTGACCGCCAGGTATTGGCTGCTATGGAACAAGTGGTTGCAGTAGTTCGGTGTGCGGTGGATATACGCACTATCGACGTAGGTGCAGCTAGTGAACAAGGTATTTTGGTGACCCAAGCCAGCCCTGGTTTTGGCCCAGCTGTTGCCGAGTGGGTTTTAGGTGCGATGGTTGATTTGGCGCGTGGCATAAGCCAATCCCGAGCGATCTACCAATCAGGTGAATTTCCTATAGCGCCGATGGGTCGCCAATTGCGCGGGGCGCATCTCGGCGTCGTCGGCTATGGACATATTGGACGCAATGTATGTCGCATTGCACAAAGTTTAGGTATGCATGTAAGTGCCTATGACCCATTTGTTACAAGCGGTGATGAAGGCGTGCAGATGTTGGATCTGCCAGAGTTGCTCGCGCAGTCAGATTTTGTGGTGTGCTTAGCAGTTGCCAATGCAGCAACAGAAAACTTATTCAATGTATCCATGTTTGTAAAGATGAAACAAGGGGCGTTTTTTATCAATCCATCTCGCGGAAATTTAGTGGATGAAGATGCTTTGCTTGAATCGTTAGATAGTGGACATTTGGCAGGTGCAGCCCTTGACGTTGGCAGAGCGCCGGATCAAATGCCAAGCCCTATGTTGGCAAAACACCCACTTGTGATTGCTACACCCCACATCGGTGGTTTAACGCCACAAGCTATTGAACACCAAGCGATTGAAACCGTCGCGCAAACAGAACAAATTCTGAGAGGTACTGCGCCCATAGGATCGGTCAATGCAGCTTTTGCAAAAAGATTGTCAAGGTTATCCTTGAGGGCTTAAAAGATAAAAAAAGACGCACTTTCTACCTATCCACCCATCACCTTTTTTAGTCTTCAAAGTTTATGCCCCACTTAGCCCCCACTATTACCGAACTCCGCGTGATCCCTGTTGCAGGACACGACAGCATGTTGCTCAACCTCTCCGGTGCGCACGGCCCTTTCTTCACGCGCAATATTTTGATATTGACAGATAACGCAGGAAATACGGGGATTGGTGAAGTGCCTGGAGGAGAAAAAATCCGCAAAACCTTAGAAGACGCCACGCAACTGGTTGTAGGCCAAAGCGTAGGCAATGTGCAATCTGTGCTCAACCAAATGCGCACGCAGTTTGCCGATCGCGATGTGGGTGGGCGTGGATTGCAAACCTTTGACTTGCGCACCACCATCCACGCCATCACGGCAGTGGAGTCTGCTTTATTAGATTTACTAGGCCAATATTTAAGTGTTCCAGTAGCCGCGTTATTGGGCGAAGGCCAACAACGCACATCGGTTGAAATGCTTGGTTATTTGTTTTATGTAGGCGATAGAACCAAGACAGATTTGCCTTACCGTACGGAACCCAATGCAAACAACGATTGGTTCCGTCTGCGCAACGAAAAAGCTTTGACACCAGAAGCCGTCGTGCGCTTAGCAGAAGCCGCGCGCGAAAAATATGGCTTTGACGATTTCAAACTCAAAGGAGGTGCGCTTGCAGGTGAGGCAGAGATTGATGCCATACGTGCCTTGCACGAGCGCTTTCCACAAGCGCGTGTCACGATCGACCCCAACGGTGGTTGGTTGCTCAAAGACGCCGTGCGCTTGATGCGTGATTTGCATGGCGTCGTTGCCTATGCGGAAGATCCATGCGGCGCTGAAGAAGGTTTTAGCGGGCGCGAGGTGATGGCTGAATTTAGACGCCAAACAGGGTTGCCAACTGCTACCAATATGGTGGCGACAGATTGGCGTCAGATGGTGCACTCTTTGTCTTTGCAAAGCGTAGACATTCCGCTGGCAGACCCACATTTTTGGACCATGGCCGGCTCCGTGCGTGTGGCGCAAACATGCCGTGATTGGGGTTTAACTTGGGGCTCGCATTCCAACAACCATTTTGATGTGTCGCTGGCCATGTTCACCCACGTAGGCGCTGCAGCACCCGGTAAAGTGACTGCCATGGATACGCATTGGATTTGGCAAGACGGCCACGGCTTGACACAAGAACCTTTGCAAATTGTGAAGGGCCACATACAAGTCCCTACCGCACCTGGCTTGGGCGTGAAGCTCGATATGCAAAAAGTAGAAGCCGCACACCAACTTTATTTGCAGCATGGTCTTGGCGCACGTGATGATGCGACTGCCATGCAATACCTCATACCAAGTTGGAAGTTTGACCCTAAGCGCCCCTGTATGGTTCGATAAATAATTTCAAGGAGAACTCTATGCAATTGCCCTCACTCAAACATGTGGTCAGCGAAGACGAATGGAAACTGCGCGTCAACTTGGCTGCTTGCTACCGCTTAGTAGCCATGTATGGCTGGAGCGATTTGATCTTCACCCATATCAGCGCCAAGTTGCCTGAAAGCGTTTCAGGCAAAGACCACCATTTTTTGATCAACCCGTATGGTCTGATGTTTGATGAAATCACAGCATCATCTTTACTGAAAATTGATTTGCAAGGCAAGCAAATCAATGAGTCGCCTTTTTATGTGAACCATGCTGGCTTTGTGATTCACAGCACCATCCACGAAGCCCGCCATGATGTGGAGTGCGTGTTGCACACCCATTCGCGCGCAGGCGTTGCGGTGAGTGCGCAAAAAGAGGGGCTCTTGCCTATCTCACAGCAATCTTCTTTGATTTTGAGCTCTTTGGCTTACCACGACTACGAAGGCTTGGCAGTGCATGATGATGAGCGTGATCGTCTGAAAGCGGATTTAGGCACCAACAAATACATGATCTTGCGCAACCATGGTTTGCTAACTGTGGGGCGCAGCGTGCCCGATGCATTCTTGGCAATGTATTTCTTAGAGATGAGTTGCCAAATACAAATTAGTGCGCAAGCTGGTGGCACCTTGAGTCCAGTGCCGCAAAAGGTGTTGGATGGCGTGACTACTGCGGTTCGAGTGCAGGAATCTAAGGGTTCAGCGGCTGATTTGACTTGGCCTGCTTTGTTGCGTCGATTGGATCGGTTGAGTCCTGGGTATGACAGTTAAAAACCCCGCATCTTGCGAAGCGGGGTTTTGACTTAAACGCGAACCAGCGCTTAATGGTTATCCGTCAACTGCTCCAAAATCGCTGGATTCTCAAGCGTTGAGGTGTCTTGCGTGATCGCTTCGTTCTTTGCCAAGCTGCGCAACAAGCGACGCATGATTTTTCCGGAGCGGGTCTTGGGTAGGTTGTCACCAAAACGGATGTCTTTGGGTTTGGCGATGGGGCCAATTTCTTTACCCACATGGTCGCGCAAGATTTTGGCGATTTGTTTGGCTTCGTCGCCAGTGGGGCGAGGGCGCTTCAACACTACGAAGGCGCAAATCGCTTCGCCCGTGGTGTCGTCGGGGCGACCAACAACAGCAGCTTCTGCGACCAACTCAGTACAACTTACCAAAGCAGATTCAATTTCCATCGTGCCCATGCGGTGGCCAGACACGTTGAGCACGTCGTCGATACGACCGGTGATGGTGAAGTAGCCTGTGTGTTCGTCGCGAATAGCGCCGTCACCTGCCAAATAATATTTGCCTTTGAATTCTTCGGGGTAGTAGCTTTTCTTGAAACGCTCTGGGTCTCCCCAGATCGTGCGAATCATCGAAGGCCATGGTTTTTTCACAACTAAGATGCCGCCTTGTCCGTTGGGTACGTCGTTACCTGCCTCGTCGACGATAGCGGCCTCAATACCCGGAAAGGGCAGTGTGCAAGAACCGGGAACCATGGGTGTCACACCTGGTAGAGGCGTGATCATGTGGCCACCTGTTTCGGTTTGCCAGAAGGTGTCGACGATAGGGCAACGGCTATCACCTATGTGTTTGTAATACCACTCCCATGCGGCTGGGTTGATGGGCTCGCCCACAGAGCCTAGCAAACGCAAGCTTGATAAGTTGTAACTCTTAGGATGCACGGCATCGTTGGCTTCAGCCGCTTTGATGAGTGAGCGAATTGCTGTAGGTGCTGTGTAGAAGATAGTGACCTTATGGTCTTGGATCATCTTCCAAAAACGACCTGCGTCTGGATAAGTTGGCACACCTTCAAACACAATCTCTGTTCCACCTAAGGCCAAGGGGCCATAGGTAATGTAGGTGTGGCCCGTGACCCATCCGATATCTGCAGTGCACCAAAAAACGTCGTTATCTTTCAGATCGAACGTCCACTCAGTAGTTAAAGCGGCATGTAACAAATAGCCGCCGGTGCTGTGTTGCACACCTTTAGGTTTTCCCGTAGAGCCAGAGGTATAGAGCAAGAAGAGAGGATGCTCAGCGCCTACCCATTCAGGTTCGCAGGTGGTGGATTGTTTCTCGCACAACTCTTGCATCCACTGGTCGCGACCTGCTTGCATGGCGATGTCTGAACCGGTGCGCTTGACGACCAAGACGTTTTTGATAGTTCCACAACCGCCTAAAGCAATAGCTTCATCAACAATGGCTTTCAAAGGCAAATGTTTACCGCCACGCACTTGTTGGTCTGCGGTGATAACAGCGACAGCACCGGTGTCTTCAATGCGGTCACGTAACGATTGGGCTGAGAAACCACCAAACACTACCGAGTGTGTAGCGCCAATGCGCGCACAGGCTTGCATAGCAGCGACGCCGTCGATCGACATGGAGATGTAGATCATCACGCGGTCGCCTTTTTTAACGCCTATGGATTTCAGTCCGTTGGCGATTTGGCAGGTTTTAGCGAGCAGTTGGCTGTAGGTGATCTTGGTGACTTCGCCACCGTCTGCTTCAAAAATCAAAGCGGTTTTATTGCCGTGGCCTTTTTTGATATTGCGGTCAAGGCAGTTGTAAGAGGCATTGAGCGTTCCGTCTTCAAACCATTTGAAGAAGGGCGCGTCGCTTTGGTTCAAGATTTTCGTGAAAGGGGTTTTCCAGCTGATCAGGCGGCGCGCTTGTTCGGCCCAAAAGCCTTCGTAGTCTGTTTCCGCTTTTTTGCATAAAGCTTGGTAAGCAGCCATCCCAGAGACGGTAGCTTGTTTGACGAATGCGTCAGAGGGTTGGTGGATGGTGAGTTCGCTCATGGGGAATGTCTCCTGATCTTTTGGGAATACTAATATGAAAAAACCCCGCTACTGTGGCGGGGTGCTCTTACAGGGGTCTGACTGCCCCCTTGTCTAGCCTTTGCGCTGGATCAAACCAGAAGCATAAAGCCATTAATAGTTGACAAAATACCTAAGATTCCCAGGCCGCAGGGGACCCAGAACAGGGCATGCACCCCCGTCAAAATGGCTACAGAGGTCAAAACAATGGCAATTTGAAGCAGGGCTTCTGCGTAATCGAACCACGGGTCTTGTGCCAGTGCGTGGTCGCGCTCGTGCTCCAACTCTTTGGCTCTGGCCATCAGTTCTTTCTTGCCGTCCCCTGTTTCAGGCTCAGATTCGTAGCGTGCAATATTCTTTTGGTAGTCGGCTAGTTTCTTTTCTGCAAGCTCTTTGGCTTTTGGAGATAACTTGTCTTGTGCCAATTGAAGTTGCAAGTTGTCTGCAGCAATTTTGTATTCGGTCTGGCGAATATTTTTGGCTTGGTAGAAAGCATAGGCATTGGCTGCCAAGATGTTGTTGACCGTACTTTCTTTGGATGCATTGTTACCACCTAAGCCAGCAATGGCTAGCACCATGGCTAATGCAGATACCAACATGGCGCAGCGGCCGCGAAAAGGGTCACTGTGTGATTCTGGCAATTCTGTTTCTGGAACTTCACTCATCTAGTTTTCTCCTATTATTGATTTTGAAAATCAAGTTATGACAAAGACAGATTATCTAATTGTTTGGCATCAAATCTGTAAGTGGAATGGTGATTCCTAATTGTGTCGAAATAAAGTCACGCGCAGTCTCTTGCCATTGCCCTAGTTCGGAGCCAAGGTGGAGAAGACCAGGGTCATCTAAGAGCCCTTGGTTGAAGTCGAGTGGCGTGGGAAAGCGCAATTGAAACAACTCATAGGCATGCGCATACAACTTAGGCGCTTGCTTGTTGGATATAGGGATTGCCCTAAGGCGGCCTTGGTGGCTCCAGTCACAAAACAAAATATTCCCCATCCGCAGCATGAGCACGCATTGGTTGGGCGAGATTTTTCCGAGTATCTTGGCGTAGCTGAGTTCGTGCTGGGTGTCGATTTTCTCTAAGGCGGCAGAGGCATCTTCGCCTAGGGCAATCCAAGCTTCCAATATGTGGCCACCATGGAAGTACGCTTCCCAGAATCTGCGGCGATACAGACCTATCTCATCATCGGTATGGCGCAAGATTTCAAAGAAAGCATCCATCGTGCGGCCTGTGAGCCAACGGCTGGCAATCTCAATCGCTTCTTTACGCACACCCAGCCAACCAGCGTGGTTGTGGCGCGGGTCACCAAGCATCGACAACAGTTTGGTGAGCAAGGTGTTTTTAATCTCTTGCGAGGGTGATTTCTCAAACCATGGTGAGAGCAAGGCATAGGCAAATTCATCGCGCCAAATGGGATAACGAAAACGTTGCATCGCAGTGTCTGCATCATGCAACGCCCACTCGCACATGCGATTTATGTAAGGAAGAGTGGCCCGCACATCTTCTGGTGCTTTGAGCGCTTCAGCAAAAGCTTGCCGACAAAAGTTATTCAACCAAAACCCACGTGTGAGTGCATGGTGCTCTTGCCACTGGAGCAATGTTTTCTCAGAAAGCATTGTCAGGAGATCATTGGCTACTTGAATCGGGCCATTGATGGGGTCCAAGATATCCAAGGTGGTGATCAGGCGCGTTAAACCACCTGCTTGGGTTTCTAACAAAGCATCGATCACCCGTTTATCTTGGAAAAAACGACGCGCAGTCTGTGCTAATTTTTGGAACAGTGCATCTTCAGGTATGAAGTGTTCCAAATAGGTATGCAACAAACTGCGGCCCCATTTCAAGGGCCGACGCGATTGCAAAGCCTCAGGAACTGCTATATCCAAATAGTGTTGTGTCAATGGACCATGTGGATGCAAACCATGGTCACCTTGTAACCACAAGGCATAGGGAATATGCCGCCAGTCACGTTGGCGTGGTGTATCGCTTAAAGGCGAGAACTGAACAACTGCAAACGCTTGGTAAGTTCTCTCGCCCACCGTGCGCAGATCCGGATCTTTTCCGAAATTACTGCTGCGCTTCACACTAGCTGCAGCAGCTAGCTTTTCAAAATCTTGCGGCAGTGGGGTAAACAGGTTTTCCATACAAATGGTTTAACGAACCGTTTCTTGCATTCTTTTGAGCGTACTCGCAGGACCTTTAGCGTTACCACTCTCATTAGGCTGAAAGGCTAAAACAAAGCGCAATTCAACTCGACGGTTCTTTGCAGGGTCGCTCTTATCGCTAGGGCGCTCATCTGCATAAGAACTAATGCCAAAGACGGGTTGATCGCGTTGGTTGCGCAAGCTTTGCATGGTGCCAGCATTAAGAACTTTATAAACAGCGCGTGCACGGTCAAGCCCTAAATGCCAGTTGCTGTAGTCACCGCGGTGCAGGGGTGACGCATCGGTATGGCCTTCAATCAAAATGGTTTCAATCTCTACTTGCTGAGGATTAGGCGGGCAGTCTGTGGGTAATGCACGGCGTTGCGAAAAAACATAGCAAGGAAGAATGCCTTGCAGTTGTTCGCTGGCAAGTTTCAGAGTTTGCAAACCGCTGCTAGCGAGATCGGGTTGGCCCAGTGCAAACAAAGTGTCAGCCGGCAGAGTGATCACACCAGAAGCTTGGTTGATGGTGACTGGAACACCCGCCACTTGCAGTCGGTTACCGATGGCTTGCACCACTGTGGCCAGAGGGTCGGGTGGCGGCTCTTTGGGCTCTTCTGGCTTACGGGCTAACAGCACCATCACCATCACAATAAAAATAAACAAGATTCCAATCATCAAGTCGCTGGCAGAGGCCATGTAGCCTGACTCTTCGACATTTTCAGTCTCAGAGGGCGGGCGTCTACTTTTTATAAACATGATGTGATGAATGAAAAATCAGAACGCAAACTAAGCTGAATGACTTTGGTAGGTCGCATCAAGACTTCGGAGGTAATGCGTCGATGAATTCATCCAGTACCTCTTCTAAGTTGGTGATGCTGCCCCCCAATTGGTTGACCGCAGTAGCCAGATGTTGGTCCATCTTGGTGTGCAAGCCGGCCACTTGGGCGCTGTAGGTACTCACACCTTTGGTCAATGCGTCTACCGTTCCATTCAAGGCTTTTTGTGCATCCATCAAATGGGTGCGAACCGTCTCGAGCGCTTGCTCGGTGGTACGTGCGCTGTCTTGGAATGTGTTGGCCGTTTCTTGTTGTGTATTGACTGCGGTCTCAATCGCATTTGCGCTAGTTTGGAATTTATCGGCAGTCGCATCTACTTTGTCTGCGGTAGATTGCAGTCCACCCATAACAGTTTGCAAGTTCCCCAACGTTTGAGAAAGTTGTGCCATCAAGCTTTCTAGTTGTTGTGCACCTTGTTGCCCTGCGGTTGCTGCACGCGAGAGCGCGTTATCGAGCGTAGTCACGGTGCTGTTGGTGGTTTGAATCGTTTGCGCTAGGGCTTGCACTGCATCACCAAAAGACGCCATACCCGTTGAAATTCCTTGGGTGAGCACTGCACCAGCTTTGCTCAGTTCACCAGCGGCTTGGCTGCCTGCGTTGGTGAGGCCACCTTCCAAACGTTTAAGTTCAGCAACCTGGGCTTGGTTTTGCTGCAAGATTTCTTGAAACAACGACAACTGAACCCGCATGCTCGCTTCGGCCGCATTGTCTGGAATTTTGCTACGCAAGGTGTGGCACAGGGCATCGATACTGGCTTGCAAACTTCCTAGAGAAATTTTGGCGCGCCAGTTCCAAACCAATGAACACAAAAGTCCTGCGATCGAAGTGATGAACTTACCGCCAGCGGTAGCAATGAGCGATTGCAGTGCTTGGTCTTGTTGTCTGGCAGATACGTCTAAAGCGTTCAAGGCTAAACCTGCTTGTTGCAGAGCTACGGCTAGGAAAACGAAGGTGCACATTAACCCAAAACCGATTAACAGATTAGGCATGGTTTCAAGCAAAGATAAATTCAAGCGCCCACCTAATGCATCGCGGACTGTCCAAGTTTCCGCGTGGCTACGAAAGCTGTAACTGGTGGTCGAAGCTTGTGCAGTTCCTCCAGCAGAAGGCAGATCGATCAAACCTGCTTCAGTTTCACGCAATAAGAAACGCAAAACCTCATCAGGCGTTTTACTTTGTGCTTGGGCCAAGATATCTCGACCTTTGTCCTTTGAAGTGCGAACCCAATCATCAAGATCAGCCACGCTTTTGCGTACCTGATCGATACGATGCGACCAAATGACAAAAAAAGTGATCGAGAAAACAAAAATGATAGCAGCGATTAACAGAGGGACTAGTAACTGCTCGAGTTGCGCGAAGTAGGTTTGCATCATCTCGCCATTATCCCGCGCCCAAGCCTCCACTCCGTAAAACACGTCTGCTGCATGCTTGTAGCAAAACTTCTGGTCTGGGTGCCCAAAGTGTCAGATTTTCTTTTGCGCGAGTTAGGCCCGTGTAAACCAATTCACGGGTGAGAACGGGTGAGTCTTGTGCAGGTACAACCAGTAAAACATGTTGGAATTCAGACCCCTGAGATTTGTGCACTGTCATCGCGAATACAGTTTCCACACTGTCTAATCGGGAAGGTACTATCCATCGAACGCTGCCGCCTAAGCTAGGGAAAGCAACGCGCAAGACACCGTCTGGTCCGGGTAAGCAGATGCCTACGTCTCCATTCATCAACTCTAGTGCATAGTCATTGCGCGTGACCATGATGGGGCGACCTACATACCAAGCCGTAGAGGTGAAACCGAGAGCCTTTTCAATATGGGCATTGAGTTGCGTGACGCCAAAGGGGCCTTCGCGCACAGCACACAGCACGGAGAATTCGCTGAAAGCTTTTAGCAAGTCGTTGGCTTGGCTATCTCTACAAACGGTAGTTTTTTCAGAGGTGGTTGTGCGGTGGCTATCTAATAAAGATAACCAATGACGCCAGCCAAACTGCAGCGCCTTGGCTAACTTCGCGTCGTGTGCGTTTTGGAATTGCAGCTTTGTAACTTGAGGCAATGGGCCTGCTAGTTCTGAATCTTGCTTGCTACCTTCAGAGGTGTTGGTTTGCAAGGTACTTAGCCAGTCAGGTGCTGCATTCCAAAGCGCTTGAATAGACGCAGTGTTCTTTTGGTTGTTTGCATTGACTGCCAGAGCCCATTTTCCAATTCCACTGGCTGCATCAAAGCGGTGGCTATGCGTCAGCGTGACTGTTTGGTCGCGTAACAGTTCGCCAGTGCACAGTTGTGACATCACAGCACCTGCCTCTACAGAGGCTAATTGGTCTTTATCACCCAACAAAATCAGTCTGGCTGTGGTTGGGACGGACGCAAGCAGGCGGGCCATCATTTCAAGATCAACCATAGAGGCTTCGTCCACCACCACGACATCGGTAGCGAGTGGATGCACGCGTGTGTCGCGGCTATTGCTTCGCAATAAACGGTGCAAGGTTTGTGTTTGTGTGGGGATGCTTGATTGCACATCGGCAGGCATGTGCGCCAGGGCATTGGTGATTGACTCAGTCAGCCTTGCGGCGGCTTTGCCTGTGGGTGCTGCTAAGTGGATTTTTAAAGTGGTGGAAGCGGTGGCGATCAATAAAGCTAAAAGTTTGACTACCGTAGTTGTTTTTCCAGTTCCAGGGCCGCCTGTGATCAGCGTGATGCGATTTTTTGCGGCGACTTCGCAAGCAACGCGTTGCATGGATGTATCTGTTCCAAATAAGGTGTCTAGTTGGGCTTTTAAGTTCGCAGGTTCTGTAATGGGTAGATGGATGCGTTGCAAGATATGTTCACGAATACTCTGCTCCGCATTCCAAGCGCGACGCAAATACAAACGATCGCCTTGTGTATCTTGAACCAATACCAAAGGACTGTTGTCGCCTTGAATCCAAGGCAGCGTAGACGCGGCAGCACTTAGCTGTTCGGGTAAGGCGGCGATTTGTGCATCGTTCCATCCCAACAGTGCATGGGCTTGCAATGGCAAGGCGCTGAGATCCAGGCAGGCATGTCCTCGCCCCCATTGGTAGCTTGTAAGTGCTGCTAACCATAAATGGCGAGCATCATCGCTCGCTTGGTGGGTGTTGAGATAGTTGGCCAGCGAAATGTCTAAGCCAGTAAGACCCACTGATTTATCAGGGCTCGCTGGCTTATCAAAACTTTTTACAAGGTCTTTTAAAGCACTCATGCAGTGATTCCTGCAAAAAGGCTGTCAAGCGTTTCAATCAATACTTGCGGTGGGCGCTGAAAATGCACACCTGTACCAGATTGGTTAATGCCACGCAAAAAAATGTAAATAGCGCCGCCCATGTGTTGTTCATAGTCATAGTCAGGGAGCCGAACTTTCAAGAGACGATGTAAGGCCAATGTGTAGAGCACATACTGCACTTCATAGCGTTTATGCAACACGGCTTCTTGCAAAGTGGCTGCAGCGTAGTCATTGAGTTTGTTCGATTTGTAGTCAACCACCCAATAGCGTTGGTCATGCTGTAAGACCAAATCTAATGAACCTGTGAGCATGCCTTGCATCAATCTGGGCTGGAGTGCAGGCCGCGCTTCACTTGCAAATAAATGCGATTGGATGAGTTGGTCTAGTAATTTGGCAGGCACATGGTGGGCTTCTAAATTGAATTCCATCTCCGACCACATATGCTCTGGCGTGAGTTGCCCCAATACCAGAGGTGATATCTCAAAACCGAGGTGATGTGTGTCAAGTGGCAGTGGGGTTTGAATAACCTCTTGTAACCAGATGCCTAGGTCAAGGCGCTCTTCATCTTTAAGCTGCAACCAATTGGCTTTACGCTCGAGCAATAGGCCCCAAGCTTGTAAGGACCAAGCTGGTGCTTGCAGGTTTGCAAGTGGCCATTGGTTTTGCGACAACCAATCGAGCAAATCGTGTATCAATGTGCCATAGCGCGCCCCTGCAGGAAAGCTTTGCCAAGGATTGACTGCATTTTGTTTTGTACCAACTAAAGAAGGCTCCACGTCTGCTTCAAATGCCATGTCTGCATCCATGATGGCGGCCGCCACGTCTTCATCGCGTTTCGACTCAGTGATTAAGCCCCGCGTGAGTGCGCTAAAACTTGCTGTCCACCATGGGCTGTGGTGTTGGAGTTTTGGTGTGATCGCGTCTTGCAGCACATCAGCCGAACTGGCTGGTAAATAGATGGTGTAGCTGGGTTCTGGCAATTCTTGTAGGCAGATGTCCTGGCAAGAGCCCCACAGCGTATTCAACTGCTGGCTTAAATCCCCTCTTACTTGGCGTTTTAAAAGTTTGGACAGTGCACTTTGTTTGAGCGAATTTTTGCTGACATCCCCACTGATATCTCTAAAAGTTTCAGCAACGCCAAGCCACAATCCAAGTTGTGCACGGGTCAGGGCCACGTATAGCAAACGCATGTCTTCGTCGACAGACGATGGCTCTAGGGTGTCGTCAGCAGTCTCGTCGTCATCGCTATAGCTAGACTTAGACGAGGTTTCGGTTTTAAAGCTGCCCGCAAACGGAACAAACACCAAGGGGTACTGCAAGCCTTTGCTCTTGTGATAGGTGATAACTTGCACGCACTGGGCGTCGGTTTCCAAACGCATTTTTTGTGCATCTGCAGAATGCGTGGGCGCATTGATTTGCTCCGCCAAGAAACGCACCAAAGCATGTTCGCCTTGCAGTGATTGGGCCGCATGCTGCAAAAGCTCGCCTAGATGTAGCACATTGCTGATGCGACGCTCGCCATCCTCTTGTGCCAACAAACGACTCGCGACTTTTTGGCTATGCAACCAGTGGTGCAACATGGCCAATACGCCTTGTTGTTGCCACATGTGGCGCCATTGATGGAAGTTGTCTAGTTGTGCTTCCCACTGCAACTCGTTTTGGGTGTTGGCCACAACTTCATCTAGCGTGAGTGCCCAAACACCACTGCCAATAGCAGCGCGCACCCATTCGGCTTGTCTCGGTGTGGCAACCGCGCGCAGTAGACGCCAGATATCTAGCGCTTCAGGCGTGGCGTACACATTCGACCTGTCAGACAAATAGACGCTAGGAATTTTTCGCGCGCGCAATGCCTGTCGAATCGCATCGGCTTGGTGTTGACCCCGCACCAGAACGGCCATCTCGCCAGGCGTTGCAACGCCTTGGTTGAGTAAGCCTGCCATGCGGTCTGCGAATGCATGCGACATGGCCTGCAGATGTGTGTGTGCCTTGGTCGGTGAGCCATCACAAGGGATATGCCAAACCGTCATGGCGGGGTGTGGCGTTTTTTCGCTATTGACCAACCCATCGATATCCCCCTCGGCGGAGACGCGCACATAGTCAATCTGGCCTTGTGCGCAAGCAAAGGGCGCCTCAATTTGCGAAAAGACATGGTTGATCGCGTTGACCAATGTTGCAGTGGATCGACGGTTGCTGCTCAATGTATGAATCGCTTGTGGGTTGCTTGCAAGCGCATCGGTGCGTGCTGTCAGATAAGTACCTAAGTCTGCACCACGAAAACTATAAATAGCTTGCTTAGGGTCGCCAATCATGATGAGTGCATTACGGGTATCGCATTCGCTATCTACATAAATACGATTCAGCGTTTCGTATTGCCAAGGGTCAGTATCTTGAAACTCATCTACCAAAGCGACCGGGTATTGGTGGCGAACGGCGTCGGCTAGACGTCCGTCCTCTGCCATCACCGCTTGGTGCAGATTTTGCAGCAGATCAGAAAAATCAAAGGCTGCTCTTTGGGCTTTCGCTGCTCTGTATTTTTCGCCAACAGTATGTGCGGCATGGACAGCCAATGCATGTTCAGTAGCAGGTTCAGTTTTTTGATGGGCTACGTAAGCTTCGACTGCCGAGAAAAAACTAAAGTCTTTCGCTTGAGGCCATTTTTTCTCAACTAGAGCTGTGGTGGTGAAGCGCGCGATCACGTCGGGTTTTATGGTTTCATTGCTTTCTGCCCATGCTTTGAGAGCGCGAAGCCAACCCGCGTAATGGTCAGCGCGAGTGCCATGCAGCTTGACCTCTAGCAGGGCGGCATACAGGGCATCGTTCCAATGCGAGCGGCATACATCTGCCAAAGATGCAAGTTCGCTCGCCCACACCATGTGCTTTTCAATGATGTCATGCGGTGTGCTTGCGGGCGGTGTTGTATTACTGGGTTTGCGTTCTGTCTCTTTCCAAATAGTTTTGATGATTTCGAGTAAATCATCGGGTGCATGGCCAATGAAAGGCGTGATGCATTGCAAAGTTTCAGCGGGGACTGGATAAAACCATTCGCGCCAATAGTCTTGTACCAAGGCGCGTTGTAAGTCTTCGGCATTTTCTAAATGGGTTTGTTCAAAGAGGTTGCGGCTATTTAAAGCATGCTGGCTCAGCATGCGACGCGACCAGCCGTGTATGGTGTAGATGGCTGCATCGTCCATCCATTCCGCGGCACAGTTGAGTTGGAGCGCACAGCGCGGCCAAGCGTCGGTTGCATAGCTATCGCGAAGTTGGATTAAAAAATCGTCAGCTTTGAAGTTGGTTGGAAGTGGCCGACCTTGTGCGCTGGCATCAAAGTAAGCAGCGGCATGGCTCAATCGATCACGGATGCGGTCACGTAATTCTGCAGTTGCTGCATCGGTAAAGGTCATCACCAGAATTTGCGGGGGAAGTAGCGGCGCTTCACGCTGATGGCCAAGCACCAACCTCAGGTACAAAGCAGCGAGCGTCCAAGTCTTGCCTGTGCCTGCGCTGGCTTCAATCACTTGCCGGCCTTGCAAAGGCATACGCAAGGCGTCGAGTTTTTGCGCTTGGATGGTCGTACTACTCATAGCGCAGACTCCTCATCCATCGCGGTGGAAGCAGTCAGTACCAATTTGGCGTGCTGGCCCATAGCGCCATACAAGCGTTGCGCCCAGTGGGGAAGATCGGCTTCTAGGTCGGAGAAGTTTTTAAATACGCGCTGTAGCGAAGCGCTTTTTGCAAATTCACCGAGTTGCTTATGTCCACCCTCAAAAGCTTGTCTTGCAGCGATTAGTGCTGCGGCGTGCAATTGGTCTGGGTTCTCGTTTTTAATCTTATTAGGTGCGCTCAGGGTAGATAAATACTTACAAGCAGATTTGCTGGAGACGGGCAGTGGTTGTTGCCAAGCCTCTGAATAAAGAAGAACCAAGTCGTGCAAATAGTTATGTGCATCTTTTTGAGGTAGTGCATCCAATTGGACCGCGCCATTGAGTCCAATTTGCACACTGGTCGTCTGCTTACCGCTGGCACAAGCCACAAGGTGGTGTAGCCAAAGCGTAGTCAATGTTTCTGCACGCGGCTGTTTATTTTTTTCTTTGCCTTCCAGAATAGATCCAGGACGCATTTCAATCTGTAGCCAAGCAGATCCATCGCAATTCGTACGCCAGATGTGTTGACCGTTAGCCCACTCCGCGTGAAGTGAATGGACGTCGAATGTCCAATTATTAGCTTGAACAGCGAGAATGTTGGGCCAATCTTTGACGAATTCATTGCATCGAGCAAGAAGCTCTTCACGTTGCTTCAGTAATAAGTGTTCTTGTGCTTGGCCAAATCCTGCAATAGCCAGTTCCCCGCTCAGACGTAAACGCTGAAGGGCCTGGGTAGGGTCGCTAGCCTTGGTAATAGACTGGGTGAGAAGATATTTTTCAAGATGGTTCAGTGCAAAGGGTTCTTCTTGCGCGCTGGCTTCATCGGGCACGTCGAGTTGTAAACGTAATCTGTCACGGATAAAAACTTCAACGGGCTGTTTGAGAAGTCGCTGTAAGTGTTGAAGTGTTAATACGTGCGCAATGTCAGATGGCTGAATGCTATGTGAGGCGTCAGTCGATCGCGTCTTATCTCCAGAACTTAATGCGCTTTGCCAATCTTTGGCGTAAGTAGCGAACCCGCCTTTCTGAGTAAAGTATTTGTGCGAGAAGGCTTGCAAGGGTTGCAGTTGGTTTTCTTTGTCAAAGGCCAATGCATCGCCACGCTTCCACACTGCATTGAGATAGTCGATTAACTGCGCTACCAGCACAGACGGAGGCTTGACTTCATGGTCAGTCGAGCGGCGACCTTGCCAACTGACATAGAGTTTTTCACGCGCAGAAAGCAGTGCTTCTAAAAACAAATAGCGGTCGTCTTCACGGCGTGATCTATCGCCCGCCCGCCAGAGTGATTGCGACGTAACTAGTTGGGCGGCTTCGCTCATCAAATCAAAGTCACGCGGGGTTTGGCTGCGCGGATAGTCCCCATCGTTCATGCCAAGCAGGCATACAACTTTGAATGGAATAGAGCGCATCGGCATCAGCGTTGCAAACTGCACGCCACCGCCAAAGAAGCGCCGTTGCATCGTGGGTTGTTGTAGTTGCGCCATCCAATGCTCGCGCACTACCACCAAAGGTAAAGTTGCATCAAGTCTTGCCAGTTGGCACTCTGTGAGCCAAGTCTCTAATGGCGCCATCACACGTTCTATCAAGCGTTCGTCGTTATCTTTGCTGGGCTTGAAAAACATATCCACCAGTTGCCGCAATACATTCACCCATTCGCTGGGTGTGTGTTCTTGTCGCAATTTGGATAACGCAATTTGGATATGGCGTAACCATTGCAAAAGGCCTTCCATCATGCGTGCATCCAGCCCACCTACACCAGCTTCTGGCAACGTGTTTTCCCATGGGTTGGCGATGACACCAGTCACAGCTGTTGCGTAGCCTAAAAGTAAACGCTCCAAGCCAAACAACCAACTGTTTTGATTGGCACCAACTAATTCGGGGGTAATACCCCAAGTATTTCTGTGCTGAGTATCTAAGCCCCAGCGCACACCGGCACTTTCCAACCATGTGTCAAGTTGTGCGATGTCTGCTGCATCTAAGCCAAATCGCGCACGCACGGCATCGACTTCAAACAGGCTTTGCCACTCCACCCGGGTGATGCGCAGTTGTGGCAACTGCAACAACATATCCAGCGCTTGCACGATAGGTTCAGTGCGGGGTGTTGTGTCTGCAACGCTGTAGGGAAGATGGCGCGGATCGTGACTAGCAAAGCGACCAAACACTGCGTGTATGTGCGGTGCAAATATCTCCATGTCGGGGACCATGACCATGATGTCTGAGGGCTTTAGTCTTTTGGCTTCGTCAATTTCTGCTTCGGTATCTAGCCATGCCAATATTTGGTCGTGTAAGACCTCTACTTCACGTTGTGCAGAATGGGTTTGGACCATCGCAATGCTGTGGTCATGAGACTCAACTTCCAATGGCTCTGTGGGAATCGGTTCAAGATTTAGGAGCGCAGACTGCAAGTGTTCTAGTTGGCTAGGTGTGCGGCGTGCGCCTTTTGCTGTATCGACAGGGTCAACAAATACATCTACCCGTGTAAATTGCGATGCGTATCTCTCGACATCGTCAAAGGTATCTAGCAAATGTAAGTAGTCACGCCCATGTTTACCCCACGCAGCCAGCAAGGGGTTGGTATCGGTATGCAAGATGTATTGGTCAGCTTCACTCAAACTGCCATTGGCTTGTGGAACAGGTAAACCGTCTTTATGCGCTTGCCGTTGGCGTGCGAGTCTGGCTAGCGGCACTTTACTCTCGACGATATGGCCCCAAAAATGCTGACAAGGGTTTTGTACCAACATCAATACTTGGCAAACCCGTCCTAATGCAAAGAGAGCCTCTACCGTTTGCATAGGTAGCGATGTCACGCCAAACACCATCAAACGCTGCGGTACGCCAGAAGGGCGTTGGTGCGGTTCTAACGTGTTTATGGCTTGCAGAAATGCTTCATGGACTTCAGAGCGTGATCGAAAGGCGGCAGTGTTTAAGTTGTCTGCGTTGCTTGGGGTTACTTGTTCGCCATTAGTGGAGTCTGTAGAGCTTGCAAGTTTTGTATCTTGTGAAAGATCGTCCAATAAATCACGCCACAACTCAGCCTGCCAGCTTTGTGTGGCAGGCAGTGGCACAGCAGAAATTGAATCCGAATGGATACCGTTGCTTGTACGTAATTGGTCTTTGCCACTTGCCCAATCTTTAAGCCAATCCGAGCGGTAGTTTTGGTAGCCGTCTAGAACGTCGGCGAGTTGTGAAGCCAATTGGTAAGCGCGGCGGTCATTGGTGGCGTGATCGCCTAAATAATTTTTGAGCGGTGAGAAATTAGGCTTATCTAGCAAATCAGGTAAGCGGCGCATGATGCGCCAAACCAAAGGCGATTTGTCTAGTGGCATATGCGTAGGCACCATATTGGGCCCCAAGACAGCGCGGTAGATTTGCCAAAGTTTGCGTGAAGGTAATTCCACTTGGGTGGCTGCACAAATACCGAGGTCTTTGGCCAATGCCATTTCTAACCAATGCTTCATTCCATTGCTTTGGACTAGCAACACCTCAGGAGCGAGAACTGGCAAAGGGTTGTTGCCTATGAACTCCACTGCCAACTCGCGCAGGCCTTCTAGTTGGTTGCTGTGAAGCACCATGAAACCGCAAGAGTGAATAGGGTTGGCCATTTGTGGGGTGAAAAAGGAATTCAAGAGTGGGGAAGTTTTTCGAATGTTCTGTAAGCATACTAGTCAGGGGGCTCAATCAATGAGCCTAGATAGCTCTAAATAGTAATTTATAAGTAATAATACTTATTATAAAATTAGTAATAAATTACTAATATATGTATGCATTTTGCAAATTTTTAATTCAACACCAACTGAAAGGTATTAAGAAATGTCCTCGATTAAAAGTTTTTTTCAATCTATCCAGAAGTCTTTTCAAGGCCCAAGTCACTCAACAAAAAATGTTGCCGTTGATGTGCATCATGAGATTATCCAGAAGCCTTTTGAAGGTCCAATTAGCTCAATAAAAAATGTTGCCGTTGATGTGCATCATGAAAATATCCAGAAGCCTTTTGAAGGTTCAATTAACTCAATAAAAAATGTTGCCGTTGATGTGCATCATCAGCTGATTGATCAACAACACCTCAGCGACCTTCTGACGCATCCACGCAGGCTTGAGGCTGTAATTCCGGTTAAAGAGGCCCAAAAAGTTGTCGACAATGCATACCATAATGGTGAGATTGATGGCGCTTTGTATGGCAGCGGCATAGCTTCTTTTTTAAGTGGGTCTGGGGTGTGTGCGTCAGCGTTTTGGAGGCGGGCAGTTAGTGCAGCAGCTAGAGAAGCAGCAGCCGAAGCGGCGTTAGACGTAATCCCAGCAACAGTGCATGGAGCCGGAGCAGTCGGAGTCGGCGAATTTGGGGCAGCAAGTGCCGCGTTCACTGCGGCTGAAGCCGCTGTTGCAGTAGCAGTAGCGCCAGCATCAGCATTTATATTGCCGACAATTTTAATGGGTGCAGGTGTTACACTTTTTACTGCCTCCATACTTAATAACCTTCACCATGGTTCTGTTACCGTGCACGGAGTTTGATAAACATTAAGCCTATCAGTATGAAAAATAGACGGGGCATATTACATTGGCCCCGTCTATCCTTTGAAAGTCAACAGCTTCAAAAAGAGGTCAAAGTCCTTCAGGCTTAATCTGCGCTCTAGCAATCACTGGCTTCCACCGCGCATTCTCCAGCTTTATAAACGATTCAAACTCAGCCCTCGTATTGCCAACCGCTAGGGCAGTATCTTGGCTGAGTTTTTCATTTACGATTTTTCCGCGCGTTGCTGCGATAGCTTCTTTTTCAAGCTTGTCGATATTGGCTTTGGCCATTTTGCTAGGCGCCAGCAAGCCATACCACTGCGTCATCTCAAAGCCTTTGTAGCCTTGCTCGGCGACAGTGGGCACAACGGGCAGTTGAGGTAAGCGGGTGCTCGTGCCCGTAGCAATGCAACGCAGTTTGCCTGCTTTGATGAACTGTAAAAGTGCAGGTGCACCAACTGCCGCGGCTTGTAATCGCCCTGCGAGTAAATCTGTGAGCATGGGGCCTGTACCGCGATAGGGCACGTGGAGCACGAATGTCTCGGTGGTCATTTTTAGATATTCAAATGCCAAATGTCCCGCACTGCCATTACCTGCTGATCCATAGTTGAGTTGCGCTGGATTGGCTTTGGCGTAAGCGACAAATTCTTTCAAGTTTTTCATGGGCAAGTCAGGGTGCACCACATACAGGCTAGGCACTTTAGAGATAAGCGTGATAGGCGTGAAGTCCTTATTGGGGTCGTAAGGCAGTTTGGCAAAGATGTATTGGTTCACAGCCAATGTGCCGATATGTCCCAAGATCAGCGTGTGTTCGTCGGTGGCGTTAGCGACTTCTTGCATGGCGATGTTGCCGGCACCACCCGGTTTGTTTTCTACAAAGACGCTTTGTCCGATGGTTTTGCTCATTTCGCCTGCTAGGGCGCGTGCAACTATTTCTGAACTACCGCCTGGGGCAAAAGGAACAATTAATCGTATTGGCTTTGTAGGCCATGCATCTGCGTGTGTAACAAAAGGAGCTAAGCCCAGTGCGGATGTACCAGCGCCTAATAGCAATTGCCGACGTGTAAGCTTCGTT
>Ga0304729_1000441_pt1 | contig 31043 bp, 27 predicted proteins | sample C_131016_MF_Meta_FD_190475 | JGI IMG/M metagenome (GOLD analysis project Ga0304729, IMG submission 190475) | Freshwater microbial communities from Lake Croche, Canada to study carbon cycling - C_131016_MF_MetaG (v2) (version 2) | ecosystem: Environmental > Aquatic > Freshwater > Lake | place... | reverse complement strand
AAAAAAAAAAAAAAAAATAAAAAAAAATAAAAATAAATAAAAAAAAAAAAAAATAAATAAAAAAAAAAATTTTTATATAAATTAATTTTTTTTTTTTTTTGTTTGATTACTTTAGAATCTTTTGAAAAATTAAAATTTTGTAAAAAACAATTGAAAATTCCATTTTTTAGTTGAGCTTTAATACTAAATTCTTCTGGTAACTCTAAAAAAATACCAGGTCTTTTTGAAAGTTCAGCTTTCTTTTTTGGTCGACGAGCCTCAATTAATTCTTCTATTTTAGGTAATCCTTGAACAATATCTTCTGTTTGTTGAGTAGTAATTCTTAAAGTTGCAAATAAACTTTTTTCTAAAACAAAATCTCCTTGTTTATAATTAAGAATAGTTCCTTGAGTTAAAAAAATAGGCAATGCATTTTGAAAAATAAATTGACAACCTTCTTTTTTTAAAAAAAAACCAGACTTATTAAATTTTTGTGTTAAGTCAAAAAAAGTTCCTGGTCGAATATAAGGTTTTTTCTCATCAGTTAAATTTGGAACTTCAATTTGGTCAGAAAATAATTTCCAAATATCACTTTCAGTAATAAAAAGAAAACTATTTATATGATCCGATTCTTTTACACGAATTGAATAAATATTTCCTTCTTCTAAAGGAAAAATTTGAAGATAAGCTAAAACAGTATGTGCATCTACATATTGATAATTTTTTATTAAATTTGAAATTTTAATAAGACAATTAGGTATTTTTATAAAAATAGAATCAAGATCAAGAATAATTTTTTTTTTTTGATTTGTTAAAACAATTTTATTTTCAAAAGTAGTTACAACTCCACTAATAGGAGTAATAATTTTGATTGTTCCTAATACTTTTGTTTTTTTTAATTCTTTCGAAAAGTAAAAAAAAACTTCTTTGGGTAATGAAAAAATTTTACCTGATGTAATCCAAATTACACCATCATCTTGATTGATTTTTAAAATACGGTTGTCGTGAAGAATTTTTCGAACAATAATATTTTCATATTTGATTTCACCTGTCAAAGAAGTATAAATAGGTTTTAAACGTCTTCGACCTAAATTTAAAGATTGGTTAGTAGATTCTGCAATTACTTGACCTTTTCGAACGAATGTTTTATTTGAAACATATAAACATGAACCTAAATCTAAAAATATATTTTTTTCCTCTCCTCTCCAATCTCGAAGAATTAAAATAGATTCTTGTTGTAATCTTAAAACTAAAATTCCACGGTTTGTTCTAAAAGGAATAGTTTTTAAAGAACTTGGGAAAATTAAAGTTCCTGAAAAAGGTGCAAAAATTTGTTTTCCAGTATCACCGGTAAAAATTCCTCCGGTATGGAAAGTTCTCATTGTTAATTGTGTTCCTGGTTCCCCAATAGATTGACCCGCTATAATTCCAACTGCCTCTCCAAGGGAAATTAATTTTCCTTGAGCTAAATCCCATCCATAGCATTTTTGACAAATAGAATTGTTAGATTGGCAAGTCAAAGAAGAACGAAGATTAATTGGAATTGGAAAAGTAGTTTGTTTCTTTAAGTTTTCAAGAAAATTATCATCAATTGTTTCATTTTTTTTTGAAAAAGAACTAATTGATGATAAAATTGTTCGTCCTATCATAGTTTTCCAATTGCCCTTTTCTTGAGCTAAAAAAATTAATCCTTTAGTTGTCTTACAATCAAATTCTCGGATAACAAGATCTTGAGCAACATAAATTAAACGTCTTGTTAAATAACCCGAATCTGCTGTTTTTAAAGCTGTATCAACAATTCCTTTTCTAGCTCCATAAGATGAAATAATATAATCAAGAGAACTTAGACCTTCTCGAAAATTTGTTTGAATTGGTAAATCAATAATTTTTCCTTCTTGGTCAGACATTAATCCTCGCATTCCAACTAATTGTCGAACTTGCGACATATTTCCTCGAGCTCCAGAAAAAGCCATAATATATAAATTATTTGCAGGATCAAAAAATTGATAGTAATCAAGAATTTTATTTTTTAAAGATTCAGTTACCATATTCCAAGTATCAATAATACTTTGGAATCGTTCAGTATCTGAAATTAAACCTTGATACCATTGCTGACTTACAAAACTAATATCTTGATTAGCATCTTCTAAAAATTTTTTTTTTATGTCAGGAGTTTTTAAATCTTCAATATTAATTGAAATACCTGCATTAGTTGCATAATAAAAACCAAGGAATTTCAAAGAGTCAAGCAAAGAAGAAGATGATAGTGGACCAAATTGAATAAAAGTTTCATGAACTATTTTTTCAAGAATTTTTTTTGTAATTGTACGAGTTAAAAGCATAGGTTTTCTTTAATAAATTCTTTCATCAATAAAATTTAATTTTTTATATTTTTGTTTCCAAAGAATTTTGAAAAGTAGAACTAAAAATTAATCGACCTGCTGTAGTTTCTAAAAAAAGATCGGTAATTTTATATTGATTGTCGCCAGAAAAAAAACCAAGAAAAATACCTAAATTTGTAATTAAAAAAACTTTTTTTTCTTTTTCAGAAAGTGGCGAGAAAAAACTTTTTAAAACAAAAATTTCTTCTTTTTCGTAATCTAATTTTGTTTGGGAATTTAAATATTTAAACTTTTTATTGGTTATTTCAATATTAAAATGATTTAATGAATATCGAACTAAAATTGGTGTATGAAGTGTAATTTTTTTTTGATAATAGGCTGATAAAGCATTCGTTGGATTTGAAAAACTTTGTTGAATTTGGAAAAAATTTTTTGTAACCATAAGAGTTAAATAGTAATTTCCTATTACCATATCTTGCGTAGGTTTTAAAATAACTTCTCCATTAGAAGGCGATAAAACGTTTGAGGATGGTCTCATCATTGTACGTGCTTCTAATTGACTTGCTTCATAAAGAGGTAAATGAACAGCCATTTGATCTCCATCAAAATCAGCATTAAAACCTGTACAAACGAGAGGATGAAGATGAATAGCTTGTCCAAGTACCATTACGGGATCAAAAGCTTGAATCCCAAATCGATGTAAAGTTGGTGCTCGATTCAGTAGAACACAATGTTTTGAAGATAAAATACCTAATAAAGTCCAAATTAAAGGTTTATTTTTTTTAATAATATTTTGAGCTAATTTTGAAGTTTGTTGTGGTGTTTTTAATTTAATTTTAAGTAATTCATTGATAAGAAAAGGTTGGTACAATTCTTTTGCCATTTCATAAGGTAATCCACATTGATTTAATCTTAAATTAGGTCCTACAATAATGACTGAGCGTGCAGAATAATCTACTCTTTTTCCAAGAAGAGTTTGACGAAAACGACCTTGTTTTCCTTCTAAAATTTCCGTTAGACTTTTTAAAGGTTTTGTATTTAAACACAAAGTTTTTTCTTTACTTAGTCTTGCATTATCAATTAATGAATCCACTGCCTCTTGTAATAATTTTTTTCCATGAATTGTTATTAGATCAGGAGGCATAAAGACATAAAGAAAATCATAAAGTCTTTCATTTCTTGTTAAAATTAATCGATAGATTTCATTAACATCTGCAGCAACTAATCTTCCATTTTCAAGTTCTACTAAAGGACGTAAATTGGGTGGTAAAACAGGTAAAGTAGTTAAAATCATCCAACTCGGATTTGTTTTTGTCGCTAAAAAACTTTCTAAAATTCTTATTCGTCGAATTAATGTTTTATCTTCGGAAATATTTTTTTTATTTAATTTTCTAACAGAAAAACTACTAATAAAAGATCTTGCTGATGCAATTTCAGAAGGAATATCTAATGCTTCTAAAGCTGCTTTTAATATTTCAGCTCCACGTCTTTTTTTTGATGTTTTTTTCTTTTTTGGTGTCAAAAAAGATGAAGGAAAACTATTCCTTTCTGTTGAAAAAAAGTTTCGAAATTCATTTACAGATTCAGAATTTTGGGCTCTAGTAAAACGTAATAAAGCATTCGAACGTTTTTTTCCTTCCAATTTTTCACCTTTTTCTTTATAATAAACGATCTCTTCAATTTCAAAACTTTTTATTTCAGGATCATAGCATTTTAGTAATAATGTTAAATAATTAGGAGTTCCTTTTAAATACCAAAGATGGGTAACTGGACATGTTAATTCAATATATCCCATACGATAACGTCGTATACGACAATCCATAACTTCAACTTGACATTCTTCGCATATTTTATCACGAAGAAATCCATTATATTGTCCACATTTACATTTCCAATTTTTGATGGGGCCAAAAATTTGTTCACAAAAAAGACCTCTTACTTCTGGTTCATGAGATCGAAAATTAATCGTTTCTGGACGTAAAACTTCTCCAATAATTTCTCCTGTAGGTAAAATACGTTGAGCCCAAGATCGAATTCTTTCGGGAGATGCTAAACTAATTTGTAAATAATCAAAGGAAGCATTTAAACTTTCTAATTTTAATAAAATTTTTTCTACTTCGTTTTTTTCTCTTTTTTGTTCCATATTTTTTATTAATTAAGGAAAAATAAAAAATTTCTATTTTTCCTTCTTTCTAATTTTTTTAATTTTTTCAAGAATTTGTTTTTTTTCTTTTTTACGATCAAAATTTATAATTTCAGTTTCTTTCATTTTTGACAAAGTTTGAACAAATTGTTCAGATTTTTGTCTTTCTAATAAACCTCTTAATTTTAATCTTGTTTCTAAATCATGAAAAATATTTTTTTCTTTTTCTTGAATATCAGATGTTGAAGAAAAACCGGATTGAAATTGTTTAAATGATAAATCTAAACCTAAAGCATTTAATTCTCTTACTAGTGCTAAAAAAGATTCAGGAAAAGACGGAGTAGGTTTTTCTACTTCATTATAAGTTAAAATAGCTTCATACATATCATTTCTACCATCAATATCATCAGATTTAATGGTCAATAATTCTTGTAAAATATTAGAACAACCATATGCTTCAAGTGCCCAGACTTCCATTTCTCCAAATCGTTGGCCTCCCTTTTGAGATTTTCCTGCTAATGGTTGTTCAGTAATCATAGCATAGGGACCTGTAGATCGAGCATGAATTTTATCTTCCACTAAATGAATTAACTTCAAAATATATGTTTTTCCTACAGTGATAGGATTATCAAAAAACTCTCCTGTTCTTCCATCTCTTAAAAGAATTTTTCCAGGATAATATTCATTAAATAACCAGTCACAATTTTTAAAAACAGAAGATTCTTTTAATTTTTGATTAACTAAAATTCGTGAAGCTTCTTCTCCATAAATTTCGTCAAAAGGAGAAACTTTATAACGTTTTCCTAATTTTTCCCCCGCTAAACCTAATAAACATTCAAAAATTTGCCCAACATTCATTCTTGATGGAACTCCCAGCGGATTAAATAAAATATCAATTGGTGTTCCATCAGGTAAATAAGGCATATCTTGTCGAGCTAAAATACGAGAAATAATTCCTTTATTTCCATGACGACCAGCTAGTTTATCTCCAATTTGAACTTTTCTTATTTGAGCAATATAAATACGAATAGTTTCAGAAGATGTCGCTGAAGAAGATTCATCCTTTGTTAAAAGAGTTGTTGAAAGAATACGTATATCTACCACTCTTCCTTCTGTTCCTAAACCAACTTTTAAAGAAGTATCTTGAAATTTTTTTTCAGCTTTTTTTCCAAAAATTGCTCTCATTAAATTGGCTTCTGGAGAGGTATCTTCAACACACGGTGTTAATTTTCCTACTAAAATATCATGTTCTTTTACATAAGAACCAATTTTAATAATTCCATTATTATCTAAATTACGTTGAACATATTTTGTTTGATATGGTAATTTATTACTTAATTTTTCAGTCCCTTCCAGACCGTAGAGAATACTTGTTTCATATTCTTCGAAATGAACAGATGTTAGACAATCTTCTAAAAGAATTCGTTCACTGATTACAATAGCATCTTCATAATTATATCCTTCCCAAGGCATATAAGCAATTGTTAAGTTATGGCCTAATGATAATTCTCCATCATTAGTACTAGGTCCATCAGCTATAATTTGACCGGAAAAAACAGTTTCTCCATTCCAAACAATCGGTCGATGGTTTAATGAAGTTTCTTGATTTGAACGATAATATTTTCTAAGAAGATAAGTAATTTTTTGCTCATAAATATCTGAAATTATAATTGATTCAGAAGATGCTAAAAAGACTTTTCCTTCACAAAATGTTTTAATCACCATTCCAGAATCTAAAATAGCCACTGTTTCAAAACCAGTACCTACTATAGGTTTTTGAGTATATAATAATGGTACGGCTTGACGTTGCATATTTGAACCCATTAAAGCTCTATTAGCATCATCATGTTCTAAAAAAGGAATTAAAGAAGTAGCCAAAGAAATAACTTGAAGAGTAGAAGTTGTAAGAAAATTTAATTGATTAGATTCTAAAACTGAAAAAATATAATTATCTTTACAAGAAAGATATTTTTTTTTAATTTTTCTTTCTTTATCTAAAGCAATATCTCCAAAAGCAACTTTAATTTCAGATTCTTGTTCAGGATTAAAATATAAAGGACTCTTTTCTGAAAATACTCTTCCATCTTCCATAAAAAAATAAGGTGTTTCAATAGATCCTAAAGAATTTACTCTACCATATAAAGCCATAGACATAATTAAACCAGCGTTTTGACCTTCAGAGGTTTCAATAGGGCATAATCGTCCATATTGGCTAGGATGAATATCTCGAATTACAGTACTAATATGGTCTCTCTTTAAACCATTAGGTCCAAAAACACTAATTTTTCTTTTGTGGGTTAATTCAGCTAATGGGTTAATTTGATCCATATATTGGGATAATTGGCTTGTTTTAAAAAATTCTTTAACTGAATTTGTTAAAGGTCGAGGATCGATTATCCAATCTTCTGGTTCCCAAGATGCTTCTAATTCAAATGTTAATTTTTGAGAATTTGTAAAAGATCTTCCTTTCTTTACACTTCTTTTTAAACGATAAAGACCGGTACGAATTTGAAGTTGTAATAATTCGCCAACAGAACGAACTTGTTTATTTTTAATATGATCAATATCATCGCTAGGACGATCATAATATTTTAGTTCTATTAAACCATCAAGAATTCCAAGAAAATCATGAGCAGTTAAATGAGTAATTTCTTTAGGTAAGTTTAAATTTAATTTTTTATTAATTTTATATCGGCCAATTTCTCCAATGGAAAAACAACCTGCTCGTTGATTTAAAAATAATCTTTTTAAAATTGAATTATTTTCTAATTTTTTAGAACTTAATTTTTTAGCTAAATTTTGATTTGTAGGAACTGGAAAAGAAGCAAAAGCATTTGGCATTAATTGTAAATCAATGATTCTTAAAGGATATTTTAAGCTATCTGTAATTTCTTCCAAATTTAAACCAAAAAAACTTAAAATTTTAGTTACAAAAAGTTTATTATTATCATCAAATGGTTCATTTCTTTTATTTAAAGTAATTCCTTTTGATTTATAATCATTAATTTTCATATAAATTCGATCCAGTTCTATGGATAATTTTTTTTTAGGATTTTTTTTTGATAAAAATTTTCGTTGATCTAAAATAAATTTTGTCCATAATCCTTTATTAGAAATAACAGTGGCAGTATAAATAGTTTTTCTATTAATACCAAATTCTTTCCTAAAATAAATTCCCGGACTACGTATAATTTGACTAATAACAATTCTTTCACATCCTGTAATTAAAAATGTTCCTTCTTCAGTCATTAAAGGAATTTCTCCAAAAAAAATATTTTGTTTCATACGAATTTTTTCGTATTTTTCAAATTTGGAAGAATTAATTGTTCGAAGTTCTAAGTATTTTTCATGACTAAGAATATTCTTTTTTTCATCTTGAAAAAAAGAATATTCACCTGGAATATATAAATTAATCGAATAAGTTAAATTTCTACGACTACAAGTTTTTAAACTAAAATTAGGACCTTTTACCTTAATCTCATTTGGATAAAGAAAAATAGAACATTGAATTTTTTTTCGTCCTAATATTTTTATTTTTGTTGAAAATGGATTTGGAAAATTTAGAAATTCCTCTTTAATTCCTTTCATTATAAAACGATAGAAACTTGCTCGTTGTGTCTCAGCTAAATCACCAATATTATTAACAAATAAATTTTTCATATTTTTTAAAAATTTTAATAAACTAGGAACTAATTAATATAAAAAAAAAGAAAGAATCAATAATGATTCGTTCTTTTTTAAATTGAAATCTTTTGATAAGCTTTTGCAAGTTTTGTTTTTTTGCGTGAAGCATTATTTTTGTGAAGAACACCTTTCTTAACAGCTTTATCTAAAATACTTGAAAGGTTTTGTAAGATATATTTGATTTCTTTTGTTTTTTCATTTTTTTCATCTTCATTAGACAATTTAGAAGAGATTTCTTTTACTTTAAGGCGAAATAATTTTAATAATGTTTTAATGGTCGAAGTATATCGACGATTAATCATTTTATTTCGTTTATTTTGAGCAACAATTTTTCTATTTTTTTGTTTTTTATTCATAAAAAAAATTTTCTTATTAAATCAAGATAACATAAGTAATAAAAATGTTCTAGTTTTTGTAAAAGAGAAAAGATTCATGGTATAATAGTTATTTATTCTAAAAGAAAATTTCTTAAATTTTTAGAACATTTTATCTTTTTTACTATGGCAAAAAATAAAGGACCACGTATTCTTATTACTTTGGAATGTACGGAATGTCGAAAAAATGAAACGAAACGTTCCCCTGGTGTTTCAAGATATTCTACCACAAAAAATAGACGAAATACATCTGAAAAATTAGAGTTATCAAAACATTGTCGTTATTGTAATAAACATACAATTCATAAAGAAACAAAATAAAAAAATGAATTCTTGGAATCAAAAACGAATTTCATCAAATATAGATAAAAAACGTACTAATTGGAATCAAAGTTTACGTACACCAGGAACATCTGGAAAAGTTACAAAACCTAAAAAAATTAAAAAAAGCTTACAGTACTTATTAGTATTACGAAAATTTAATAATATTATTAACTATAAAAATGTGAAACTATTAAGAGCATTTTTAACAAAATATGGAAAAATACGTTCACGACGTAAAACAAGATTAACACTTCAAAATCAACATCGAATTGCTAAAGCAATTAGAAAATCAAGAGCTTTAGGTATTTTACCATTTACTTGTGATGTTAAAATCTAATGTGTTTTTAATACTAAGTATTTTTTAATAAAAGAATGAGAAAAGCGAGAAGTAACAATAATTTTATTGATAAAACTTTCACTATTATTGCAGATATAATTTTGAGAGTTTTTCCTGCAAGTCAACAAGAAAAAAAAGCTTTTTCCTTTTATCTAAATGGGCTTTCAGCGCAAGATGAAGGAGAATATGCAGAAGCTCTTAACAATTATTATCAAGCTCTTCAAATTGAAGAAGATTTATATGATCGTAGTATAATATTGTATAACATTGGATTAATTTATTCTAAAAACGGAGATTATTTAAAAGCTTTAAAATATTACTATTTTTCAATTTTTATTAATCCAAAATTTTCTTCAGCTTTAAATAATATTGCTGTTATTTATCATTACCAAGGAATTAAAGCAGCAGAAAAACAATGTTTTGAATTATCTGAATCTCTTTTACAAAAAGCAACTTTTTATTGGATTAAAGTTGTAAAAATAGATCCTAACTCGTATATTGAAGCTTGGAATTGGTTAAAAACAACACGTCGTATTAAGTTTTAAACTTTTATTAGCAAAAACTTTTTCAAAATTGAAAAAACAGTAGAAATCCGGTAGATTGTTCTTAATTTTATTTTGTTAATTATTTCTATTATACTTTTTTAAAAAAAAGTATTTTTATAAAATATATAAAAAATATGGTAACTAATGTAGTTAAAGGTTTTGTTAGTCAAATTATTGGTCCAGTAATTGATGTTGAATTTCCAGAAGGGGCAGTTCCTAAAATTTACAATGCATTAAAAGTTATTAATGAAAAAACAGGAGAAATTTTAGTTGCAGAAGTTCAATATTTAATAGGAGAAAATAAAGCTCGTGCAATTTGCATGACTTCAACAGATGGTTTAAAACGTGGTGATACTGTAACAGATACAGGTTCTGCTATTAAAGTACCCGTAGGAAAACAAACGTTAGGTCGTATTTTTAATGTTTTAGGAGAACCTGTTGATGAATGTGGTCCAATTAAAAGTACAGAGTATTTATCTATTCATCGTTCTGCACCAGCTTTTGTTGAATTAGAAACTAAACCTAGTATTTTTGAAACAGGAATTAAGGTAGTAGATTTATTAGCTCCATATCGACGCGGTGGAAAAATTGGTCTTTTTGGAGGAGCAGGTGTAGGAAAAACAGTTTTAATCATGGAATTAATTAACAATATTGCCAAAGAACATGGTGGTGTTTCTGTTTTTGCTGGAGTAGGAGAACGTACACGTGAAGGAAATGATTTATATGCTGAAATGAAAGAATCTAAAGTTATTGATGCAGATAATTTTGAAAATTCTAAAGTTGCTTTAGTATATGGTCAAATGAATGAGCCTCCTGGAGCTAGAATGCGTGTTGCTTTAACTGCATTGACAATTGCTGAATATTTCCGTGATAAAAATAAACAAGACGTTTTATTATTTGTAGATAATATTTTCCGTTTTGTTCAAGCAGGTTCTGAAGTTTCTACTTTATTAGGAAGAATGCCTTCTGCTGTAGGATATCAACCAACTTTATCTACCGAAGTTGGAGAATTACAAGAAAGAATTACTTCTACAAAAGAAGGTTCAATTACTTCTATTCAAGCAGTTTATGTTCCTGCTGATGATTTAACAGATCCTGCACCTTCTACAGTTTTCCGTCATTTAGATGCTACAACGGTATTATCTCGTGAATTAGCAGCAAAAGGTATTTATCCTGCGGTAGATCCTTTACAATCAAATTCAACGATGTTACAACCAGGAATTGTAAGTGAAACTCATTATGAAGTGGCTCAAAAAGTCAGACAAACATTACAAAAATATAAAGAATTACAAGAAATTATTGCGATTCTAGGACTTGATGAGTTATCTGAAGAAGATCGATTAATCGTTAGTCGTGCACGTCGTGTTGAAAGATTTTTATCTCAACCTTTTGCTGTTGCTGAAGTTTTCACAGGATTAGAAGGAAAATATGTATCTTTAAATGATACAATTACAGGTTTTCAACGAATTCTACAAGGGGAATTTGATAAATTACCTGAACAATGTTTCTATCTTGTTGGGACAATTGACGATGTAATAGAAAAAGGAAAAAATTTACCTAAATAATAAAATTTTGTTGGCTTTAGGCCAACAAGATTTCACTATAAAATTTGGGGCTTTTTGGATTCGACATTGTTTTTAATTTAACAATGGACGTGGGTTCAAATCCCACAAGCTCCATCTTTAAGCATCTGTGGCCGAGCGGTCGAAGGCACTGGGCTCATAATCCATTTTCTTATTGAACGACACTGGTTCAAATCCAGTCAGATGCAATTTTTAGAATTTTACTTTTAATCTAGCAGATTTTCCAGATAATTTGCGTAAAAAATATAATTTTGAACGTCTAACTTTGGAAGCTTGTTTTTTTGTGACAGATAAAATTTTAGGAGAATTTAGAAGAAAAATTTGTTCAATTCCTATTCCTTGTACATTTCTTCGAATCATAAAGCTTTTTCCTAATCCTTTATTTTTTTTTGCAATAACTAGCCCTTCATACGATTGAATTCTTTCTTTTTCTCCTTCTGGAATTAAATACTCAATACGAATAAGATTTCCAATTTCAATTGGAAAATTTTTGTAATTTTTTGAAATATTACTTTGAAGATATTTTGATTCTACATATTCAATCAAATTTTTTGTAGTTTTTTTTAATAGTTTTGTTTCTATTCCTTCATCCATATCAATTTGTAGTTCATTAAAAAAGAACTCTGCTAAGAATAATAATAAATAATTTGAAAGAAAGAAAGGGGTAAAAACTAGACTTTTTTTCTTTTCCAATTTACAATAAAAGGTAGAAAAAATAAAAAAAAAAGAATCTTTAAAAAAATCTAAATAATATGCAGAAAATAATTAAATTAGTCGAAAATTTTCCTAAATTTTTTAGAAAACACTATTTTTCAATTAATCATTTTTTCCCTTGGAAAAAAAATAAAAATCTAGAAACATTGGAAGATAATTTCGTAGAAACAGAAAATGAAGTAGATAATAAAAAAAAAGATATTGAAAAAAATTCAACTTTAATCAGAGAAGAAAAAATTTTTTTAGAAAGTAGAAAACGTCATCAAGTTTATACAGCTCTTGATTATTATTTATCTTTTCAAAGTTACTTTGATTTTTTTTCAATGGATAGTTTTAATGTAGCTAAATATGCAAAATACTTAGCTCAAATAGCAGGAAAAAAAATTGTAACAACAGATTTTCTTTTTTTGGCATTTTTTTATTTGGAATCTGATATTCTTGAAATTTTAGAAAAATATAAACTTGATAAAGTAGAAATTTCAGAATTTTTATCTAAAAATTATAAAAAAGCTTTAAAAAAAGATGAAAAAAAAACAAAATATTTTTCTTTTTTTTTTAAAGATTTATTAGAAAATTCAATGTTTTCTTTTTTATTATCTTCGTTTGAAGAAGAATCAGAATTTGATTATACAATCCAATACTCTTTAGAAGTTCATCATCTTTTTGACAAAGCTGTAGAAAATGCAAAAATACGTTTTCGAACTCCTGTTATTACTACTGAAATTTTATTTTTAACTTTAATGGAAGAAAAAAATACTAAAGCATCTCGCTTATTAGATTATTTTTTACCTGAAAAAGAAGATTGGTTATTGTTACGTTATGCATTGTTAAAAAAACTACATTATCAAGAATCTTGTTTAAAAAATAAATTAAAAAAAAATTATCATTATTTTGCTTATTTATTAAAAACACAACTTTTAGATAATGAGTATCAAAAAGTAATTGAAGAAGATGACTTTGAAGAAATTATTTTATTTTTTAGAAAAAAAATAATTCAAAAAGTATTAGAAAAAGATTTACTTCAAGATATCGAACAAGATGTTTTTAATTCTATTCGATCAAATTTTTACGGAAGAACATACTCTACTTGAAGAATTTAACTAATTCTGGTGAAATTTCCTTTTATAGGCGGGCGTAGCCAAGTGGTTAAGGCGGTGGGTTGTGGCTCCACTATTCGCGGGTTCAATCCCCGTCGTTCGCCTGTAGAGATTAAATTTGTTTCAAATTTTGACTGGTTTTTTATTGGCTGTTATATTATAAATCAATTTGGTAAATTATAATCCAAAAATGAAAAAAAGATAAAAAATGACAAAATATATAGGCCCACGAATTAGAATTATTCGAAGATTAGGACTCTTACCTGGATTAGCTAGAAAAGAACCTAAAAACCGTATTACAACTCCAGGTCAACACGGAAAATTACCAGTTTTAAAATCGAAACGCTCATCTTTATCTGATGATTATCGTGAACGACTTTTTGAAAAACAAAAACTACGTTTTAATTATGGAATTACCGAAAAACAATTAGTTTCATACTATAAACAAGCAAAACGTGAAGTTGGTTCTACAGGAAATCTTCTGCTTCAATTTCTTGAAGCTCGTTTAGATTGTGTTTTATACAGATTAGGTTTTGCGCCTACTATTCCAAGTGCTAGACAAATTATTAATCATGGTCATATTTTGGTAAATAAAAAACTAATTAATATTCCAAGTTTTCTTTGCCAACCAGGTGATAAAATTACTGTGAAAGAAAAAGCTTCTTCAAAAAAATTAGTTGAAAATAATTTTAGTCTTCAACAAGAAAAACGAACATTAATTGAAAGAAGAATGAAACGTGTAAATTTAAAAAAATCTCCGTTTCATAGTTTACTTCCTTCACATTTAGAAGTTAATAGTGAGAATTTACTGATGGGTAAAGTTGTATCACCAGTGAAAAGAAAAGATGTTTTAGTAAGAATTAATGAATTAAAAGTAGTCGAATATTATTCTCGTTAATTACCTTTCTTCTCGTTAATGGAATGTTTTTTCGAAGAAGATAGTATGAAGTTTTTTTTAATTGATACAGAAAATTGGCTTATTAAGTTAGTTAGTTTTCAAGAGAAATGTCTTCTAATTTTTGCGCAAGGATCCATACCATGAACGATGCATCAGAAAGAACACGTATTAAATCAGAACGTTACGAATCTGGAGTAATTCCATACAAAAAAATGGGTTACTGGGATGCAGATTATACAGTAAAAGATTCTGATGTTTTATGTCTTTTCCGTATAACACCACAACCAGGAGTTGACCCAATTGAAGCTGCTGCTGCTGTTGCAGGAGAATCTTCTACAGCAACGTGGACTGTTGTATGGACTGATTTATTAACAGCATGTGATGTGTATCGTGCAAAAGCTTACTTTGTTGAAGAAGTTCCAAATAAACCTGATGAATTTTTTGCATTTATTGCATATGAATGTGATTTATTTGAAGAAGGATCTATTGCTAACTTAACAGCTTCAATTATTGGTAACGTTTTTGGTTTCAAAGCCGTTAAATGTTTACGTTTAGAAGATATGCGTATTCCTTACGCCTACTTAAAAACATTTATTGGACCTGCAACTGGTGTAATTGTAGAACGTGAAAGAATGGATGTTTTTGGACGTCCTTTATTAGGAGCTACTGTAAAACCTAAATTAGGTCTTTCTGGTAAAAATTACGGTCGTGTTGTTTATGAAGGATTAAAAGGTGGTTTAGACTTCTTAAAAGACGATGAAAATATTAACTCTCAACCATTCATGAGATGGCGTGAAAGATTCTTATACGTAATGGAAGGAATTAATAAAGCCGTTGCCAAAACAGGACAAGTAAAAGGTTCTTACCTTAACGTAACTGCTGCAACAATGGAAGATATGTATGAAAGAGCAGAATACGCAAAACAAATTGGTTCAGTTATTGTCATGATTGATCTTGTTATTGGATACACAGCTATTCAATCTATGGGTCATTGGGCACGTAAAGCAGACATGATCTTACATTTACATCGTGCAGGTCATTCTACATATACTCGTCAAAAAAATCATGGTTTAAACTTCCGTGTTATTTGTAAATGGATGAGAATGTCTGGAGTAGATCATATCCATGCAGGAACAGTTGTAGGAAAACTTGAAGGAGATCCAAATTCAGTTAAAGGATTCTATGATACTTTATTATTAACTAGTTTAAAAGAAGATCGTAGTTTAGGTATTTTCTTTGATATGGATTGGGCAGCTTTAAGAAAATGTCTACCTGTAGCCTCTGGTGGTATTCACTGTGGTCAAATGCACCAATTAACACATTTATTAGGAGAAGATGTTGTTCTACAATTTGGTGGTGGTACAATTGGTCATCCAGATGGTATTCAAGCAGGAGCAACAGCAAACCGTGTTGCTTTAGAAGCCATGATTTTAGCAAAAAATGAAGGTCGTAACTATTTACAAGAAGGTCCTCAAATTTTAAGAGAAGCTGCTAAAGAATGTCGTCCTTTACAAGTTGCTTTAGATTTATGGAAATCTATTACTTTTGAATATGCATCTACAGATACTTTAGATTACGAAAGCACACCAACTAAATCAGCTTCTTAATTATAAAGTTAAATTTTTTATTTAGAGTAGAACCTTTGAAATTGAGAAGAGTTAAAATTTAAATTATGGCAAGAATTACACAAGGATCTTTTTCTTTATTACCAGACTTAACAGACGAGCAAATCAAAAAACAAATCGAATATGCAATTAAAAAAGGTTATGCTGTTTCTGTAGAATATACAGATGATCCGCATCCTCGTAATTGCTATTGGGAAATGTGGGGATTACCTCTTTTTGATATTGCAGATGCATCAGCTGTTATCTATGAAGTTAATGAAGCTCGTAAAGCTTACCCTAATCAATATGTAAAAATTAATGCATTTAACAATGCACGTGGTGTTGAAAGTACTTCAATGTCTTTTATCGTACAACGTCCTACATTTGAACCAGGGTTCTATTTAGTTCGTAATGAAGTTGAAGGAAGAAAAATTGCTTATACATTACAAAGTTACGCTGTACAAGCAGGAAGCGAAGGAACACGTTATTAATAACCAAAAAATCTTTTTTAGGAATAAACGCCTAAAAAAGATTTAAATTTTTAATTACCTTGATTATTTTTAGAAAATATGTGCAAAAATTTAAGTAATACTTCTTTTAATTTAAAAGATCTTCTTTCTAATACGAACGATTCTATTGATATCCGCGATTGTTATGTAAAAACAGGAATTGAGAAAATTCTTCAAACAATGGATCAAGAATTAGTTGGTTTAAAAAATGTTAAAACAAGAGTTCGTGAAATTTCATCTGTTTTATTATTTGATCGAATTAGAGAAATTCAAGAACTTGGAACATTAAATTCCAGTTTACATATGTCATTTACAGGTCGATCTGGAACAGGAAAAACTTCCGTAGCAACAAAAATTGCTTTAGTTCTTAGAAATTTAGGATATTTAACCAAAGGTCATATTACGAATGTAACTCGTGAAGATTTAGTAGGTCAATATGTAGGTCATACAGCTCCTAAAACAAAAGAACAATTAAAAAAAGCACAAGGTGGTATTCTTTTTATTGATGAGGCTCATCATCTATATAAACCAGATAATGAACGTGATTATGGTTCAGAAGCTGTAGAATTATTACTTCAAGTTATGGAAAATCAGCGAGATGATCTAATTTTAATTTTCTCTGGCCAAAAAGAAAAATTAGAAACATTTTATAATTGTAACCCTGGAGTTTCTTCTCGTATCGGTAACCATGTTAATTTTGCTGACTATACAGTAGAAGAATTAACAGAAATTACGAAATTTTTATTAACTAATGAAAATCGTTATAAATTTTCTGAACCAACTATTAAAATTATTAATCATTATATTCAACAATTAGTTAAATTTCCTGCTTTTTCTAATGTTCGAACAATGAAAGTTTTTTTAAATCAATTATTTTCTTATCAAGCAATTCGTATAGAAAATTCTCTTTTAGAAAAAGGTTTATTAACTTATGAAGATCTTGCTACTTTAAAAACAGAAGATTTTGCTTATTTTACGAAAGAAGATTTTATTAATATTATTGGAAATGAAAATGTAGAATTGTATCCTATCTAAAAATAGGATATTTTTTCTTTTTTTAATAGTTAAAAGGTTAATTATTCAGCGAAGCTATTTTAAAATTATTTTTTTCTAATAGCGAAGATTTTTTCATAACGAAAAATTTGATTTATACTATGCTCTTTTTTCTAGCTACCCCTGAATCTAGTATTATCCAAACAAAAACAACAAAAATTCGAGTTCATTTAAGTAGTGGTATTGCAGAAATTTTAGAGGAACATCAAGATTTAATGGGCAGAATTGATAATGATGTCGTTGAATTTGAATTAAATTTAGATAATAAAGTTGAAATTTCAAAATATTTAGTACAAGAAGGTGTTTTTGTAGTTTCTACAAAAAATACTATTTCTGCTACATCGCAAGGACCAGAAACAGCAGTTTATGTTTACGGAAAACGTATTTTCGAAATTAATTCAAAAACAAAAAATTCCTTAGATGAAATTTCAAAGGAATTTGAAAGTAAATTAAATCTTCTTCAACTAGAAGAACAAAAAATGAATGATGACCAAAATAAGAAAGAAGGAAATGAAATTTCAGCTTCTTATGAATTAGTTAAAACATCTAATTTTTTACTTTTACAACAAGAGGTTGATTTTCTACGTAAGGTAATTACTGTTTTAAAAGAATTTAAATAACCTAAATTCTTTTTAAAAAATTCTAGTTTTTCTTTTGTATGTATAAATTATTTCGCTCTCGAATTCGTACAAAAGCTTATGTAAAATCAAGATTTTTTTTACCAACTGCTTTTCTTTCTTTATCATATTTACCTTTTAGTAGTATTTTAATTCGGTCTTTTTTAACTCGTATTGAAATTTTCCCTACTACAATAACTACTACTTTGACTTTATTCCTTGATATTTTTCTTCTTGTTAACATTTCTTCTATTTGTTGGAAACAATTTTCTCTTTATGAAAAGAATGGTGGATTAAAAAGTTTAAAAAGAATTATTAAATATCCTTTTATTAAACTCTTTTTTTTTTTATATCTTTTCGGGATTTTTGTAACTAGCGCTTTTATTTTACCACTAGCTATTGAAGCATTTACTTCTTCACATTTTACTAATCAAGTTTCTGATCTTCCACCTCCTGAAATAAAGGGAGAGGAAGATGAAAAAACAGCTCAAAAACCAGTAGCAAAAATTTGGCCAATAGAAGAATTATGGGGCGTAGAAACAATTTTTACATGGATTGTTTTAACTCTTTTCCAATTACCAAATTTTATTATTTATGGGAATACTTTTTTTAATGAAGATGAACTTACTTCTTTAACGAAATTTTGGAAAGCTTATAGCTTTTTTGGTACTATTTTTGCTGGTCTAATTACACCAACTACAGATGCAACTACTCAAATAGTTTTGGTTGGAATTGGGATTTCTCTTTTTGGCTTAAGTTTATCGATTAGTAAAAAAAGATTAAGGTATTCGTTAAATAGTGAGTTATAGAATATTCTAACAATTTGTTCTTATTTCTTATCCAAAATAGGTTCGATTTTTTATTAATTTATGATCAAAAATTTACAAAGTATAAAATCTTCTTTTAAATTTCTAACAATTTTTTTTTCGTTCTTTTTCTTTTTTTCTGAAAAAACCTTAGCTTTTCCTATCTACGCTCAACAAGCTTATGAAAATCCAAGAGAAGCAAATGGTCGATTAGTTTGTGCTAACTGTCATTTAGCGCAAAAACCTACTGAATTCGAAGCTCCTACTTCTGTTTTACCTGATACAGTTTTTGAAACGATAGTTAAAATTCCTTATGATTTAAGTAAAAAACAAATTGTAGGTAGTGGTCAAAAAGAAGGGTTAAATGTTGGTGCAATTGTTATTTTACCAGAAGGATTTAAATTAGCTCCTAAAAATAGATTAGAAAAAGAATTAGTAGCAAAAACAAAAGGTGTTTATATTACTCCTTATAGTAAAACAAAAGAAAATATTTTAGTTGTAGGTCCAATAAATGGAGAAAAAAATCAAGAAATTATTTTCCCAATTTTAGCTCCAAATCCTGAAACAGATAAAAGTGTTTTTTATATTAAATACCCAATTTATGTAGGTGCAAACCGCGGACGTGGACAACTTTATCCTACAGGTGAAAAAACAAATAATAATGTTTTTACAGCAATTACATCAGGAAAAATTCAAGAAATTAAAATCAATCCAAAAGACACAGAAGTTACAATTTTAGCTTCTTCTGGTGAAACAAAAACACAAATTATTCCTAAAGGATTAGATTTGATTGTTAAAGAAAATCAAACAATTCAACAAGATAGTCCTTTAACTATTAATCCAAATGTCGGTGGATTTGGACAAACAGAAACTGAAGTTGTTCTTCAAGATCCTCTTCGTATCTATGGTTATTTAGCTTTTTGTTTTTCAATTATCTTAAGTCAAGCAGCATTAGTTTTCAAGAAAAAACAATATGAAAAAGTTCAAGCAGCTGAATTAGATTTTTAAAATTTTAGGAAAATGGAATCGGTCGATTAATTCCATTTTCCTAAAATTTTAATCTTTTTTAATTAATTTTCTCCTAAAATAAATTTTGTAAATTTTGCTACTTGTATATTTTCTCCCAATAAGGCAATATGATTTTTAATATATTCTTCAACAGTTATTTCTGGATCACGAATACAAAATTGATCTAATAAAGTAGATAATTTTAAATTTTTTTCTATTCTTCCAGTTAAAATAGATTGACGAATTTTTTCAGGTTTATTTTGTAAATCTTCTCGTTGTGATTCTATTTTTAATTCCGAATCCCATATTTCTTGTGGAATATCTTTTAAAGAAATATAAGTTACTGAATTTGATGCTGCAATTTGCATAGCTAAATTTCGTGCTAATGTTTGAAATTCTACTCTTCTTGCAACAAAGTCAGTTTCACAATTTAATTCAATTAAAACACCAATTTTTGATCCTGTATGAATGTAACTTGTTATTATTCCTTGTTTTGTTTGTCGACTTCCTTTTTTTTCTGCTGAAGCTAATCCTTTTTGTCGAAGAAATTCTACAGCTTTAGGAAAATCACCTTTTGTTTCAACAAGAGCATTTTTACAATTTAACATTCCTGCACCCGTTTTTTCTCGTAATGATCTAATTTGTTCAGAAGTAATTTCCATACTTTTTTCTTTTTCTATCCTCTGCACGTTAATATAGTCACTATCTTCATTTCAGTCAATTTCTTTTTTTAACTTTAATAATCTTTTGATATACTTAAAGTTATTGCATTTTAACAATTCTTTTTTTTTAAGATGCTACCAAATTGATTAGATTAATTGATTGGAAAAATAGTGAATTTTTTCCAAAGTTAAGTTTTAAAAACATTTTATGAAAAAAACGTTAGCAATTACTGTCTTTAATGAACCAGGTGTTTTAACTCGAATTTCTACGGTTTTTTCAAGCCGAGGTTTTAATATTGAAAGCATTACTGTAGGTCCAACAGAAACAATAGGAATATCTAGAATTATTATTGTTTTACCTGGTGATAATCAAGTTCTTGAACAAATTACAAAACAATTAAATAAATTAATTCAAATAATTGAAGTTAGAGATATCAGTACTAGTCCTTGTGTAGAACGAGAATTGATGTTAATTAAAATTAGATCTTTGCCAACTACACGTTCTGAAATTTTAGAAATTGCTCAAATATTTAAAGCAAAAATTGTAGATATTTCAGATATTTCAATTACAATAGAAGTAACTGGTGATCCAGGAAAAATTGTAACAATTCAACAATTATTAAAAAGATATTCAATTTTAAAAATTGTTCGAACAGGAAAAATTTCATTAGAAAGAGAATTAGGTATTAATACTGAATTTTTAAAAAATAATTAAAATAATTTAATGGGGACGGAGGGACTTGAACCCTCACGATCATAAATAATCAACGGATTTTCAATTTTTCAATTGGACTATCTCTTTACTCTAAAAGAGTAGCTTCCGTTTAGTCTCTGCACCTCCACTATATGTGTTTGGCTCAGGATAAGAAATATCTTTTCCCTGAATTTGAAAGCTTACACAAACTTAAAAAAGTTTGGCTCAAATTTTTAAGTCCGTTGTGTCTACCATTCCACCACATCCCCTTGAATGAAGACGATACCCAGACTTGAACTGGGGAATATAGGATTTGCAATCCAATGCCTTACCACTTGGCTATACCGCCTTCTGACATAAGAATAAAGAATCTTAAAGAAAAAAGCAAGATTTTTCGTATTTTCTCTAAAAAAATTAGTAGTTTTTCATTTTCTAGGAAAAGTATTAGTTATAATAATAGTATCAACTAAAATTTTTAAAAGAAAAAAGTTTGGGACTTATGGTAACAACAACAACAGTAGAAACAAAAAAAATAGCTCAAGAAACTTTACTAACTCCGAGATTTTATACAACAGATTTTCAAGAAATTTCTCAGTTAGATGTTAGTTCAAATATTGAAGAAATTGAAGCAATTATTGAAGAATTTCGTTTAGATTATAATCGTGATCATTTTATTCGTGATAAAGAATTTTTAGGAAGTTGGGATTTTTTTGATGAACCTACTCGTAAGATTTTTATTGAATTTTTAGAACGTTCTTGTACAGCTGAATTCTCAGGTTTTTTACTTTATAAGGAAATTTCTCGTAATTTAAAAAAATATAATCCTTTATTAGCAGAAGGATTTTCTTATATGTCAAGAGATGAAGCAAGACATGCAGGATTTTTGAATAAAGCAATGAGCGATTTTCGTGTTTCTTTAGATTTAGGTTTCTTAACAAAAACACGTAAGTATACTTTTTTTGCACCTAAATTTATTTTTTACGCTACTTATTTATCAGAAAAAATAGGTTATTGGCGTTATATTACGATTTATCGACATTTGGAGAAAAATCCTCGCTTTCGTGTTTATCCTCTTTTCCGTTTTTTTGAAAGTTGGTGTCAAGATGAAAATAGACATGGTGATTTTTTTGCTGCAGTAATGAAATCTCAAAAATCGTTAATTAATACATATGAATCTAAATTGTGGTCAAAATTCTTCTTATTATCTGTGTTTGCTACGATGTATCTAAATGATTTACAACGTACAGATTTTTATTCTACAATAGGTTTAGATGCTAGAAAATTTGATACATATGTAATTAAAAAAACAAATCAAAGTGCTGCAACATTATTTCCAGTAATTTTAGATGTTGATCATCCAAAATTTTTCCCTTTATTAGAACATTGTTCTGAAATGAATGAAAAATTAATTCAACTTGAAAAAAATGAAATGCCAGAGATTTTAAAAACTTTTAACAAAATTCCACTTCTTTTTAATTTAGTAACTGCTCTTTTACAAATTTATTTTTTACCTGCAATTGAAACTAAATATATTTGGAATGAACAATTATTTGAAAATCAACAATTCAAAACAAGTTAAAAGTAATTTTTTTTTAACTTTACTCTTTTCTAGATTCTTAGTAAACTATATATAGAAAAGAAATTCTAATATGAAAATGAAATTAAAAACACGTAAATCTGCCTCTAAAAGAGTGAAAAAAAAAAAAACTATTTTTGCGCGTAAAAAGGCTTATAAAGGACATTTATTACGAAAAAAAAATTCAAAGAGACTGCGTCGTTTATCCGAAGCAAGTTCAATTCATCAATCAGATCAAAAATCTTTTCAATTAATGTTACCTTATTCCTTTTAAAAAAAAAGGAAAATTTTATTCCTTTCAATCATTATGGTTAGAATTAAACGTGGAAATGTTGCGGCTCAACGCCGTAAAGGATATTTAAGTTTAGCTCGAGGTTTTGTCGGAGCTAACTCTAGACTAGCTACTATGGCTGGAGAACAAGTAAAACAAAGTTTAAATTTTGCATATATTGGTAGACGTTTAAAAAAAAGAGATTTTAGACGTTTTTGGATTTATCGTATTAATGCTGCAAGTCGTGCAAGATTAAACATCTATTCAATTTTAATTGGATGTTTAAGAAATATTGAAATTTTTTTAGATCGAAAAGTTTTAGCTTTAATTGCATTTTATGACTTATCTTCTTTTAATCTGATCGAAAGAAAATCACGTCTTTCTTCTATATTCCCAAATCGAGGTTAACCTTTTAAGGTTAACCAAAATAAGAATGTTTTGTTATTATTTATTTATAAGCTGATGTAGCTCAATCGGTAGAGCAGCTGACTTGTAATCAGCAGGTTAAGAGTTCAATTCTCTTCATCAGCTAGAAATCAAAAAGAATTTAAAATTCTTTTCTTTCTACTTTACTATTTATTATTTTTATAATAGTGAGTAAATAGAAGAATATTCAATTGAACGAAGAGATATTAGTATATGGAAACATTTTTAATTAGCAAATTACCAGGAGCTTTTGCTATTTTTAGCCCACTAGCAGATGTTATGCCTGTGATTCCTGTTTTATTTTTCTTATTAGCTTTTGTTTGGCAAGCTAGTGTTGGATTTAGATAAATTAAATCAATAAAATATATCAATGGTAGAACCACTTTTAACAGGAATTGTCTTAGGTTTAATTACAGTAACTTTATTGGGTCTTTTTGTTGCTGCTTATCTCCAATATAAAAGAGGAAATGAATTGGCTATTTAAAGAAAAAATTGGAAAAAATGTCTAAAAAATGTAATAGTTATTACATTTTTTAGAAGATATTTTTAATAAAAGAATAAATAAGAAAAAATAAATAAAAATTTTAAAGTTAGTTGATAATTCTTAAAATTAAATTACCAACTAGCTTTTGTAACTCCTGGAAGGAAACAATCATGTGCAAGTTCACGTAAGGCATTTCGACAAAGACCAAAAAATCTTGAATATCCACGTGGTTTTCCTGTTTTCCAACAACGATTACGTAATCGAATATTTGAACTATTTTTTGGTAACTTTTGTAATTTCTCATTTAAAGAAAAAATTTCTTCTAAAGAAGTTGTATGTTTTAATTGAGACAAAATTTCTTTTCTTTTTTCGAAATATTTTTCAACTAGTTTTTTACGTTTAATTTCTCGTTGAAGCATTGCTTTTTTTGCCATATTCTTTTATAAACTTATTAAGTTAATAAAAAGAATATAGCAAATTTTTTTTTATTCAACAAGCTTCGTATATTTATCCAAATTTACCTAAAGTAGATGCAATTACAAATGGTGCATATGTGAAAATATATCCAATTGTAAAATGTGCTAATCCAACTAAACGTGCTTGAACAATAGAAAGTGCTACTGGTTTATCTTTCCAGCGAATTAAATTAGCTAATGGAGTACGTTCATGAGCCCAAACAATTGTTTCAATTAATTCTTGCCAATAACCACGCCAAGAGATTAAGAACATAAATCCTGTAGCCCAAATTAAATGACCAAATAAGAACATCCAAGCCCAAACAGATAAATTATTCATTCCTAAAGGATTATACCCATTAATAAGAGGAGAAGAATTTAACCAAAGATAATCACGTAACCATCCCATAATATAGTTAGAAGATTCATCAAACTGTGCTGGATTTCCTAACCATAAAGTAATATGTTTCCAATGCCAATAGAAAGTTGTCCAACCTATTGTATTTAACATCCAGAACATAGCTAAATAAAAAGCATCCCAAGCAGAAATGTCACAAGTACCACCACGACCAGGACCATCACATGGGAAACTATATCCAAAATCTTTTTTATCAGGCATTAATTTTGAACCACGAGCATCTAGAGCTCCTTTAACTAAGATTAAAGTAGTGACATGAAGTCCTAGTGCAATTGCATGATGGACTAAGAAATCTCCAGGTCCAATTGTTAAGAATAAAGAATTTTTATTACTATTAATAGCTTCTAACCAATTAGGTAACCATAATTTTTCACTTGCAATTGAAGCTGAACTTACTGTTGAAGATAATAAAGTATCAAAACCATAAACAGCTTTTCCTGATGCTGCTTGAATCCATTGTGCAAAAACAGGTTCAACTAAAATTTGTTTTTCAGGTTGTCCAAAAGCTACAACTACATCATTATGAACATAAAGTCCTAAAGTATGGAAACCTAAGAAAAGAGAAACCCAACTTAAATGAGAAATAATTGCTTCTTTATGATCTAACATTCTAGATAGAACATTATTTTGATTAAGTGCTGGATCATAATCACGAACAAAAAAGATTGCTCCATGAGCAAAAGCACCAACCATTAAAAATCCTGCAATATATTGATGATGCGTATAAAGTGCAGCTTCTGTAGCATAATCACGAGATAAAAAAGCATAGGGATTTAGAGCATAGATATGTTGTGCAACTAAAGATGTAACAACACCTAAAGCAGCTAACGCTAAACCTAATTGCATATGTAAAGAATTAGTAATTGTTTCATATAACCCAATATGACCATTTCCTAATCTTCCTCCTGGAGGTCTATGTGCTTCTAAAATTTCTTTCATACTGTGTCCAATACCGAAATTAGTACGGTACATATGACCAGCAATTACAAATAAGACTCCAATCGCTAAATGATGATGAGCAATATCGCTTAACCAAAGAGATTGCGTTTGTGGGTGGAATCCTCCTTTAAAAGTTAAAATAGCTGTTCCTGCACCTTCAGCAGTATTGTAAATATGATTAATAGTATCAGAATTTTCAGCATAAGCACTCCAATTTCCAGTAAAGAAAGGAGTTAACCCAGCTGGATGTGGTAAAACACTTAAAAAGTTATCCCAACCTACATGAATACCTCTTGATTCAGGAATAGCAATATGAACTAAATGTCCTGTCCAAGCAATTGAACTGAAACCAAAAAGACCTGAAAGATGGTGATTTAAACGTGATTCATTATTTTTAAACCATGCAATACTTGGTTTAAATTGTGGTTGGAGATGAAGCCAGCCAGCTTGTAAAAATAAAAGAGCAACAACAAGTAAGAAGATAGAACCTACATATAAATCTTGGTTTGTTCGAAGACCTATTGTATACCACCATTGATAAACTCCAGATAATGCAATATTTACTGGGTAAAGAACTCCTCCTCGTGTGAAAGCTTTTAAAGCTGTTTCACCAAAATGAGGATCCCAAATTCCATGGGCAATAGGTTTTACTTTTAGAGGATTTAAAATCCATTGTTCAAAATTTCCTTGCCATGCTACATGGAAAAGATTTCCGGCTGTCCAAAGAAAAATAATAGCTAAATGACCAAAATGTGAAGCAAAAATTTTTTGATATAAAGCTTCTTCTGACACATCGTCATGACTTTCTAAATCATGTGCCGTTGCAATACTATACCAGATTCGACGTGTTGTCGGATCTTCACTTAAGACTTGACTAAACTTAGGAAATCTTGTTGCCATTGTAAAAACTCCGTCACGTTTTATGTTAATAAGAATAATTTAATAATTTTATTATTACAGATATTTCGTTTAACTTACCGAAATAATACGAGCTAAGAAGAAAGCCCATGTTGTACCAATACCACCAAGTAAATAGTGTGCTAATCCTACAGCTCTTCCTTGAGTAATACTTAAAGCACGTGGTTGAATTGCTGGTGCTACTTTTAATTTATTATGAGCCCAAACAATTGACTCAATTAATTCTTGCCAATATCCTCTTCCACTAAATAAAAACATTAAACTAAATGCCCAAATGAAATGTGCTCCTAAGAAAATTAAACCGTAAGCTGATAAGGCTGAACCATAAGATTGAATAACTTGAGAAGCCTGAGACCATAAGAAATCTCTTAACCACCCATTAATAGTTAAAGCTCCTTGTGCAAAATTTCCACCTGTAATATGAGAAATTGTATTTTGTGGTGTAATTGAACCCCAAATATCAGATTGCATTTTCCAACTAAAATGGAATAAAACAACAGAAATACAGTTATACATCCAGAATAATCCAAGGAAAACGTGATCCCATCCAGAAACTTGACAAGTACCACCACGACCAGGACCGTCACATGGGAAACGGAATCCTAAATTTGATTTATCTGGAATTAAACGTGAATTTCTAGAATAAAGTAATCCTTTTAGAAGAATTAATGTTGTTACATGAATTGTAAATGCATGAATATGGTGAACCATAAAATCTGCAGTTCCTAAATTCATCGGCATAATGGCAATTTTTGATCCTAAAACAACTGGATCACCACCAAAAATATAACTTGCAGTCGCTAATGAATTAGGTGAAGTATTTCCTGGTGCAATTGTATGCAAATGTTGGATCCATTGTGCAAAAATAGGTTGTAATGCAATTGCTTTATTTGAGAACATATCTTGAGGTCTTCCTAAAGCTTGCATTGTATCGTTATGGATATAAAGACCAAAACTATGGAAACCTAAGAAAATACAAACCCAATTTAAATGGGAAATAATAGCATCACGATGTCTAATAACACGATCTAATAAATTGTTATAGTTTAATGTAGCGTCATAATCACGAACCATAAATATAGATCCATGAGCTGCACCACCAACAATACAAAATGCACCAATCCACATATGATGTGTAAATAATGACAATTGCGTTGGATAATCAATAGCTATGTATGGATAAGGTGGCATTGCATACATATGGTGAGCAATGATAATTGTTAAAGATCCTAACATTGCTAAATTGATTGCTAATTGAGCATGCCATGAAGTTGTTAAAACTTCATATAAACCTTTATGACCTGAACCAGTAAAAGGACCACGATGTGCTTCTAAAATTTCTTTCATACTATGTCCAATACCGAAATTAGTACGGTACATATGACCAGCGATGATAAATAAGACAGCAATAGCTAAATGATGATGAGCAACGTCTGTTAACCATAAACTAGCCGTTGTAGGGTTTAAACCACCTTTAAAAGTTAAAATATCTGAATATTTAGACCAATTTAAAGAGAAGAAAGGAACTAAACCTTCTTTGAAAGATGGATATAATGCACTAATGAATTCTCTATTAATTAATAGTTCATGTGGATCAGGTAGATCTTTTGGATCCATTCCAGCATCTAATAATTTATTAATAGGATTTCCAATGTGAATTTCATGACCAGCCCAAGCTAAAGACCCTAAACCTAATAAACCAGAAAGATGATGGTTTAACATAGATTCTGCATTTTGGAACCAATCTAATTTTGGAGCTGCTTTATGATAATGAAACCAACCAGCAAAAAGCATCAAAACAGACATTGCTAAACTTCCTAATGCAATACAATATAATTGTTGTTGAGTTGTTACACCTTCTGCACGCCAAATTTGGAAAAAACCTGAAGTTACTTGAATTCCTTGGAAATTTCCTCCAACATCAGCATTTAATATTTCTTGACCTACGATAGGCCAAACAGATTGTGCACTAGGTTTAATTTGTAATGGATTAATTAACCAAGCAGTATAGTTAGAAAAATATGCTCCATGGAAATGCATTCCACTTAACCATAAAAAAATTACTGAAAGTTGACCAAAATGTGCACTAAAAATTTTTCTTGAAATATCTTCTAATGATTTTGTTTGTGTGTCAAAATCATGAGCATCTGCATGTAAATTCCAGATCCACGTAGTTGTTTTTGGACCTTTGGCTAAAGTTCGAGAAAAATGCCCTGGTTGAGCCCATTTTTCAAAACTTGTTTCTACTGCATCTAAATCAACAAGGACTTGGACTTTTTTGCTTTTTTTAGTATCTTGTGGAGTTGTGATCATATTTGAAGTTAGTCTCAAATTTCTAATTAACTGTATTCACTAATAAACTACACATCTAATTCAAGTTTGATGTGAAGTATAAAATTGAAATTTTAAAAATTAAAAGACTAAAATTTTTTTTAATTAAATAATTAAAAAGATTTGTTTAAACTTTTAATTCAAACAAAAGTCTGTATAAACTTTTTATAAAAGATTATTGACCAATAATAATTATAACACATTTATTTGACATTTTTCATATATATTGCTTTTATCACTATGGTTTGTTATCATAAATGCTGATAGTTTTATAAATTTTAGGGTCGGTGCCCGAGTGGTTAATGGGGATGGATTGTAAATCCATTGATTTTTATCTACGTAGGTTCAAATCCTACTCGACCCAATAAATAGTTAGTTATTCATTTAATTGTTCTACTAAACCAATCATCTGAGAATTACTTTTCCCTGGACTTACCATAGGATAACAATTTTCATTTTCAATTACATTTACGTCAAGAATAGCAGCTTTTTTTAAAGATTTTATTTCTTTTATTTTTAATTCTAATTCTTCAAATGAATTAACTTTCGTACCAAAAAGACCATAAGCTTTTGCAACTTCAGCAAATTCTGGCATACCATTTTTCATATATGAATTAGAGAATCGGTTTCCATAAAAAGATTCTTGCCATTGTCTCACCATTCCTTGCCAACCATTATTAATAATAACTACTTGAATATTTAATTGATATTGTGCAATTGTTCCTAATTCTTGAATATTCATTTGAAAACTTGAATCACCACTAATACAAACTACATTTTGGTAAGGATGTGCAATTTTCGCTCCTATTGCAGCTGGTAAACCATACCCCATAGTTCCTAATCCAGCACTTGTAATCCATTTTTTTGGTTGACAATTAAGTAATTGAGCTGACCACATTTGATGTTGACCTACGTCAGTTGTAAAAAATGCATCAATATTATTTTTTCCTAAAAAATCTATTGTTTTTTGGGGTGATAATTTTTTAGATTCATAACTTACTGGTAATAATGGATATATTTCTTTCCAACGATACAAGCGATTTAACCAAGCAAAAGTATGTTGTATATCAATAAAATTAATAAATCTGGCTTGTTTAAAAACTTCTAAAAAAATTTTACGTAAATCTCCAACTATTGATAAGTCTGGTAAACGATTTTTGTTTATTTCTGCCGGATCAATATCAAAATGAATAATTTCAGCATCTGAAGCAAATTCTTCTAATTTTCCTGTAACACGATCATCAAATCTTGCTCCTAAAGCAACTAAAAAATCACATTCACTTACAGCAAAATTTGCATAAGCTGTACCATGCATTCCTAACATTCCCAAAACTAAATGATCTTTTTCATTAATAGCACTTTTTCCCATTAATGTTGTTGTAACTGGAAGTTGAAAGAGTTTTGCCAATTGTTGTAATGTTTTAAAGGAATTTGACCTAATGATTCCTCCTCCTACATAAAGTAAAGGTTGATATGCTTTTTGTAATCTTTCAAGAAATTCTTTAATTAAAGGTCTTCTAGAACCATGTTCTGTTCTATAATTTATTTTTTTGAATAAATCTTTTATTTTTTTATATTTTGAACTTGAAATTTCTTCTAAACCCACATCTTTTGGAATATCTATTAAAACTGGTCCTGGTCGGCCATTTTGTGCTAAAAAAAAAGCTTCTACTAATATTTCTGGTAATAATTCTGTATTTCTTATGGTATAAGAATGTTTAACAATAGGTAATGTAATTCCAAAAATATCTGTTTCTTGAAAAGCATCTGTTCCAATAAAAGTTCTGCCAACTTGACCTGTGATAACTATTAAAGGAATTGAATCCATTCTTGCATTAACAATTCCTGTAACTAAATTTGTAGCCCCAGGTCCTGATGTGGCAAAACATATTCCTGGTTTATTTGTTGCTCGTGCATAAGCATCAGCTGCATGAATGGCTCCTTGTTCATGTCTAACTAAAATATGTTGGATTAAATTATCTTTTTCCCAAAAAAATAATTCATCATAAATTGGAAGAATTGCACCTCCAGGATATCCAAATATGTGTTCCACACCATTTTGAACTAAACTATCTATTAATACATAAGCTCCTGTGCGTAAACAATTGTTTTTTAAATTCATAAAAAATAATAAATTTGTTAATTTTAGAATGTTTGACTAAAAAAATTAGTACATTAGGTTCAACTGAAAAAGGAAATCTTGATGGAGTAATTGATGTTACTGATCAATAAAGAAATACGAACATAGAACC
>Ga0304729_1000440_pt1 | contig 31071 bp, 29 predicted proteins | sample C_131016_MF_Meta_FD_190475 | JGI IMG/M metagenome (GOLD analysis project Ga0304729, IMG submission 190475) | Freshwater microbial communities from Lake Croche, Canada to study carbon cycling - C_131016_MF_MetaG (v2) (version 2) | ecosystem: Environmental > Aquatic > Freshwater > Lake | place... | reverse complement strand
TTAACAAGGGTATTAACTTATTTAACAGCTACTTACTACCATAAACATTAAAAGAAATCATATCAAAATTCTATTGTGATACTATTCTAATAACTTCTTTTATATTACACAAATATAGAGTTAAAGTTTTAATTCTCCAAAAAAAATTTAATATATATGGAGTATGAAATATATCAAACAAAGATACCAGTTTTTAAATGAGGCTTTTGACTCAAAAGCTATTTCTAAAACATTGGCATATTTAGATAAAGTTGGAAATAAATCTAAGTTTGAATTTCTTAAAGTATTAAAAAAAATGAAGGATAATTATGATTATCCTATTGATAAAATAGATGATGCTTTTATAAAATATACAAATAGAAAAGAAGCTCTTAAAATAAAGTTTGATGGTGAGTTACAAAATTCTTGGAAAATATACTGTATAAAGTTTTGGTTTTCCTTGGAATTAGGATATTTAGGATATACTGCTACATCAAATAAAAATTATAAATATTCAGTTTCAAAAAGTGGTAAAAACAATGCTTTTGATAATGGTGAGTTAAATTATATAAAAACTAAATTTGATATAAAAACCGGTTTATTAACTCCAGTAAAAGATTACGCATCACTTAGAACTGGTGAAAAAGTGATAGGTTGTTTTGCAAGTCATCCCGATCATGATTATATATCACCAGCTACTATTATAGTAGAAAATGGTAGAATATTTGCTATACAAAATGTTGCTGAAGGAGATACACCAAGTGAGTATCAAAATTGGGAAGAATTCGGTAGAAATAGTTGGACTCTTGGTAGAATAGGTGATGTGGGAAATGACCACAGTAAGTTACATCATTATGAGAATGATGATAAACCACTAAGAGTAAAATTGGATGGTACTAATGAAGTTTCTGAAAACCCATTAGAATGGAATTTACCAGTTAGATCAAGTGGAAATATATCAAACTGGGGAGATGATTATTCAAGTATTGAAGATGATAGTGAGTTAGATAAAGCTGACTTTTCAATAGTTTTATTCTTTGATGATATGATTAATCCTGATAAAGCTGAATTTTATGAAAGACCATCTGACATTTCAAAAGAAAGAGAAGAATCTCGTAAAGGAGCTCTTAAATTAATGTCTGATGAAGACATTAAAAAAGCTAATTTAGAAAGGTATTTAAATAAATTAGTATCTCTAATTGGAGTTTCAGCAGATAAATCAGATGTTAAAAATCTACAAAAAGTTATTAGAACTTCATTAGCAGGTAAGTATTCACTTATTTCTATATTTTCTGGTAACTATAAAGGAATTGATATTGATAATTTTATAAGTTATTTATATACTCTGATAAAACACCTCAAAGATTCCAAAGATATTGAAGATGAAAGAAGTTTGACACTTTTTAAGAGAGATAGAGAATACTATTTTAAAGAAGTAATGAATCAATATAAAACAATCTATAATAGATCTTTAACCCTTAAAAAATCTTATGATAACTCATATAACTGGATTATAAAAAATCACAGCAGTGAGAGTGAAGAAGATATTTTAATCATAGAAATACTATCTAAAGTTATAGAAATTGGTAATAAAATATTTGATATTGTTTCTACCCAAGAAGTAAATAGTATTCAAGATATGAAAGTTCTTAAATCTAAAATAGACACTATTAAAAACATATTATTTGAAGATGTTTTTTTACTACCAGATAGAATACAAGCTATTTTTAAATATTTTAATGATTTATCAGATGTTAGTTATTATATGGATAGAATAAGTAAAAAAGATTTAGAAGAAACTAAAGAAAGATTAGAAGATATTGAAAAAGCAGTTATCTCTATATTAAAATAATATATACAATGATATGAAATACATAAAGACATATAATATATTTGAATCCAAAGATGTTGGATTATCTAATATAGTTTATAAAAATATTTTAAAAGACCTTAAAAACTATGATGTATATAAATCTTATGGATATGCTGATATTAGAAAATTAAATTCTATAAGTAGTATAAAACTACCATTTACTGAGAGTGCCTATATGAACATGGCTGGTAAAATATACTCCGATAAATATACTAAAGATGGTGAGTTTATAAATTACGATGTTGATGGTGACTATGAATACACCTATGAAATTGATGATTATAGTGCTAATCATGAGATATACAGTGACTATGATAACTTGAAAATTCTTAAGTATATTAAAGATATATCTGGTAGTAAATTAAAACTATGTGATTTAGGATGTGGGATTGGTACTCTTCTATATTTTAGTAAAAAGATAGGATATGATGTATTTGGTGTTGAATATCAAAAAGAACTAAAGAGTATTCATGATAGTCTTGGTTTAGATGTTGTTTATGGAGACTTTTTCAAAATGGATATGTCTTTTTTATCTAAGTTTGATGTTATCTATCTATATAGACCAATTGAAAATAAAAATAAGATGAAGGAATTAATTAACTTAATATTTAATCATATGAAAAAGGATGCTATTATTGTATATAGTTATCCATATGATGTAGATGATGATAGATTTAATATTCTTGGATCAACTCATGATCAATTCATTATGACTAAGAAATAACAATCTAAAGTGAGTTTAATTCTCTTTCTCTTTCAATAACTTCGTCTAATAATAATAAACAATCTCTTTTAAGGTCTTTGTATTTCTCTAAATCATCAATATTACCATATCCTTTAAATCTGTCTATTTCTTTTTGTATAGATTTTACTTCATCTAAGATAGATTTTTTTATTGAGAGTAAATCTGTTTTAACAACTTCTTTTATTTCAGGAATCAGTGACTTAAAGTAGGGATTTGAAATAATAATATCTTTATAAAAGAATATACTAAACTCCTTAAGCATTTTGGTAAGATGCACAATAACCTCTTCCTCATTTTGAGAGTTCTCTAAAAGTTTTACTACTTGTTGAAATTTCTCTTCCCTGTTCATGATTAAGCAACTCTTCTTAAATCTCTTTCAACATCTCTCTTTTTAATAGAGTCTCTTTTATCCCACATCTTCTTTCCTTTAACAACAGCAATCTTCATTTTGATTTTATTGTTTAAAGTAAATATACTTAGAGGAACAATAGTTACTCCTTTATCTTGAATGAGTTTTTCTATTTTATTAATTTCAACTCTGTTTAGGAGTAGTTTTTTATCACGGTTATCATCATGAACATCACCAGAATAGGATTGTTTATATTTAGCTACCTTTACATTCTTTGCCCAAACTTCACCATTTTTAATATAGATAAAAGAATCACCAATAGTTACATCACCTTTTCTAATAGATTTAACTTCAGTTCCTATAAGCACAACACCTGCTTCAAACTCTTGGAGTATTGAAAACTCATAATGTGCTTTTCTATTAGTTGTTATGTTCATAGTTACAATAATTATATTCTTTTAATTTATCAAATGATATTAATATATCATCACCGTCATTACCAAATCTATTCTTTACTACTTTAATTGAGTTATCTTTCATAACTAAAGCCAAATCTGACATATAGATTGGTTGACTACCTCCTGAAAAATTTGTAATATCAGAATTATCTGTATTTTTTCTACTATTGTATAGTGTTGTGAGAATCAAAAGTTTATAAGGTTGTTTTTCAGAAACAGAGTACATATCTTCTCTTATTTTCTCAATAATATTCTTTATTTGTCTTTGTCTACCTATTAAATCATCTGACTTATATCTAATATCATTTAGGTCTAAAACAAGATACTCTGGATTGTTTACAGTTTCACCATTTTCTAAAATTGATTGAATTTTTAAATCTCTTAGAAAAGATTTAAAAGAAAAAGACGAGTCTATTTCGGGAATCACCACATGAGGTAATTTTGAAATAATCTCGTCTTTGATTCTTTCTTGTTTAAATGTATATCCTAAAAGAGATACATCAGATTGTTTTAATAAATCAAATAGATAATCTATTTCCATTAGGAAAGGTGTTTATCAATAATTTCTACTAATTTTTGTTTGGTTATAGCACCAGTGCTCCTATCAACAATCTCACCATTCTTATAAAGAAGAATTGTTGGAATATTTCTAACACCAAGTTCGGTGATAGTTTCTCTATTTGAATCAGCATCTAATTTACCAACAGATAATCTGCCTTGATAATCAGAAGATATCTCATCAACAATTGGAGAAATCATTTTACATGGACCACACCAAGGAGCCCAAACATCCACAAGAACCAAATTAGATCCAACGAATGTATTATAGTTTTCTTTATTTAATTCAGTTATATAAGCTACCATAATTTTATTTTTATTTTTTATATTAAAAATTTACTAAAAAGTTTTGACTTTGACTACTATCATTCTTCAATATTCTTCTAACCTTATTCCTTGTATCATTGATAATTTCTTTTCTAACAGATAATTCTAGAATAAGAGCGGTTTCATCATCTAATACTAAATCCTTAGTTACTTTAATTTTTTCTAAAATAGAAATAGCAATTAAAGGATCCTCTTTGAATTTATCTAAAAATGTTTTGATGATATCAATTTGTTCAGATATCTTTAGACCTTTAAGATTCTCAATAGATTTCGGAGCATATTGTGAAAATCTTGATAATAGTTCTAAATCTTCATTATTAACCTCTCTATCAATGTAACTAACATTAGTGAAGAAGTAATAAACATTTTTCCAAATATTTTGAAGATTTTCATTACCCCAGATATTTCTCATATAAAATAAGAAATCTACTGACTTACTTATAATATTTACATTATTATCTGGTGATCCAAATATTTTACCAAAAGAAGGACTAGTATTAATAAAATAGGGAATTTCAAGTTCTGGACTACCATCTTCTACTTTAGATTTTAAGTAATAAAGTTCGGTATCATCACCATATTGAGATTTAACATATTGTTCGGCTTCCGTATCTCTAGATAAAGAAAACATAGTATCAAGTATATCTAAATTATCTTTATACATTTGGTGATATCTTTCCTTAAATCTAAATTTGATTCTATCAGAAAAATTATGACCAAGAGCATATTGTAAAAGTTTAAATTCAAAAGTATCTACTCCTGCTTTTAACTCTTTACTTTTTTTAGCAATTCTAACCGCTGTATGTGAAGGTGTCATAAGGTTTGTAACCTTTAATGTTCCTGTTTTTAAGAACTCTTCAAAATCAGGAGTCCAAGATATCTCATCTTTTTCAATAGAGTATCCAATTCTTGTAGCATTGATATCAAATGATTTAATAATTAAAGAAGGGTCTTTACTATTTGATTTGTACTTAACAATATTAAATATATCATCTTTAGTAGACTCAACTATAGAATAGAAATCCTTAGTATATGTATTAAAACACATACCAGTATAATCTTCACCATATTTAGTTTCTTTTTCTTGGTAGTTAAAAAGTGTTGACTTGTCAGACTTATCAAAATTTTCTTGAATGCTATCAAAAACAAAAACATCAATATCATTTACAATGGCTTTATTGCCAGATACCAATTCCCAAACAATGTTGGCAATTGACCCACCCGCAATAAATCCGCTTTTAGGTAAACCCCATTCGGATTTAATCCTTTCTATGGCTTGTCTGCCTAATAATTCTATATTCATCTTGTTAGTTTTTAAAAGCCTTGATTAACATCAAGGCTTTATATTATAAATACATTTCATCTATCTCATCAAATTCACTTTGTGTTTCTTTGATAAGTATAGCTCTTCCGTTTCTAATTTGTGATTTTACTGTTGATAAATTAAGATTTAATTCATCAGAGATGTCTTTATAAGACATCTTTTTAATTTCTCTCATTTCAATCACCTTTTTATATGGGTTTTTTAATTGAGATATTTTACCTTTCATGATATCTGCTTTTTTAGCATGTACCTCATGTAGGTATGAATAATCTTCTTCTTCTTGAATAAAATCTTTCATTGTTGTTCCTTCTTCATCATACTCAAAATCCATAGAAGTTGTTTTCTTTTGTATTTTAATTTCTTGAAGTGCTAAGTTTTTGGCTATTGTAAATAACCAAGTAGAAAATTGTGATTTTTCTTTTTCATACTTTTCAATTTTATCAAATGCTGATAAAAATGATTCTGTTGAAATGTCTTCAGCTTTTTGAGTATCATTACAGATTTTAGAAGTGAAGTAAACTAATTTAGGGTAGTACTTTGTGTAAAGACTGTTAAAATCTTTTCCGGTTCTTTCTTTGAAAACTTTCTCTTGTTCAGAGAATAGGATTGTTGTTTTTACTTTAGATTGCATATATCGCCATTTATTTTTTTGTTGACTGCCTTTGTTAGCTATCAATTTTGGTTTTTAATTCTTTTTATTGCCGTTAATTTCCGTTAATCTTAATTATATTATATAAAATATATATAAAAAAGTTTCAACTTCATTAAGACAATTTACGGTAATTTTGAAAACTTTTAACAGCTTTTTTCAGGCTTTTATTTCTAGTCACAATCTGTGATTCCTTGTTAATATTTGGGTCACTTGGGTTGTAAGTACCAATCTGATAAACTTCAAAGATACCTGTGTATTCATTGAAATGAATAGCGACTCCATATCCGAGTTTTTTTAATTTTTTCTGTTTCATATATTTGTTTTAGTATAATTATTTAGTTGTCAAAAAAGAAACAACATCTTACATTTTTTGGGTCAGGATCAATAGATTTCATAGTCTCAATTGTTTCCATAAATTCACCTAACATTTCATATTTTGACCAATTATAATTCATCAGCTCATCTAAAGTAAAATAAGAGTGTGAGTGTCCATCACCATCCCATCTATCTACAGCATACTTGTATCCAGATGATAAATCTTCAGGTATTCCTCTTGGATAATCTATTGGTTCTACACCACCACTATTTCTAACATCAGCCAAAATAGAAAATAGATAATAGTTTCTACCATTATACATTTCATCAGCGTGCCAACTATCATCTTTAGACCAGGAATCAGCAGAAACCCATCTATAATTAGGTTCACAATTTTCTAATATTTCTTCTAGCTTAGAATCTCTATCCTCAGATAAATCTTTTGGACCTTCATACTTATTGTCTGAAGTCCATCTTTCTGTAAAAAAGTGTATGTCGGCGCCCATGTTAATTTATAATTTGATTTAATTTATTTTCTCTTTTTAATTGAATACTCAATTGTTTAAATATATCTTTAGTTATATCTTTAGAATTCATTTTGAAATGTATTCTAAATGATTGTTCAAATCCGAACTCACCAACATTTATTCTTTTCTCAAGTATCTTTCTCTCTTTTCTATTAGTAATTGATAACCACTCTAAACATAATTCCGGAGTGGCTCTTTTAGAAAAATCTTCAAGCATTCTATCCCACTCAAAATCCAATGAATCTTGTTCATCAAACTTATGACCACAAAAACAACATTGATATAATTGTTCTCCTTCTAAAATAATAACCAAGTCAGTTGCTTTACCATCTGGATTACAAGTTTTGCAATCACACTTATTTATCTTTTCGCATTTAGGACAAAGTAAAGCCATTATTTTAATATTTGTTCTATTTTTCTATTTCTTAAGTCAGATAAGGTACCAAAATTTTCTAACTTAACCTTGCATAATTTACCTTTATTTTCATCATCCTCAGTTGACCAAACTCTAACTCTTTCTATATCTCTGGATGGTGAGTATAATCTTGTATTAAGATAATATAGTTTACCAACTGTTAATCTACTATGATTTTCTTCTGGTTCATCACCTAAATACCATAGTCCTATTCTTTGACCATCAGGATCAGAAATATACATAATATGTGGAAATGTTATATCTTCAAAGTTCATATTAATTTAATAATGTTTCTAATTGTTCAACTGTAATAACTTCAACTCCCAATTCAATAGCCTTCTTCTCTTTAGAAGAACCACTACCTACTGCCTTCATAACTAAGTATGATGTGTTTTTACTTACACCACTACCAATCTTACCACCTCTACTCTCAATAACTGATTCTAAATCTACTCTTCGAATTCCAGTAAACACAAATGACTTACCATCAAGATCCGTGCCAACTTTTGCAGCTTCTACTTTTTCAACAATTGTGACAGGTAAATCTTTAATAAAATCAAAGAATATATCATATGAGTCAATATATGATTTAGCCGATACTTCAGCAAATCCTTCAATTGACATTACCTGGTCAATAGTTGGTTTAGTTGTAAACCCTTCTAATAGAACTAATTTCTTAGAACCTAATCCTTTGAATATACCAGTAGCATGTTGTAGTTTAGACAATTGAACATTACTAACAGACTTTTGAACTGAGTCAAAAACTATCTGAGCTTTTCTTTTACCAAAACGATCAATCTTTTCTAAATCTACTTTTTTAAGATTTAATATATCTTTAATACTTTTGTAACCAGCATCCCATAATTGAGTGATAACTCCTTCTGACACATTGTCTGATTCCAATATTTCAAAGAAAGCAACAATCTTTTTTAATTTCTGATCGTCAGTTTCTGTTAAAGTAATTAACTCAATACCTGCTTCGTTCCAATCTACTTCAACACCTTCAATTGTAGGTTGAATAAAATCAACTGGAGTAATAACATCAGCAATGATTGGAATAACCATTCCTGAGCGTTTTACAACTACTTTAGCACCTACTCCAAGTCCTAAGTCTTTTACAAAACGAGCGTTGTTACCAGTCACATTAGACACCGTAACACCATCTAATTTAACAGGAGTGATGTGTAAAATAGGTTTTAATAAACCTTGTTTAGAAATATTCCAAGAAATTCCGATAACATCTGTTTCAGCAGATTGTTCAAAACTTGGATGTTTAAAGGCCCGAGCCCAAACGGGATTGTTTGAAGAAGTTTCGCGCCCTAATTTATTTTGTAATGTTAAGTCATTAATTTCAATGATAATGCCATCAATTTCAAAATCAACAGACCATTTGTGAAATAAACTAATAAGTAAGTTTTCTGTTAATTCGGATATTTTACAAACATGATAGTTTACTTTTTTTTCTTGACCAATATTAAGTTCATCAAGTAATTCTTTTTTAGTGTTAAATTTAATATTTTTATTTGGTATACCACCATATTTAATATACTGACAATCTTTTAGAGAATCACTTACAGTTTTAGAGTTTAGCAAACCAGAAACTAAGTTACGAGGATTTGAAAAATCAAGAGAGAATTTATCAATGAATACTTGTTTAGGTATCATTACTTCACCATAAGTATATGAAAAAGGAAATGTAAAATTATTAATAAATGAGCTTGTGCTTACTCCATCATTATATAAATGATTTTTAATTAATTTGTAGTGTTCATCGGATTTTTGTCCAAATTCACCATCTCCTCGTGTCCAAGATTCTTTACTTTGTTCATTAACACAAAGAGAAAGACCATCAAACTTAGGAGTCATTATAACTAATTCATTTTGATTTATTCCTTTAAGACGAGTCCAATTATCTATGTCTTCCATAGATTTTATTTTATTCATTGAAGCCATTTCAATAGGTAACTTACTCTTACGAGTTTCATCAACAACCACATGTCCTACTTTTGTTAGTAGTTCATCATTAGGTGATAACATTGATAATTCTTCAACTAATTGGTCATATTTAGCATCTGAAATTATAGATTTCCCAGAGCGATAAGCCTCATTGGCTTTAATAATTTGTTCTTTTAATTGTTCTATCATATTACAAAGATAAGTAATTATTTTTAAATATCATAAAATAAAAAACAAATTACAAAGAAAAAGAGAGAATTTAATATATAATAAAAAATCATCAGATTAAAATGTCAGCAAGAAGTTCATTTCCAGCAGTAGCAGAACAAATAATAACATATAATAAGAATTTAACAGAAATTCTATCAAAAATAAACGCACTTCAAACAACTACAGAACCTGTAATTAATGTTCAGATAGTTGATGCTAGTGGTGTTATTACACAATATTCATTACCATCTTTTTCATATTTGAAAGGTGAAATTGATAGACTTAATAATAATATAAATTCACTTTATAATTTAAATACATCAGGTGCTTTAGTATCTGAGAGTTCTGGTAATAAGTTTAAGAAAGTTATTACTATCGATCTTAATAAAGAACCAACTCCAATAGCTGAACTTCAAACATTAACTACATTTAAATCAAGTAAGAACTGGATATTTGATGGATTGTTGAATCCATTACTTTCTGTTGAATTAGATCTTTCTGGTAAAGTTGAGGATAATGTTAGGAAATGTTTAGTTAGAAGATATATTGTTGATTTTGCTGTAGATGCTGCTGGTAATTTAACTCCACTGGGTCAATCAGCATTAAATAGTTTTAATACTCAATTTAATGGAAAATCTAATATCAATATTGATGATTTTGTTAATTGGTATAATACAACGGCTGGTTTAGTAAGTCCAACAAATCCAAATTATGATGAACAAGTTTTTGATTTAGATCCTAATCAGTTATTATATGATGGAGTTTTTAGTGTATTAGGCACAGAAGAAGACAAGTTGAATAGAAAACTTTGGTACTATTTAAATACATTTGATTTTTTAGTTACAGATACAAATGAAGTAAGACAATTAGCAATTAATGATGAAGTTATTATAAATACTGCTCAATCTAATACAAGATATAAAATTATTGAACTTTCTAAAGTTGAGTCAAACTATAGAGTTAGATTTGAAAGAGTAGAAGGAAATCAACCAATACCAGTAGGAATAGGCACTTTAAAAATATATTCACCAGTTGTTTATACAAAAACTGTTAAAGTTAGTGTAGGTTATAATGAAAGAAATATTATTTTCTTAAAGCCAATGAATGCTGATACAAATTTAATTGCTAAAAATTGGAGCGGTGGTACTGCATATTGGACAAATGATTTAAGATTATCATCTACTGATGATAGTAATGGTCTTACTATGGAAAAATACTATATTGATTATGTATATGATTATGGTGAAGTATTACAAGATTTAGTAGCAAAGAAAACCCCTAATAAATTAGCAGGCACACCAGTTGCTCCAACATTAAACACTGAAAACTTTAAAGTAGTTCAGATTAATAAACATTTAACAGACTCTCCTGACTCAAACTTAATAAAGACAAAACATAACTTAATGATGTCTTTAAAATCTGAAGTTACTCAAATTAATGACTCAATTGAATCAAAGAATAAAAAGTCTAAAGTACAAAGATTTACTTCTGATTCTGAAAGAAAACAAGTAGATTTAGAAAAAGATTCTCTTACAAAACAAAGAGAAAGTAAGTCTAAATTATTATCTACTGTTACACAGGAGATTATTGATCTTTCAAAATCACCATCTCTTACAAAGATACAACCAAAATTCTCTGTGAGGGGTTTCTGGAATATTCCAGATGCTATTATAACTAAAGGAACTATTCCACAAGAGATTGTTCAATTTAGAGTTCAATATAGATATATATCTAAAGATGGTAAAGAAACCCCTACTGAGACATTCAAAATAAAAAGTATGGCAGGTAAAAATCAAACAGCGGTTTTTTCTAACTGGAGTGAATTTAAAACTGATGCTAGAAAAAGAATCTATAACACAGTTAATGGAACATATACTTGGCAAATAGAAGATATTGAAAATGCTGATACACCAAATATCAATCAAATTGATATCCCAATTCAATCAAATGAGAAAGTTGAAATGAGAATTAAATCTATTTCAGAAGTAGGTTGGCCTGAGTCAGCAGTTGAATCAGATTGGTCAGATGTATTAACTATTCAATTCCCTGATGATTTAAACAATGTTTTAAATGAAAATGACTTTATCCTAAAAGAAGCTTCAAAAGAGGAATTAAAAACAGGGTTAAATGCTGAACTTTCCGCAAAAGGATTAGATCAACATTTATCTGGAACAATAGTTGTTGGAAATAAAACATATAATCACACATCAGATGCTATTTTATCTGGATTCAAAGATGCAAATGGTGTATCATTAGACTTATTAACATATTTAAAATCTCTACAAGATAGAATTTCTTCATTAGAAGATAAAATTAAAAGAGCTAAAGGTGAGCTTCAAGTTGTTATTCTTAGAAATAATAAAGAATTTATTGTTGATAATGGAGCAGAGGTTACATTTAATATAGAATGTGAAGATTATTTAGATTCATTTGTTGGATCTGCTCAATCTAGACAAGTACAAGCGGGTAGAATTTTCACTAACAATATTTATGTAATTAAAGACTTTGTTGTTAAGGTTAGAAATAACTCAATTGATTCACCATTAGGTTTACTTTCAAATAGAAGTTATGTTCAAAATTCAGACATGTATAATACAGGAGCCCCTCAAGTATTCTGGGTCAATGATAAAGATGAATTATTAACATCTGCTGCAACTGGTCAAACAAGAACTCAATTGAATAATCAATTTTTATGGAATGTTAACTTTGAAACTATAAATGATTCTCAGACAATAGTTACAAAATTATCTGAGAATGTAGGTAATGCTTTTGCAACTAATAACTCAAACTCTATTACTTCAGTATTAGCATCTAATGAATTTAATGTTGGGTATAATGAAACAACTATACTATCATTTGTTGGTAATAATAAATCATTGTTAGATACTAAGAAATGGATAGATACAACAGTTAGTGTATCTTCTACTACTAAATTATTAAGTACTATTCACGCAGTTACTCCAACTTTAGAAGATTTAACTGAAACAAACACTGAGAAAATAAAAACAGTAAATGGTGGAGATAACAAAGCTATTTTAGTTCCAATAAACATATACTTTAAGATGAACGCTCTTGATCCTAATCAAAGTGGATTAAACTATGAGTATATTGATTTAAACTCTACTAGAAATACAATTAAACACATTAAAAAGTTGAAATTTTTCTTAGAAAATGAATCAGATAACAAATCATTTCAATTTTCTATTAAGTTTAACATTAACAGAAGCAAGGTAGTTGTTAAAAAGACAGCTACTCCGGTAAATTCAGAAATTAGATAATGGATAGTTTTTCAATACTTAAAACAAATGTAGGTCTAACAACTAACCTAAAAATAGTTGTTGATTCAAACTATGGATTATTCATGGAGAGTATTGACTCTGCAACAGAATTATCAGCATCTAAATTCAAAAGAGTTAGATTTAATAAAGATAATTACTTTGATGAATTCTTTTCATTCTTTTATAAAAATCTACCAGCTGAAATAGCGTTTCATATTAAATATGAAGATGATAATGATAATCAGTTTACTACTTTTGAAAGTCAATATGATGACATATATCAAATGGGAGCTAGAAACATTGATAACAACAAAAGTTATACAGAAGAGTTTGAGTTTTTTGCACCAATATACTTTACTAAAGGCAAATTCCCTAAAAACTTTATAATATTTAGAGTTGATGGACCAGGATTAATTAATTTAACTAAAGATAACTTCAAATCTGAAATAGTTAATAAGTTAAAATGTATTAAAATGTTTGATTTAACAAGAAATACTGTACTTGGTCAATGGGTTGAAAAAAACTTTACAAAAAATAGTTTATTTCCGGATACTCCATTAGAAGTAGATTTCAGAAGAGATGAATTTACTAGATGGCATGGTATTGATTTTACATCAGGTGGTTATTCATATAAGTCAGCTTTTTTAAATGATACATTAGAATATGAAAATCCTATTTTTGATTTAGAAAAGTTTGTATTTGATGGATATCAAAGAAATAAGGTAGTATTTCCTAATATTATTAACTTCTCATTTTTATTTGATGATACTCCAGCAACTCCAACATCATTAAGAAAATGGAGTTTGAATAGATATTTTGGATTTTATCTAAAAGATATAGAATTAGTTACCTCAATATCTACTTATATTCCGATTGAATTAAAAACCGATATTTATATAGATGAGAATAATAATATTAAATCATCTACTGGAAATTATCCATTTGATGATAAAAAAAGCGAAGATACTTTTAATAGCAGATCTTATTATATTGAATATTTAGGTAATTTTTACAAAGTAGAACAATATAAAGTAAAACAACCGTTTAAGAAAACAAAAGTACCAACTGTTAAAAAATTTACTAATAATACTAACCCAGTTACAGTTGAACAATTTACACAACCTGAGTTATATACTTATAAAATAGTAAGTGATATAAGTCTTTATGGTAAAGAGTCTTTACTTAATAAAAATATTTGTTTATTTGATAGTACTAATCATATAATTAAATATTCTGATTATTCACCATTTACTATTGATGGATTTGATGATGCTGATGTTTGGTTAATTGAAATTGATGGTAAAATGCACAATATTATTAATGATCCTAGAAAATTTACCCAAAGATTAAAAGTTAATACTGATTATGCTTTTGAATTTGCAATAGATAATTATAAGTATTATATAAACCAATCAGATGCTTCATATACTACTAATGTAAGTTTAACTGTTGATTCTAACAATGCTCCTAAAAAATTTAAAATATACAGACTTAATTTCACGGATATTAAAGATTTCGACACAGCTTTGATAGACACAGAATATTCTAAATATGAATATGAAAATTCTAGTTCTCTTACAAACACAGATGAGACTAAGATGTATTTTCCTGATTTAAGAAGTAAATCATTCCCAGGTGATTATGATGATTATGTTTATAATGGTGATGTAATTAATATTCCGTCAGCATCTGAATATACTTCCGGATTTGAAACATTTAGAATTGTTAATAATGATTTAACAGAGATGTGGAGAAAAAATGCTGTTTATTCTAGATGGGGATTTGAAAATTCACTTTCAGCTAATGATCAACCATATCTTTTAAATAACTCAGACTTATTTGAAGACTTTAACAGAAGTGCTAATTTATTTTCACCAATTCCTTCGAGAATTGAAAGAAACTTAGATTATTTTTATACTGTTAATTCATCCACTTCTTCTTATGTTCATCACACATTACATGTTGAGGATCATACAATTTGGTATGAGAACGGACAGTTTTCACCATTTATTAATAGAGATTTTAGATTTGAATTAGATAAGTATTTAAATACAGGAACATATTCTGTTGGTACATCATCAGCAACTTATAGTTTTGATTACTTCTCATACTTCTTTGGAAAAAAGACATATTTTGATAATGGAAATATAGTTAAAAATACTAAAAAATACTCAGAGTTTAATTTAGGAGATAGTGATACTCCAAATATTACTTTATTTAGAAATATTAAATTTTTAATGTATGATATTGATAATATTAAATATGAAAATGGTAATCTTACTGATATTAGTTTAAAAACATCTAATACATTTGGTGATTATAAATTTTCAGTGTTATTATCTGACAATGTTGACAATGATATGAGTTGGTATATTGTTGATGAGTGGAATACTAGAGAGATATATTATCCAGGATCAATTGTTGTTTTTGATGATATGTTATTTCAAGCTTCAACTCAATCAGGACCAATTGATAGGATATTAAGTAATCAAATATGTCCTTGGTTTTATTCCGGTTGGTCAACTTATAATCATGTCTCTGTTACAGCATCATTACTTTGGAATCCATCTTATGAAATAGGATTAAGCTATTCCGTTAACGATGTTATTTATAACAGCGGTGAGTATTATAGATATGTTAGTGATGCATTGCCGACTTCTTTATGGAATCCATATGTGACGTATTCATTAGGAGATATTGTTTTATATAAAGGAGAATTTTGGGTTTCGGCGACATCTAGTAATATTATAAGACCATCTTCAGTTATCAGTAAAAGAAATCTAAATATTGAATATTGGACAAAATCTAGTACTAATTACAGTTCAGTTTGTAAATGGAGATTAATTGAATTATATGATGTAAATAAAACATACATTGTTAATGACTATGTTGTTTATAATGAAGTTGTTTATAAATGTACTGATGATAGTTTTACTGGTAGTATAGATACTAAAACACCAACTAATACCGACCATTGGGATAGAATCACTTCTATAATACCAGATACTGATATTGTTTACAAAACAAATAACAATTCGGTTATTTATTTAAATGACAAATATTATATTATACAAAGTAACACTTCTAATGCTACATTACAGAATGGCATAAATATTTATATAAATAAAAAATGGAAAAATATATTAGTAAATATTTCAATAGATGATAATACTATTAAAAATATTTCAAATGTAGATAGAGATAATTTATATGGATTCAATCTTTATCAACTTGGAATGACATATTCGGTTGGATTAGACAGTCCTGTTAATATAAAATTAACAGCTGCTAATTTTATGAGTTGTGTAAATGACCTTAGTAATAAATATGGATTTACTGATTATCTAAATTATATAGTTATAAGTGAAGATGGTACATCAAAGACATATAACTATAAAAACTTAACAGGACTTACACATATGATAAAGTGTGAATATCCAGATGAGTTAAATATAAAAATAGATTCTTTGGTTTATAAAGAAGAACTATCACCAATAAACTTAATGAAATCTAATAGATCATTAACAGGTGGTATTTTGGATAATATTGTTAAATTAAATTACTATAATAATTTAATACCAGCCTATAATATATCTAAATCAGGAGAATTTAATGTTAGTCCAACAGTTGCTACAGACGCTTCAAACCCACCAATGAGAGTATATTCTAAAAGCTCACATGGTATTAAGAATATAGTATATAATAACATTTATAGACATAGTGGATATTACACGCCTATTTTTTATGAGATAGATTTATTTAAAAGACCGGATATAACATCATCACTTTATGGTAATTATAAATTTGATACTGAACTAACTAACTTTGGTAGAATTAAACAGAGAATAATCTCTAAAGTAAATAGAAATAAATCTATTTTAAAACTTAAAGATAGAAATGACTTTAGATCAATATATCCAATGTTAGATGAATTTGGATATACAACTGTTGACTTCTTTATTTTCAAATCAACATGGGATATTAACTATCACTATGAATGTGTTGAAAATATAAATACAAGTAGCAGAACAACCGAAGATGTAGTTAATAGTATTGCTCAATATTTACCACAGTCGCCAACATCATAAAATAAAAATAGATATGAGAAGAAATTATATATCACCAGAATTTAAATATAACACAGTTTATGGAACATACAATATGAAAGAGGAAAGCTCTTTCTTTGGTTCTAAAATGCTAGAGATAGAAGATTCAATTACTATTGATAGTGGTAATTTAATTTATTATCAAAATCTAAAAAATGAACAAATAGATTTATCTACTGAAAATACTTTAACACCCTATATTTATAATGTTAGCACTGATAAACAAAAAAATCATACTATAGTGATAGATGAGTCACAAACAGAGTTTGATAAAAATAATAATACAAAATGGATTTTAGATATAAATCTAAATGAAATTTCTACAAATTACCTTTTTGCAAAACTAAAAGAACACAGAACATTTGAAGGTGTTAAAAATGGAATGACTGTTTATAATGATGTTAATTTTGCTATGAAAGAATATATATCAAAAAATGTACTAAATAGATACAAATATTCTAAATTAGAGTTGTATATAAAGTATAATGATTTAAGAAGTCAAAATATATTAAAATATAAAAACTCTTGGAATGTAGATACTTTAAAAACTGGATCAATATTAAAAAAGATACAAACAGAAACAGCGTATGATTATTCCACTATTAAAGTAAAATTTACTCAAGAACAACCAAGTTCTAAATATAATTTTGACTATTACTTTAATCTTTTCTTTGAAAAAATTTAAACTTATTAATTAAAATCCATAAAATGTTTATGGATAAAAATGAGGAATTAAATAAGAGTTTAGTTGTCTTACTAAAGATGTTTAAGAATAGACCTTATCATCTAGCTAAATATTTAATAGAGAATTCAGCACTTAATAATGAATTTATAAGTAAAATAACAAAAAGTGATAAGCTTAAAAAAATATCAGATGATTCTGATAAATCAGTAGCTGTTCCAGTATATTTTGTTAATATAACACAAATGAATGATTTTTATGATTCATTTATAGATGATATGAATCAAATATCCAAAGAAAAAAGTTTAGAAGAAGTAACAAAAGACATTAATCAAAAATTAGATATTCTTATCAAAGGTGAAAAGTTTGAAGAAGCTGCTAGGGTAAGAGACTATATGATGAAAAATGGAATAAAAAGATTAAATAATTTTTAATTAAATTAAACTTCTGAATTAATTTCAACTACAAACCAAGTAACTTAAAATTATGTATATGGAAAAAACAATGGGTAATCCCGAATTAGCTTTCTTATTTGAAGAAGATGAAAGCATGTTAAAAAATTCTTCAAAATTTATTGAAATGAGTAAGCTTTATGATGCTTATGAAGCAAAATCACCAGAAGATGGAGAAGTGGTTTCTGCTAAATACCGAGGTAAAGTATCAGACCAACACTTATTCAGTGTGTTAGGATTTAAAGATGATATTAGAATTGAAGACAGATTGTCTGAATCTAAATATCTAAAGAATTCTAATATTGGTGATGTGATTGATGTTTTAATTCTTGATGTTGACCAAGATAACTATTATATCAATGGTAGCATAGCTGCTATTTATGAGTCAAGAGCTCATCATAACCTTATGTCTTTAGCTGAAGGTCAATCAGTAACAGCTTATATTAAATCACTTAATCCAGCTGGTTATGATATTGAATTATCACATGGTGGTGTAACATTACCTGCATTTATGCCAAACACATTAGCTGGTATCAACAAACTACATGATCCAAATTCTATAGTTGGTAAAACAATAGAAGTTATGATTGAATCATACTCAGGTGATGAGGGAACTTATATTGTAAGTAGACGCAGATTCTTACAAAGATTAATTCCATCAGCAATCAAAGAACTTCAAAGTGGTGAAGTTTATAATGGACATGTTACAGGAACAACTCCTTTTGGAGTATTTGTTGAGTTCAATGAGTGTTTAACTGGAATGATCCACAAAGCAAATGTTGACCCAGAGTGGCAAGAGAAATTAACAACTATTAAACCAGGATTTGAAATCCAGTTTTATATTAAAGAAGTGATTAAGGATAAAATTATTCTTACTCAAATCTTAAGAGAAACTCTTTGGGATAACATTAAGAACGGCCAAGTATTAGATGGTGTTGTTAGAGACACTAAACAATTTGGTACACTTATCAACTTAGACAGTGAGACTGTTGGTCTTATTCACACTTCAGAAATGGAGAAATTGGGTAAGAAATTCACCTCTGGTCAACAGTTGAAAGTGAAAGTTCTATCAGTTGATAGAATGAGTAGAAAGATATTTTTAACTTTAGGATAATCCACTCCCTAAATAACTAGTATCACTCACTCACCCGTGAGACATTCTAAAACACTAAACCCCTGATTAAATCAGGGGTTTTTTATTGCTCAGTAATTATTATATATCTTTATACATAAAAATGATAGAATATATATAATAACATCTAAATCATTTTAGTATGAAAAAAAATACGCAAATCACAAAGATGAGGAAATTAGCAAGGCTAATATTATTCATCACAATTCTGCTTCCCTTTGTGTTAAAATCACAAACCTTCGTTCCAGATATGGATAAATATCAAACTGACTCTTTAAAAGGATTCAAAGAATCTGAAATAAGAGAAAAACTAAAGTTTAACAATGTAGTTGGTCAAGAATTAGAGAACCACATAAAACAACTTAAACGAGATTACATAAATCAAAAGTTTTTTACAGTTAGGAGGAAAGATGAAAAAGATAAATAAAATACTTATTAGTTTCCTTTTTGGTTTAGTAACTACATTTGGAAATGCACAATGTCCAGTAAACATAGACTTTGAACAAACAGCACCTGGAACTTACATAGGAGCTGGTAATGCATATGCAGTTTCCGGTTGGACTTTGTCTGGAAACTATGCTAACAGTATTAGTGCTAATTATAATTGTGCTAACCTAGGAACTCCTTATAATTTAGGAGCTAATGAATTCTCTATTGTAACTACTCCACTGACTTACAATAGCAATGGTGGAGGATGTTCATTTATATTAGGTAACTCTCCTTTTGGTGGTAATAGAGTTGCTAGACTAGGTGATAATACATCCAACTATTCAAGAAACAAGATGTCTACTACATTTAATGTAACTTCACTTAATACTTTATTTCAATTTGCATTTGCCGGATATTATGAAAATCCTGGACATAGTTGTTGTGACCAACCAGGACTTTATCTTCGAGTAATTAATGCTTGTGGAGGTAATACGGTTGCTTCTTGTTCTTCAATGACATTAGCCGCTAATTGCGGTTCCTTAGCAAACGTATCATTTACTCAATGTGGAACCAATGGAGTAATGAGTAATTGGCAAGTTAAAGTTATTGATCTAACTCCATACATCGGAGGATGTGTTACAATAGAAGCCTGGACGATTGATTGTAATTTTGGTGGTCATTATGGTACTACTTTCTTTGATGCTCAATGTGGTGGTCAACTAATAGGTCAAGGTTTAGGAGGAATACCAGGTGGTCCAATACCAGGTCCTGTGTCTTATTGTTCCGGATCTGGTGTAGCTACTATTGCTGCTCCTGCTGGTTATAATTCCTATCAATGGTATGGTCCTAATGGAATGATTGCTGCTCCTAATGGCACATTGCCAGTGTTGGTAGTCAATAATCCAATACCAGGTCAAACCTATACAGTTCAATTAATATCTCAAGGAGGTTGCCAACTAAATGCAATCAATACTTTAAACACTTCAACAATCAGTATTGCTGGTATTGGATCTTCTCCTACTTGTCCTGGAGGAGCTTCTGGTTCTGCTACTGTACAAGGTAATGGTAGTGGTACAGGTTATACTTATACTTGGACTAACTCTACAAACTCAGTAGTTGGAAATCAATCAGTTGCAGTAGGATTACCTGCTGGAATTTACTCTGTTACTATTTCCGGATTAGGCACTTCTATGTGTGGTACAGCTTCTTCTACGGTATCTGTTGGAACTGCTACTCCGTTAACACAAAACACATATAAGCCATTTTGTAACGGTCAAGCATATCTAAATACTATAGGTGGTTCTAATTTTCAATGGTATAATGGAAATACTGCTATAACTGGATCTTTAGGTATTGCACCTAATTACACTGTTACTAATCCATTCAATGGTGCTGTTTACAATCTAACATATGTTAATACACAAAACTGTCTATCAAGTGTTAGTTTTACTTTAATAACATCTGCTCCTGGATTAATGACAGTTGCATCCACCTCTGTTTGTCCAGGTTTGAATAATGGAACAGGTACAATCAATCTGGTACCTGCTGCAGGAGCTCCTCCTGGAGTAATCAGCTTTGCGGTGCAGAATATGTCACTAACTCCAGCATATACTTCAACTTCAGGTATTACATCAGCTACTCAATATACATTTAATGGATTCTCAGCAGGTCAATATAGTATATCTGCTTTTGATGGTTCTTGTTTCTACAACACTTTCTTAAATGTTAACACTCATACATTTACTCCTACACTATCTCCTTCTTCTGTTGTACTTTGTCCGGGTGGTGCTATCGCTGCTGGTATTACTTTTCCTACACCTGCAAGTATTGGCCAATACACCTACTCTTGGACTCCTAATGTGTTTTTGGCTGGTAATAATCCAAATTTTCAATCTACAATTATATGGCCAAGTCTTTCGGTAGGAACTCAATCAAACATAACTTATTCAGTTGTAATTACTCCTACTGCTATTAATTGCCCATTAACACGAACAATGACTTTGTTGGCAACTAATCCTCCTATCCCAACTATTACAGCCATACCTAACTTATGTACTAATGGAACTAACTATCAAATACTTGCTAGTCCTCTTGGAGGTGTATTTTCTATACCTAACGGACTTATAGTACCAACTGCAACTAATTTAGCAATAGGAACAAATACAGTCACTTACACAATCAATGTGAATGGATGTATTGCTATGACTACTACTAGTTTTCAACTCAATCAGTTTGTTCCATCAACCTTAACAAGTTCAGTGGCTCCACTATGTGTAACAAGTCCGACTGCTAATCTAATCAATATTGTTCAGAATACAACAGGATCATGGTCAGGAGTGAATGTTGTAAGTAATATATTTAATCCAGTTGGGTTAAGTGGAGTTTATACTTTAACCTACAATACTTTATCTACTCCAAATCCAACTGTTTGTCCTTCAAGTAATCAACTAAACGTAACTGTTACAAACACAGTTATTCCTACAATGATTAACCCTGGACCATTCTGTAATAACACATCTTCGTTTGTTTTGTTAGCTAATCCAAATGGTGGTAGTTGGTCTAATAACTCAGCTGTTAGTAGTTTAGGTGTTGTTACTCCTTCTCTATCTTCACCATCAAGTAGTATTGTGAACTATGTAGTTAATGTTGGACCTTGTGTAAATACAAATACATTCATCATATATCCTTCAACATTCAATACTGCTTCATTAACTGGAATAGTTCCTGCGTTGTGTGTTAGTAGTAATCCATTCAACTTGATGACTATTGTTCAAAACACAACAGGTATCTGGTCTGGTTTAGGTGTTAATCAAAACTCATTTAATCCAACTGGATTAGTTACTGGTACTTATGTAGTAACATACAACACTAGTTCAACACCTAATACTAGTCTCTGTCCTGATAATAGAACTACAAGTATATCAGTATTTAATCCACCAATGCCTAATATTGCATCAGTCGGACCAATGTGTAGTGCAGATGCTCCTATGCAAATGACAGTTTCACCAAGTACAGGGAGTTGGTTAACAACTCCTTATCTTAATTCAAATGGTATTTTAACTCCATCACTTTGTTTTGTTGGTAGTAACTTTGTTCAGTATGTGATAGGAACCAGTACTTGTAACTCACAACAAACAAAAGTAATTAATGTTGAGATGTTTATACCATCGACTATTACAGGTCAGATACCTGATCTATGTAATACAAGTCTACCTATTAGCTTAAATAATTATTCTAATTTTTCTGGTTTATGGTCAGGTCCTGGTGTTAATGGATCAGTATTTAATCCATACAGTGCTAACACAGGAACAATAACCTTAGTTCACAATACAGCTTCCTCTCCTAGTGGTTTATGTCCTAGCACATCAACAACCTCAGTAAGAGTTTATTCTTTACAATCACCTCAAATTGTAAAACCAAATATAGTTTGTAACAATCAACTACCTTTCCAACTACAAGTAACTCCAGTTGGTGGTCTATTTGGTGGAAACGGTAGTATAGTAAGTTTAGGTGGATTGGTTAATCCAGGATATGGATCAATTGGAAATAACATTATTACTTATAGTATCACTTCTGGTCCTTGTATAGCATATGCTCAAACAACAATCAGTATTGAAAAACTCATCTCTGCTAACTTTGATAAATATCCTAAATCAGTTTATTGTAAAGGTTCTGAGTTTCCTTTTAATCTTAATTCACTTGTTCAAAATCCTGGATACGCTTGGTCAGGTATAGGTGTAGTGGGTAATATGTTTAATCCTAATTTAGCTAACATAGGTGATAATCATGTTATTTACTGGACAAATTCAATTACTAATGTTTGTAAAGATAGTTCAATGGTAAATATATTTGTAGCTAAAACACCAACAGTTAGTGTTTTATCTAATACATATTCGGGATGTGCTCCACTACAAGTAATATTTACAACTGATAAAAATGATGGTGAAGGTACTTGGAGATTTGATGATGGAACTGAGTCTGATGGGTTATACACATCTCATACTTATACATCAAATGGAACTTATGTCGTTAGTTTTAGTTATGTAAGTGGTGAAGGTTGTGCTGCTAAATTAGTATCAGTTCCAAGTGTAAGTGTTTTTTCTAAACCAGTTACTAACTTTGTATTTGATGATATTTTAATATCTGAGCCAAAGTTAACACTAAATAATAAAACTAATCCATTAGGATTTTGTACTTACACTTGGTCAATTCCAAGTATGAGTTTTACTTCTAATGAAGTAAATCCTACTATTTTATTCTCTAAAACCGGTAAATATGAAATAACTTTAACATCTAGCACATCAAAAGATTGTAAAGATTGGATGACAAAATGGGTAGAAGTTAAAAATGATTTTAATGTTTCTATACCAAATACATTTACTCCTAACTATGATGGATTAAATGATATTTTTATACCAGTATTTACTTCATATGGATTCGACCAAAAATCTTATCAATTAGAAATATTTGATAGATGGGGATCACTGATATTTACTACCAATGATTATAAAAAAGGATGGGATGGTCTTTATAAATTAAATCCTATGAAAGAAGAGGTTTATGTTTATAGAATAAGATTCAAAACTTCAGATGGTAATAGTATTGATAAATATGGTCACGTTACATTATTAAGATAAACTAAAAACCCTCAGATTAATCTGAGGGTTTTTTATTAAGAAAGTATCTTTAAAACAACATCTTCTACAAATTCTTTCATATCATTTATATCAATAGTATCAATAGAGTCTTTTTTGGAATGACAGTTGAATAACATAGAATAATCTAAGTAAGTGTTTTCATTCCACTTAACCTGTGAGGTTCCTTCATTAAGAGGAGGAAGAGGATTAATAACACAAGAATCAATTCCATTTCTTCTAAAGGTAACAGAATCATTATAAGGAGTTCTTGTAATAGGACAATCAAAAATTGATTTAATGTGATTAGTTAATGTACCGGGATAATCACCAATAAAAAAATGTTTACCGCCTTTACCACTTAATTCTAAATTAAGAACCCAGTCAATTTTACCAAAATAATCATCATTTATCATTTCGGAACATCTTTGAGAACCAATACCACCACATTCTTCACCATCAAGTAAAACAACATTAATAGAAGGCATTAATTTTTTAATCATTATAGCATTGATAACAGATGCTGAATTATCATTGGCGTTATCAATATTTGGATTATTAATATCATGATGAGCAACTACCATACGGTTTGAGTCACCTTTCATTATAATATTATAACCAGTTACTTTGTCAGTATTAAATTTATCTAACTCATAGGAGATGCACTCATTGTCAAGAAGGCTCATTAGGAATTGAACTCTTGGTGTAGGATTATTATCATTTTGATAAATACTTCCCCTGTTTCTTACTTTACAAAAATCATAGATTTTATTATACATAGTTTAAATATAAGGATTATTTAGATTTGGTTTCTATTAGTTCTAAAATGTTTTTTAATGACATATTCATAAGGTCATTATAATCTTCTTTGACAATACCCATAGTAGATCCTGTTTTATAACAAGCCCAGTCCAATATAGAAAGATGATGTCTATTCTCATCTACTATAGATCTAGAAAGATTTTTCATCAATTCTAAATTTTTATTAATCACTAAATCTATTTTTCTAGTTTTAGAGTCAGTGATTATTTTAGCATCTTCATTGTGAAGAATTTTATTTAAATTAATTTCTCTACTTTCTTCAGGAGTTAATTTTCTAAAAACCCAAGAATTAAACTTCATAGACCTTGGTATACCTTCAAGTTTAATAGTTCTTTCAGTGTGATTATATGGTTGTTTATTCCAACCCATTTTAGCAGTTACTACTTCTTTCAAAGACTCTATTTTATACATAGCATCTTTGGCTATTGTTTTGTATCTATCAGACTTACAAACAAGTATATCGCCTTTCCTTAAATTAGTAAATTCTAAATTCACTACACGAGGTAAAGGATTTACTATTTTTATTTTTGGAATAGGTTTTCCATCAGTATCTGTGAAATTACCTACAACAAACCTACCAAATCCAAGAATTTCTATTTTACCTTCTTGCCATCTTGCACAGGTTCCATCATTCCATAAATTTAAAACTTCATAACGAAGTCCTTTAACCATTTTCTTGGTTCCTTTTTTACAAATAACTATCATATGTCTATTTTAATTTTAGAAAAAATATCTTCAATTTCTTTTTCGGAAAGTTTCTCAATTATAAATTTAATCAAATTTTTTGACTCTTCCAAAGTTCTATTATCAGAAATGTGTTCAGATATGAAATCAACATATTCGGATTTATCTCCTAAACCAATAGCAAGCATTTTATAATTTCTTTGCCATTCTTTTCCACCAGTTACTTCAAACATGCCATCTACCTCTTTCAATTCATTGATGAACTTCCTAATATAATTAGTACCATCAGTGGCAACAGGTAAAACTTGCATTTTAACAGACTTGCCCGGATTTGAGTGTAGTTCATCACAAACCTCCTTTGAGTCTTTTAGACCAAGTCCACTGCAGTCCTTAATCAATTTGACAAGCTTTAACTTAGTGTTTGAAGGATAAATTAATTTAATACTAATATATTCCATTTAATTTCCAATTAATCTAATTTTACGTTCGCTTGATAAATACTTATCAATTATTTTTTGGTCAATTTTATTTACTTGAGTTAGTATATCTCCGAATGGATTAATATCATCATTATAATTATGTATAACAAAATCTGAAAGTGAGTTTTTTGAAAGGTCTTTCATTTCTCTTTGAGATAAATTGTAAATATCTGCTAGTTTGAAATCAGATGTTTCTTGACATCTTTTAATTCTATCGGAAACTGGAGAAAAAACAGATATTGAATAATCCATTTTTTTATTCCAATCTCTTTCAAATAAAATAGAAGAGTGAAAAACCGTGTAAATAGAATTTGTATGTTTTAATTGATATTTTTTATAAGCATCAAATAAGTCATATTCAACAATATCAATAATTTGGTCTAAAACGGGACCAGTTAATTTACTTAGGTCTAATTGGTCATTCTTAAAGAATGAGCTATCAATTTTCTTTTTAATCTTATAATCCATTTCAAAATTGTGATTTATAAGAAATTTAACAATAACATCTGCATCAAACACGGGAATGCTTATTTTATTAAATAAAGAAGCTACTGTATCTTTACCTGAATATCTATTTCCTGTTAATCCTACCTTGAACATAATTTACACTTTAGAATACAAATATATAGATAATAAACTAAAAAAACAAATAATTATGAAACTAAGAAAATTTAATGAGTTTTTTGATTCTGAAGAACTAAGAGACTTACCAGAACATGAGTTAATGAAATTAACTGGTGATACTTCCTACTCATTCGGTAACAAGATAGACTACGATTTCAAAACTGAGAATATTGGTAACTTTATTACTAAAATGTCAGATATTCATTTTCCATTTATGAGAGCCTTCAGTGATGCTAGTGTTAGTGATAGTGGTGAGATTAGTTTCGGTAATTTTAAAATATATACAAAATATGATGAAGATGAAGAATATTATAACTTCATAGCAGAATCAAAAACACATTTATTAATATTAGGTGTTAAAATCAACGATATGAACAATTATGATGTTTATGTTTATGTTGATGATGTTAAAAATAAAGAAGAAATTGAAACTTTTGAAGAACAAGGAGTAACTTATATGGACATAGTTGATATAATAACTGATATTTATTTACCAAAAGCTAAAGAATTAGGATTAGAAAAAATTGTTAGTTATAACTTTGACGACTTTATATCAAAAAACAACTAAATGTACACAAAAGAAGAATTAGGATTTATCTTATATAATAACCGTTCCGTAAATGGAACGGTTAATAACTTTATACCTAATACTATAAATCCATTCAAACTAATCAAGATTGAAAAAGAGTTTGAAAGGTGTAAATCCATTCTTAATAATGACAATAGAATGGTTGAAATTAATGTTGATGAATTAGAAGTAGAATCTGATGACATCATTGTAACTAAACAAGATTTAGAAAGTCTTACTGAGTTAATTACAAATAATATCGGAATATTTAATGAAGAAGAATATGAATACCTAATCAACCGTGGTATAGGTGAATCAACAATACTTGAATGGGAATTACTTGGTTTATCAAATATTAAAAATAGAAGAGACTTAGAAATAATTGGAGCTACTTGTCATCCAATATTAAGAAGGATATTAATAGATGGTATAGAAAATGGTGGTATAATTATACCTTTATTTGAAGGTGGTAAATTAGTAAACTGTGCTATAAGAAAAATCAACTCATCTAAATCATTAAAATATTCATTGGCTTGTCCTGATGTTCCAGTTTGGGGATTAGACAAGTTTAATAAAGGAGATGAAGTTTGGATTACAGAAGGTTTGTTTGATATGATAGCTTTGTATAAACTTGGCAAAAACGCAGTTAGTTGTTCATCGGCTATGTGGAGTGGACTACAATTATATCAATTGTTGGAAAAGAAACCAAGTAAGATAAAAATATTCTCTGATAATGATGAAGTTGGACTTAGGACATCAGGTATTTTGAAAAAGTTCTTTGAGAATAATAATATAGATTGTTCAATAGTGATGAGTAAATTTGCTAAAGATCCAGCAGAACATTACTTTCAAAAAGATAAAAACTTATCTGATTTAGTAGAGATAGATTCAGTTGAGGATTTATTAGAAAATAAATTAGATGATTCTTTTAATTTTATTAAACATTTGAAAAATAGAAAATATTAATTAATATATACTAAAAATTAACTCTAATCTTATGAAAACAAAACTTTTCTTTTTTAATGATAGTGATATTGGATATGTTGATCCTGATTTTGCAGATGAAATTTTAGAAATAACAGTAGAGAATTGTACTGAAGAATTAGAGACTATAGAAGAAAATGAAGAATAATCTTAAGAAATATACAGAGTTTATTAATGAGGAATTAACTGCTAAGGAAAAACTTAGTGATGATGAATTATCTATTTCTTTGGCCACTTTTTCTGCCAGTTTTGCGGGTCGTAACGACAACGAAGAAAAATTCCTTATTTTAAGATATAAATTTTGGGATAATATTATTGATATGACTGAGGATCTTCGTCCAAGATCTTTCTCTGATATGTGTAAAGGAAACACTAATCCAGAAGAAGATTATAAGGAACTTCAAAGTCTAATGGATAAAAAAGGATGGGATATACAAAGTATAAAAAACCTATTCTCTCCCCAAGTAGATGAAATTTGTGGTTATGGTATTGGAGATTTAGTAGAAGGTAAATGGACTGACAAGTTTAATAATATTTTAACTAAATTAAATACTCAAGGAATTAGCACATCAATTCTTAGTAATATGGAAGATCCTTTCAGAAATAACCCATTAGATGAGCAAAATGGTCACTGTGATATCTATTTATATTTCACTTTTAAGCAACTTGGATTAAATCCAGATTTTATTGGTTTAGGTGGAGAAGGTTGGTCTACATTTACTGATAAAGAAGAAATTATAATTAGATACAGATATGGTTACCATCATACTAAATACGGTCAAATGATGTTAAAACAAATGTGCTATACTCAAGAAGAATTTAGAGAAAAAGCTTTGGAATCTCTTCAAGAGGTAATATTTGATGAATGGCATAATAAATTTTTTAGATTTTATAGTGAAACTAAAAAAGATAAAATTGACAGATCATCCGGTACAACAATACCACTATCTAGATTTATAGATTCTTTAAGATTAGAAGAATATTCTATTATTGAAGAAGATAGAATGATTATCTATACTAAAGAAATTGCAAATGATATAAATAAACAATTTCCTAACCTAACAAATGAAGAAGAGGTCGCCTCAGTATTCACAAAATTTCTAAGTGAGTTTAATCTTGATATTGATTTCACTGGAAATGAACTTATAATTAACTCAAAATTTCAAGAAATCTAAACTATTTAATAAATATTCTTCTTCTGTTTTATCTCTCTTTGATGAATTTATTCCTCTTTTAGTTATACAAAGATTGTCTATTATGGATATATCTTCCGGGGATATTTTATTTATAAATCCATTATAGACAGATATTTTATGGTCTATTGTTGGGTACAATCTATCACCTGGATTTAAATTAAAGTTGTCTCTAATAAATTCACCGTCATAATAATCATATCCATCCCAATTTTCAAATAATACATCTTTTACTTTTTTTGTAAGTGAATCAATCTTTGATCTATATAATTCAAATGGTGTTTTAAATTCATCCGAAACTTGATGACCATTCTCAACTCTAGTTTGTTTTGATTTTTCAACAAACTCATTTGTTTTTGAATAATGAGATACCCCGTACTTTTTAAAACATGTTTTTATAGATTTATCTTTAATTTCCTCAGATTGTAGAGCAAATTCAACTCCATATTTTTCTAAACAGGTATCCTTAGATTTCTGTTTAATATTATCCGATTGTAGTGGATTATTAAATCCATATTTTTCTAAACAGGTATCCTTTCTTTTATTCTTAACTTCATCAGTTTGCAATGATATTTTTAACTTGTTGTTGATATCTTCTCTGAATGTAGAGTTTGAAAAAAATAAATTCTCCACTCCATATTTTTTCAAAAATGTATTAGTAATTTTATTCCTAATAAAGATGGATGATATTGGATATTTAGTTCCATACTTTTCTAAACTATTTTTAATTCTCATATTGATAATATCAATATTATTAGATGGGTTACCTCCATACTTTTCTAAATTGGTTACTTTTGCTTTATTCTTAATAGATTCTAAACTTGATGGATTTTCTGTTCCATATTTTTCAATAAAAGTAATTTTACTTTTATTATAGTGACATTTATGACATGAATAAATATTAGAATCCTTTATCTGAGTAATATAATTACACCAAGATATTTTATTTACCATGTCACAATATTCACACTGACACATTACTTTTGATCTATTAGTATCATTCATATCTAGGATTAACTCTGAAATAACCATCGATTTCAGAATATCCTTTATTAAGGAAATATTTCTTAGTTCTATTAGAAACTTTTACCATTATAGATTTATTCACTAACATAATTTATATATTAAAAATTACCACCTTCCTACTTACTTTTTATATACTTTATTTAAAACTTTTAAATATTAATGTATATAATCTAAATGAATAATAAGATACCTGATGAAGAAAAAAGGATTAAAATATCTATAAGTATCGATCCTCTTTTGAACAAAGAGGTTGATGAAATATTAAAATCTAAATTTTATAAAAAATCTAG
>Ga0304729_1000436_pt1 | contig 31167 bp, 49 predicted proteins | sample C_131016_MF_Meta_FD_190475 | JGI IMG/M metagenome (GOLD analysis project Ga0304729, IMG submission 190475) | Freshwater microbial communities from Lake Croche, Canada to study carbon cycling - C_131016_MF_MetaG (v2) (version 2) | ecosystem: Environmental > Aquatic > Freshwater > Lake | place... | reverse complement strand
GGTCAGGTGAAGATGAAGCAAAATACGCTTCTCTAACCGCAGACATCAACAAAAGAAATGAACTAATTGAACTAGAACAGCGTGAAGCAAAAGTTGCAGATGCTGTTCAGGCAGCTGCAGTTAACTTCGCAGGTGCAACTTCTTCAGACAACGAAGCAGACATTCTTCGCAAGATGGCAATGGGTGAGCTTCGCGGTCACGAATTCCGTAGCATTACACCTTCTTCAACAGGTGCGCCTGTTCCAACTAGCTTCTATAACCAAGTAGTTGCTGTTGCGCGTTTGGTGAACCCGCTTATGGATTACGCAACTGTAATCAACACCGCTTCAGGTGAAAACTTGCAGATTCCTTCACAGAACGCCTTCGCAACCGCCACTATTAAATCAGCTGGTAGCGCGATTTCTGTGTCTGAAGTTGCGTTTAATTCATTTACTACACTTCAATCTTGGAAGTTCAGCGCAATTTCTCAGCTTGCACGCGAACTGGTTCTAGATGCAGGTGTAGACATAGTTGGATTCCTTGCAAATGGTTTTGGAAACAGCTTCGGTTACGCGATTGGTGACAAGGTTCTAAACGGAACTGGAACTGTAGAACCTACAGGAATCCTTGGTGTTGCTGGAACTGGTGTTACTGGTTCAACCAGCGTGTCAGGTGCTTTCACTGCAGACAACGTTGTAGATCTTGTTTACAGCCTTGACGGGTCACTAAGAAGCAAGCCTTCTTTCGCCCTTCTTGCTAACGCAACTTCTATTGCTGCATTGCGTAAGCTAAAGGACTCTTATGGCCGTTACTTGTTTGATATTGGTCTAGGCCAAGACAAGCGCGATCTAGTTCTTGGTGTTCCAGTAATTGAAACTCCATCAATGCCTTCACCTGGACTTGGTAACAAGTCTTTGGCTGTTGGTGACCTAAAGGCAATCTACATGCGTAACGCTGGCGGTGGCTTGGTTCTTGACACTTCAAATGATTACGCTTTTGGTAATGATTTGGTGTCATACCGCGCAACTCAAAGATTTGATTCCGCGCTGGTTCAGACCGCAAACATCAAGGTATTCAAGGGTGGCGCAAGCTAGTCTTTAGCCTTTAGATTTCACCCCCCAATTTTGTCGCGTAGGGCAGATTTGGGGGGTGTTTTCTTATAGTCTTGATGTATGACTAAAAGCGCAATTTCTTGGTATTCAAATTCTCTAAATCAACCAACAGGCTACGGGACACAATCTAAGCAAGTTATTGCCAGATTAGTTAGGGCAGGGCATAAGGTTGCCATGTTGTCTAACTATGGTGGCGAAGGTGTAAACACGCAGATTGAAACAGGGTTCGGAAAGATTCCGCATTATTCGCGTGGCATGAACCAATATTCTACGGATGTTTTACCTTTGAACTTTGCCCATCATTCTGCGGAACATCCTAAACTGCCTAACTGGATTCTGACCCTATATGATGTTTGGGTTTTGCTAGATAATCCTGCATTAGATTCTTTACCTATCGCATCCTGGACACCGATTGACCATCAACCTGCACCTGAAAAGGTTTTGACTTGGCTTAGGAAGCCTAATGTTACCCCTATTGCAATGAGCCTGTTTGGTAAGAACATGATTGAACAGGCGGGCATTGAATCTGAATACATTCCCCATGCGGTTGAAACAAAGATTTTCAAACCTACAGCTACGCTTCCTGAAGGTATTGATGGGCGTGAATTTGTGGGCGGTAAAGATAAGTTTGTTGTAGGCATGAACTTTGCGAATAAGGCGGGTGGCTTTATTCACCGCAAGGCTGTTGCAGAAAACTTTCTTGCTTTTGGAATTTTTGCTTCTCGCCATGATGATGTAGTTCTTTATATTCATTCTGAACCTTATGGCAAACAATCAGGTTTCAATTTGCCTGCAATTCTTCAGGCTTGCGGTGTTCCTGCCGAATCTGTTCGCCTAGTAGATCCGATTGCTTACCAGATGGGCATATCGCAAGAAACTTTGGCCGCTATTTATTCAGCGTGGGATGTTGGTTTGTTCACTAACTATGGTGAAGGGTTTGGTGTTCCGCAGGTAGAAGCGCAGGCCTGCGGTGTCCCTATTATTACTTCTAACTTTGCAGCTTCAACTGAACTTGCTTCCCCTGATTCTTTCCTAGTGAACGGGCAACCTTTCTGGGATTCAGGGCATAACGCATGGTTCAATGTTCCTAATGTTCAAGGGATTGTTGATGCACTTGAACAGGCTTATCAGCGTGGTAGAAAAGATTTCCCAGATACTATTGCTTTTGCTAAACAGTATGATGCGGATAAAGTATTTGATGAAAGTTGGAAGCCTTTTATTGACAAGATGGCTAAGAAGGCATGATTCCAGTTTTGGGGTTTCTTACTTATTCGCGATTTGATTTGGCGGATAGGTTGCTGGCTAGTATTGATTTCCCTATTGAACATTTAATTATCATAGATAATTCTGGTAAACGGGAATACCAACCAATCAAACCTGATCTAGTGAAGAACCTTTGGTTTATTCAAGTTCCGCATGGTTTAGGTTATGGTGGCGGGCTAAATCTTATTGTAAAATCAACACCTTTTGCCCCTTACTGGGTTCTGCTAAATGATGATTCCGTTCTTGCACCTGGGGCGTTGAAAAAGATTAGTGAACAGGTTGATACTGAAGCTATCAATTTTCTTAGCATTATCCCTAAGTGGTCTGGTTTTGTTTTAGGTGAAGGTGCGGTGTTGAAGGCAGGTTTGTTTGATGAACGCTTTCACCCTATCTATTTTGAAGATAATGATTATGAACGCAGGCTTCAAGCTGCGGGGGTGAAGGCTAACTTTATTCACGCTGTTTTACATCACGATAATAGTTCTACTTTGAATAGTGGTTTTCATAAACAAAATGATTTGACTTTTCAACGCAACAGCGATTTGTTCAAGCGTAAGGTTGCTGAAAATGATTTCTCGCAGGGTGAATGGGATTTGGGGATAAGGCGGGTGAACGCGTGGGACAGGTAATCTATACAGGTGGCACTTTTGATTTGATTCATGGCGGGCATATAAGGCTTCTTAGGGCTTGTAGAAGGCTTGCGGGTGTCAATGGCAGGGTTATTGTTGCTTTGAATACTGATGCCTTTGTTGAAGCGTATAAGGGCAATCCGCCTATCATGGATTTTGCTGAACGCCAAGAATTGTTGCTGGCAATTAAATATGTTGATGGGGTAGTTGCTAATGAATTTGGTGCAGATTCTAAACCAACTATTTTCAAGGTGATGCCTGATTTGATTGTGGTTGGTGATGATTGGGCTAAGAAAGATTATTATGCCCAGATGCAGTTCACGCAGGATTGGTTAGATCAACATGGGATTCAGCTTGTCTATGTTCCTTATACGCAAGGCATTTCAACTACGGATTTGAAACAGCGCATAGCGGGCAGGCAAGTAAAATAGGAATAGACTTTAGGAGATTCAATGGCTCTAACTAACGCTTACTGTTCTTTGGCGGATGTAAAAAATGCCCTTCGCATTACTGACACTTTAGATGATCTAATGATTGAAGCAAGCATAAATGCAGCTTCACGCATGATTGACCAGTATTGCAACCGCTATTTTTATTCAGGTTCAGTGGGCGAAGTTCGCAAATATACCCCTATTGATTCTTACTATTGTTGGATTGATGATGTTCAATCAATTACTGAACTAAAAACTTCTTCCACTTTGCTAAATCTTTATGATGTGACCTGGGATGTAACTGATTATGAAGTTGTCCCTAAGAACCGCATTGAAAATGGCGGTTATTACCCTATAACCAAGATTAGGGCTATTGGTCATTACCTTTTCCCTATCTTTGGTGATAACGCTTTAGTTCAGGTTACAGGCACTTTCGGCTGGCCTGCGATACCTGACCAAATCAAGTTTGCAACTATTCTGCAAGCTTCAAGATTGTTCAAGCGTTTAGAATCGCCCCTTGGTGTTGCAGGTGTTTCAGATATGGGAATTATGCGTGTTGGTTCTAGCGTTGATGGTGATGTGGCTCAGCTAATCAACCCTTACCGCTTACTTAGAACAGGTGCGTAATGGCAATTTCTGACCTTAGATCAGGTTTGGCTAAGAACCTTCGCAAAGTTACTGGTTTGCGTGTAGTTGAAACTTTGCCTGATGTAGTCAATCCGCCTATGGCCATGATTGCCTTAGATAAGGTTGCCTATAATCGCCAAAATAATGCGGGTATGGCGGAATACACTTTTAAGATAACTGTAGTTTTGGGGCGTGTTAGTGAACGCACCGCGCAGCAAGCAATGGATTTGTATGTTGCACCTGGGGCGGGTTCAGTCAAAGCTGCGGTTGAATCAGATAAAACATTAGGCGGAAATGCTTATGATGTTTTCATATCAGAATTGACTGCCATTGGGGCTGTTCAAATCAATGCGGTAGACTTTTATAGTGCTGAATTCTCGGTGCAAGTTTTCGCAAGTTAAGGAATAAATAGATGGCAATTTTTGTCGCAACAGATTTCGCGGTTACTATCAATGGTTCAACTGCTTTATCTTCTTATCTAACGCAGGTGGAACTAAAAACTTCTGCCAATGACATCACTACCACTTCTTTTGGATCTGGTTGGGTTACCCGCGTTGCTGGTTTGAAAGAAGGTTCAGTTACGCTTCAGTTCAATCAGGATTACGCTTCAGGTTCGGTTGATGCAACTCTTTGGAACACTATTGGTTTAGGTGCTAACGCAACTGTAACTATTACTCCAACTAGCGCAGCTGTTTCTACCGCGAACCCTAAATACAGCGTTGTAGCTTTGGTGACCGATTTAACCCCAATTTCGGGCAACATTGGTGACCTTTCTACCTTCAGCTTGACTTGGCCAACTAACGGAACTGTTACTAGGGCTACTGCCTAAAATGAATCGCCTAAACCTACGCATTGAACTTAATGATGGTTCAATTATTGAAGTGATTACTTCCGCTGGCGATATAGTCAAGTGGGAATCAAAATTTGATTTAGGTATAGACAAGCTAGAGAAAGTAACTCATTTACTTTATTTATCTTGGCTTGCTGTTTCAAGAACTGATAAAACTGCACCTGATTTTGATTCTTGGATTGAAAATGTTGCGAAAGTTGAAGTTTCTGACCCAAAAGCCTAAAGCCTTTAGGTGTTGATTCTTATCATTGGTTGATTGCTAATTTGGCGGTTGCAACAGGGATAGCCCCAAGTGTTTTGTTGCAGGAATCAGATCGCATGATAAATACCATGCTGTTTGCCTTGCAACATCAGAAAGGCAATAATGACTGAAAATGTTATTTATGATGTTAAGGGTCTTATCAAGGATTTGAATGACCTTGAACCTGGGCTAAAGAACAAAATGTTGCAGGCTTACCGCAAAGAAGCTAAACCTGTTGAAACTAAAATAAAACACGCTATTCCTGAAACTGCCCCTTTGCCTGGGATGCGTATAAGTAAGAATCCGCATGGAAGATTAGCGTGGGGTGCGGTAAAGAAGGCGGATGCTACTTCTATCCGTTTTAGAACTTCAGGTTCGCGCAAATTCAAAATTACTTCTTTAGCTTCTATTTGGGTTATGTCCCCTATGACTGCGATTGCTGATGTTGCTGGTAAGGGTATAGGCATCCCTAGAGATGAATTTACTAAGGTTTATGCGTATAAGGGTGGCACTAGAAGGCATAGGGTTACTACTCAGGGAATTAACATGATCCGTAGGTTGAAGATGGAACATAAAAACAATTTTGTTTATCCTGCGGTTGAAGCAAGCCTGCCTGATGTTGAACGCCAGATAATATTGGTTTTAGAAGAATATGCTGCCAAGGTAAATAGGAAGTTAGGCTAATGTCCGTAATTGTAAAGCTGTTATCCAAGTTTGATGATTCGGGTATTAAGAAGGCGCAACATGGTTTTGGGGGTTTAGAGAAAACCCTGAAACATATTGGTATTGGTTTAGGTATAAAAGAAGTTGCTGATTTTCTTTTAGATTCTGCTAAGGGTGCAGCTAAAGATGAAAAGTCTATGAAGCTTCTAAATACGCAACTTAGCAATAACCTGAAACTGAATAAAAGCCAGATTGTTACTAGCAATAAATTTGTTGAAAAACTATCTTTACAAACAGGTATTGTAAAGAATCAATTGCGCCCCCAGTATGCGCGTTTTGCGAATGTTACTCACAATGTAAAAGATGCGCAAAAACTTTTGACCCTTAGCCTTGATGCCGCAGCGGGTTCAGGTAAAAGTGCTACGAGAATCAATAAGGCATTGGAAAAGGCTTATGGGGGTAATACTAAAGCCCTGCAATCTATGTTCCCTGAATTGAAAAATTCTAAAACTGCTTTAGCAGATTTGAATAAAGAATATAAGGGTTCGGCAATTATCAATGCTGATCCTTTTATGAAGTTCAATAACAGTCTTGAAATTATGAAAGAAAAAATAGGAACAGCAATTTTACCTTTTTTCACTAAAATAATGGATGCCTTGACTGCACCTGGGGGATTAGTTGATGCTGTTGGTAAGTTCTTTGAAGAAGCTTCTAACCCTAAAACTGATGTTGGTAAGGCTTTCACTTCTTTAGGTGATTCAGCTAATTTGCTAGGTGAAGATTTGACTGCCTTATTCGGCACTATGGATCCAAACAATGAAGGTAACTCTATGGCAGGTTTTGCTCATGGTTTACAAATGCTTGCTGACTTGATTGGAACTGTTGCTGATGGTGCAACTGTTTTGGGCGGTATTCTTCAAGCCACTTTTTCAGGTGATTTTATGAAGGCTATTGAATTATCAGGTGCGGATATTGGTGTTGGTGCTTATGCGCTAAGAAAAAACATAGGTGTTCAAGATGCAATCAAACAAATCAACGCTAATACGCTGAAAACTGGTCAAGGTAGCTTTATTCAAGGTGCAGGTTTATTTGATATGGAAACTGGCCTTAGTGCAAGAAATTACAGCAATGTAAACTTTGGCGGTCATCCTGGAATGCCCCTTAATGTGTTTAATCAACCTAAACCTATGAATCCTTACAACTTGCCTAACACGCAGGTAAACATTACTGTTACTTCCGCTGACCCTAAAGCTGTAGTTGATGCTGTAACTAAATATGTGAAATCTAATGGAAGTGTTCCTAGTGCGTGGGGAACAGGCAATAGACACTAATGGCTAATCCAACACAATATGTTGCAATCAGGTTTGGTTCTTCAGGGTGGGTTGATGTTACTGCAGATGCAGGCAACATTACTATCAATAGGGGAACTACTAGGGTTGCTGAAGATTATCAGGCAGGAACTTTATCTGTTACTTTTACTAATAACAATCGCAGGTTTGACCCGCTAAATACTTCAAGCGATCTGTATTATTCTGCGGGTGGCTATTCTTTGGTGCAACCTGGGGCGGAAGTTTTAGTTACTTCTAATTCTCAAACTCTTTTTGATGGTTATGTTCAGGATTGGTCTTTTACTTTTAGCGAAGCTGGTTTGGATGGTAACGCTACTTTGACTGCAGGGGATTTTCTTTATTATGTTAGCCGCATAAATTTTGATTCTAGCCAAGAAACTTTTGCCAAGTTTACGCATGACCGCCTAGCTGATGTTTTGACTAAATACAATTTGACCACTTCTGGCGTTACAGTCAAAAATTCTTCCACTTTGATTGGTGCAGATACACATAATATTGGGGACAATGTTTTAAGTTATTTGCAGAATGTTGCTAGAAGTGAACCTGGGGACTTATTTGCGGATACATACGGAAATCTGATTTTCAAAGATAGAACTTTTACCAACTATTTATGGACTACTTCTTACCGCAACAATTTAGTTCAATACCCTTCAGCTGCAACTACCGCTGTTTGGCAATCAACTTATAGTGCTTCTACCGCTAACCCTTATTTTGCGGGTGGAACAGCAATAAATTCTAAAGTTGATAGCCCTAACACTTTTCACGCTGTAAGTTACTATGAACTAAATAAACCTTTGTATAACCCTGCAGGAACAGCGTTGAACTATGTTTTTTCATGCTGGGTTCGCGGTAATGGTGGAACTGTAGGCATTGATGCTTATGTTGATTTATATGATGCGCAAGGTAACGCTATAACTACCCCTTTGATTATTACCCCGTTTGTTTCTGGAACTGCAGCATCTAATACAACTTGGATAAACCTAAAGGGAACTGTTTCAGCTACGGGTGCGCAACCAGTTGCGGGTATTGGTTTCAATGTTTCTTGTAATGGAACTACTAACGCTTATTCTTTTATTGCTGATGGTTTTCAAGTGGAATTGGCTTCAACCTATGAAAATGATTATTTCAATGGATCATTGAACCCGAAAACTAATGCCACTAAAACGCAATATCAGGTTGCATGGTTAGGGCAGGCGTATTCTTCTAGTTCAGTTTTGGCTAAGAAAAATAATGCTATAAATCCTTCAGCGCAAACATACAAAACTTTTGCTGACGCTAATTCGCAGGGAACTGCTTATGGTAATGGAACTGCTATTCCGTTTACTGAAATTGAAATAGCTAGTTCAGCGTTGAATCTTTACAATCAGGTGCAGGTTGGTGGGGTGAACGCTACTGCAACTAAAACTGATACTGCAGGAACATCTTTGTATGGGTTAAAAACCTTTTCTCAAACCGATAACCTGACTACTAGCGTTACAAGGCCTGCCGAAATTGCGCAAGATTTTCTAGGTGTTTGGCGTTTACCTGAATACAGGGCTAATAGTTTTACTGTTGCTTTAGAATCTTTGACTACTGCGCAACAAAACATTGTTTTAGGCCTTGAACTTAGAGATGTTATCCGCCTATGTTTTCAACCTTCAGCAACGGGTTCAGTTGTAGATAAGCTTTATCAAATTTTGTCTATCAATACGCAGGCAGATGTTGAACGCCATCACATTAGTTTCCAAGTGGCAAGCCTAAGTAATGTGCCAATTCGTTTGAATTCTGAATATGTTGCGCAGCTAAACAGTTCCATTTTGGGCTAGTAGAATAGGGTTATTATGGCTGCATATAAAACATGGACTATCGGGGACATCCTTACCGCTTCAGATCTAAACGCTTCTTTTCAAGATTTGCCTTTGAATACTGCAGCGTTTACTGCAAACTATTCGGCTTCTACAGGTATAGCCATCAATACTTCCGTAACTATTTCAGTTACTTTACCTGCATCTAGGTTTGATGTTGCCCCGATTGTTACTTTAACTACAACTGATGGTTTGATTACCCCTTTTGTTTCTAGCGTGAACCCTGGAACTGTAACTGTAGGCCTTAGAAACAATGGAAATGCTTCTTCAGGTGCTTCATTTACTGTCTATGGTTTTGCGGTTCAAATGACTTCAGGAACAGCTGCAGGATAATCATGGTTACTTGTAAAACTGCGGATTGCGTTGCTAAGGGTGTAGAACATACTGCACCTGAAAATGATTTATATTGCGGTATTTGTGGAATGGTGATGTCAAATGAGTGACCCTAAACCAACTAACCAAACTTTGCTGTTGCAGATTGTCCGCGACATAGAGATTCTAAAAACAAATTCAATTCAAATTTTGCAGGCAAGTCAAGACCATGAAACACGCATTAGAGAACTTGAAAGAAGCGTAAACCGCAACGCATGGATTCCTGCGGTCATTACAGCTGTAATAACTTCTTGCATAGTGTTTTGGATTAGTAAAGGATTAGGCGCATGATCAACCCAGGAACATATAACATAACTGCCTATCAGGGTGCAGATTTTGATAGAACCTTTACTATCACCCAATCTGGAACAGCGTTGAACCTTACAGGTTATTCTTCCGCTATGCAGGTGCGTGAAGCCGCTGATTCAACCGCCTACCTTCTAAGCCTTACTTCAGGTTCAGGCATAACCCTTGGTGGAACTGCAGGGACTATTACTGTTGCTATTACTTCCGCCCAATCTTCCGCTATTGCTGCAGGTAGTTATGCTTATGATCTTGAAATTGTTTCAGGTTCAGGTGCGGTTACTAGGTTGCTTCAAGGCGGGTTTACAGTTTCGGGGAATGTAACTAGATGAGTGATGTAACAGTTTCAGTTGTTGAATCAACTACTAATGTAACTGTTACTGAACCTACAGTTCAGGTTGCGGTTACTGAAACTAGCGTTCAAGTTTCGGCTTCTAGCGCAGGTTTACAAGGTGCAACAGGTGCTAATGGGGCTACAGGTGCAACTGGGGCTACGGGTGCAACAGGTGCGACAGGTGCTAATGGGGCAAGCGGTGTAGTTAGTGTTACTGCACCTATAACTAATACAGGAACATCTAGTTCAGCAATCATTGGTTTAGATCAAGCTTCTCTAAGTTTGACTAAATCACAAATAACAGATTTTACTAGCGGAACTGTTATAAATGCTTCTACAGCGGGAACTGCCACTTACGCGACAACCGCAGGAACAGCGGTTTATGCAACTACTTCAGGAACAGCGGTTAGCATTTCTGGTTCTATCACTAAATCACAAGTTTCAGATTTTACTAGCGGAACTGTTGCGCAGGCTAATACAGCTGGAACTGCAACTTATGCAACTACAAGCGGAACTGCAAGTTACGGGACAACTGCAGGAACTAGCGTTTATGCGACAACATCAGGAACAGCGGTTTATGCGACAACATCTGGAACTGCTACTTATGCGACAACTTCAGGAACAGCTGTAAACATTTCGGGAACTGTAACCGCTTCCCAGGTTTCAGGCTTACCTGCAATCTATGCTTCTCTCGGTTCAGCAAACGCGTTTACCCTAGGTTCTCAAACTTTTAATACAGGTGGAAGCGCAAATAAAGGTGTTGTAGTCAAAGGTGCAGCATCTCAAACTGCAAACCTTGAAGAATGGCAAACTTCAACAGGTGGAACTGTCGCATACATGACCCCTGCAGGTGTTATCACAACTTCAGGTTTGACTTTGTTAACTTCATCACCAGTTATTGTTGGTGGAACTGCAGGAACTTCAGGTCAAGTTTTAACTTCACAGGGTACAGGTGTAACACCTTCTTGGAATAATCCATTCTTGCTTTACACTTCAAACGCAACTAAGACTTATGATTTCTCTCTTGCATCTACTGCACAAAGTATGTTAGGCACAACTGGTTCAACTGCAGGTTTTGTTTTAGCTGCAGATACAAGTTATCAATTTGACTTTATTGGAAATATTCAATCTTCAGTTTTTGCTTCTGCTCAAACACCAAGCATCAACATAACTGGCGTAACTGTAACCCTTTCGCCAACAATGACTTATATTGCTGATTGGTATTATGGAAACAATACTGCAAGCTTTACAGGAACAAATACCCCTGTTTCACTTAGAACCACTAGCTCATTTGCTTTAGGAACTTCAGGAACTACAGGTTCAAAATACTGGACTGTTACAGGTTCAGGAACTATTCGTGTTACAGGCACAGGCACAATGCGTGTCTATCCGTCATTAGCAATGAACGCTACAAACCCTGATAACTCATGGTCAACTGTTGCAGGTTTAGTTTTCAAACTAACACAAATCGGTAATGGATCTGCAACTACAGTTGGAACGCTAGGTTAGTAAGGAAAATAATGGCAACCCCTGAAGAACTTTTGAACATTTGGCAAAATGGTAATTACATGAATCCAGATGCATTAGAAGCTGCTTATGAACTTGTGAATCAACTTAAGCAACGCATTGAAACTCTTGAAGCTGAAGTTGCTCAACTAAAGGGATAACTTTCCTAATGTAAAATTGGGTTATGACTAAATATGTTGAACCCTTTTCCCCTAAACTTCGTGGGGATGAATTTGGTAATCTAGCTCCTTATCGTAATGGCAGGCCACACCGCGGGCAAGATTGGCATCCTGCAGAACTAACCCCAATCAAGGCAAGTGGAACTGGAACAGTTTTTGTAAATGAATGGACTGACATTCTTGGTTGGATTCTTATTTATTCAGCAACCCTTACAGATAAACATGGTGTAGATCACAATGTTTTTATTTTGGATGCGCATATGGCGAAGCAATCTGATTTGAAGAAGGGCGATAAAGTTACTGCAGGGGAAACTGTTATTGGTAAAACTGGTGGCGGAAAATACAAAAGTGGCAGCGCATCCACGGGCAGTCATTTACATCAAACTATTGGTAAAGCTAATAAGGCGTGGTCAAACCCTAATGTTCATTTAGCCCCTTATACAGATTTATTAGATCCGTTAGATTTTGTGGTGGCCTAAATGTTTGATTTTTTGAAGGATAGAAGTGGGCAAATTATCGCTGTTTTGGCTGCTTTGTTGTGGCGTGGTTTCGGTATTTTTCTTTTCATTCTTGGCGGTAGCATGGGTGTTGGTGCAGCTGTAACAGGTTCTTGGCTTACAGGTGTTTTAGTTTCTTTTGGAACACTAATGATTGGTGTTATTGGAAGCATTGGTTACGCTATTGCTACTACAGGCAAGGTTACCCCTGCGGATGTTTCTAAATCTGCGAATGATGCAATCAAAAAGGCGCAAGAGGATTCTGCTAAAACAGAATGAAACTAAAGTTTTTGGGGGCAACATTCCTAACTTTTGTTTTTGCCTTTTGGCCTTTGACTGTTGCGCAAGCTGATGCACCTGGGCTGACTGTTGAAGTTTATGTTTATGACCCTTCAGCGTTACCTGATCGCGTGCCTTATACCCTTTGCCAAACTGATACTGTATGGACTTCTGCGGTAAACATCAACACTAATTTTGATGCAGAATTTGCTGGCATTGTTGGTGGTTGTCAAGGTGATTTTGTTTTGATGCATTACAGCGGTTTTTTAACTGCACCTGTTTCTGGGGATGTCACTTTTCAATCTAGGGCGGATGATGGTTTTTATTTAAGCCTTGATGGTGTAACTGTTATTGATGATTGGACTTTGAAGGGTTGCGGTGGTTCTAGGGCTATTTTTCCTATGTCCGCTGGTCAAAGTTACAAACTTGATTCTTGGTTTTATGAATACGGGGGTGGGGCTTGTAATGAACTGTATTGGGATTTAGGAGATGGGCAAGGTTTAGTTCCTGTCCCTGATTCGGCTTATTCAAGTGTTCCTGCTATTCCTGTTGAACCTGTTACACCTGAACCGCCTGTAACGCCTGAACCGCCTGTAGTTGTCCCTGACCCGCAACCTACTTCTTTGCCCCCTGTAGTTATCCCGCCTGTAGTTGTCCCGCCTGTAGTTATTCCCCCAGTTGTAGTGCCTGACCCTGAACCTAAACCGCCTGTAGTTATTCCGCCTGTTGTAGTTCCGCCTGTAGTTATTCCTGACCCTATCCCTGACCCTGTTCCGCCTGTAGATGTTCCTACAGCTGAAACTACTTTGACAGATTTGACTAGCAAAGCGCCTGCAGATTTGACGGATGCGCAGGTTGCACAAATTCAGGCGGTTGCTTATCAAGTGTTGGAATCTGCACCTGAAAATTCCCCCCAGTATGAGCAAGCCCTAAACGCCTTGTATGTTGCAGCGCAAGCGGATGATATTCAAGTAGATCCTGCACTTGCTTCTATACCTGGGGTTGGTGCGGTTGCTGTAGGGCTAACTAACGCTATAAACGCTTTAGGTAACCTTGGTGCAGATATGTCCCCTGCGCATAGGGCTGCAGCTAAGAAAGAAGTAGTTGCAGGTGTGGTTGTAACTCAAATTGCTGTTGGTGCTTCAGGTATGGCAACTCAAATTTCTGCTTCTAGTTCAGGGGCAGGGACTTCTACAAGAAAGAAAAACTAATGAAAAATTTCTTCAATGATCTAGTAGGCCAGATTTGGACTTTATTAGGTATGTTTGTTGCGTGGATTGTTTTGGAAGGTTCAGCAAAAACTATTGTTGGTTATCTGATTATTGCAAGCGTGTTTATTTGGATTGCCACTTATTGGATTAGAAAAGACTAATAAGGCGTTTTAGGGCTAAATCTGTATGGATACCTATAAAGATACCTGTAAAGGCTTCTAGGGGCGTTTTAGGGCGTTTTTAGCCTATATTTCTTGCTGGCGTTTCAAGATTCTGCGCTGGGCAGGTGTAGAACCGCCCCAAATACCAAAATCTTCATACAAACCTACCCGCAAGCATTTAGCCATGACTGGGCAACGCAAACAAATTTCCCTTGCAGTTTGTTCCGCTAAGGCTTTAGTTTTCAAATCATTTTTAGGTTTTATATCTTCAGGAAAAAAAATGTTTGGCACTTTCTCGCATTCAACCCCGCCTATTTCGGCTATAGCTTCATGTAGATCTATGGTTATGTGATCTAGCCTAAAAATGTCTGCGGTCATGTTTATAGTTTAGTTATGACCAACCCTAAAATAAATGAAATCCTAGGTAACGCAGTTTTCCTAGGTGACTACGCAAACAATTCTGAACAATGGCATGCACTAAGAAATCAAGATGGTGTTATTTCAGGTTCAGAAATAGGTGCAATCCTTGGCCTATCCCCTTTCACTTCCGCCATGACTTTGTGGGCAGAAAAAACTAACAGGCTAGATAAGCAAGTTGTAGGCAATACAGCTATGCGCCTGGGGCAGTTAGTTGAACCTGCGATTCGCACCCTTTATCAAGAACAGCATCCTGATCATGTAGTTGAAGAAGTTGGAACTTATGCAGCTAAAAACTTTGATTGGATGCACGCTAACCCTGATGGTATTTGTTTGACCGCTGATGGTGAAGCCTACATTTTGGAAATCAAACATACCGCCACTTATTGGGATTCTGTTCCTGAACACTATAAGGCGCAAGTGTTTTGGTATATGTATGTTTTTGGTTTGAAGCGTTCAGTTTTTGCTGTAGTAAATGCGGGGCGTTACAAAGAATATGAAGTTCTTTGGGATGATTTTGAATGGCAAGCAATCTTTCAGCAAGTCAATAGATTCCGCACCAATGTTTTAGAAGATACTGTTCCAGATTGGGATGGTTCAGAATCAACTTATGAAACTGTTCGCAAGTTATCCCCAGATGTGGAAAACCGCAATGAAGAACTAGGCCAGTTAGGCATTGAACTTCATTTGGCGCAAGATAAATTTGATGAAGCTGAAAACTATTTGCGTGAAGCCAAATCAAGAACTATTGCAGCTTTGAATGGTGCTAAAAATGGAACTGTTGATGGTGAAATTGTTTGCACTTTGTCGCAGCGTGCAGGTGGAACACCATACCTAACAATCAAAGGAAAGAAATAAATGCCAAAACTAAAAGATATTGCAGGCCTAAAAGTGGGCGATAAAGTTGCAATTGTTATCAATAACACCCCGAAAGAAAACACTTCAGTTTCAGGGATTCTTACTGGAATCAATAACTGGACTGAAGATAAGGTTGCGTTGCAGATTCGCGATCTACCGCAATGGATTTACCTTGAAGATAACTACACAATAACCTGGAGTGAGAGATAATGGCTTACTTTGACTTATCGCAATACCAAACTGTTCAGGAAAGAATTGACCTGTTTTGGCAACGCTACCCCAATGGCAGATTGAACCTTGAACTGGTTTCTTTTACGGAACAGCAAGTTATTTTTAAGGCAGAATGTTATGCCAATCGAGATGATGTTTTTCCTATGGCAACCGATTTTGCTGAAGAAAGATTTGGTAGTTCGCCTGTAAACAAAACTTCTTTTGTTGAAAACGCAGCTACAAGTGCAACGGGTAGATGCCTTAGTGCTTTAGGTGGGGATTTTAGCCCGAAAGGTAAACGCCCTTCTACAAGTGAGATGGCTAAGGTTGAACGCTTGAACGCTAAACCTGCAACACCTGTAATCAAGAATTGGCAGGCGTTACTGGATAACATCAATGATCTGGATGGTTTGCGTAGCCTTTACAATGAAGCTAAACAGGGTAAAGCCCCTAGTAGTATTCTTGAATCAATCAAGGTAAAGGCAGATGGAATCAACGGAAATTCAGCAAGCAATTAGAGTGCTTGAAGCTAACATTCGGGAACTAACTGAATTAGTTGATTCTTTACAAGATCCGTTAGAACGCGGTAAAGTGTTATGTAGGTTGATTGACCAGAATAGGCTTTTGCTTAGTTTGGCGAGAACCTAAACCCCCTTTCAAATGAGAACCCCTGAACTTCGGTTTGGGGGTTTTCCCTATATTTGGGTGTTTCGGATTTGCAGTTTTAGCTGTAGTTATGTTTAGATTCTTCAATGGACAAACGCGGTAAAAGAGATAATTTGCAAACCCATGAAGTTGGTGATTTGCTTTGTGAACAATGCGGGAAGATTATCCGTTACGATAACTGGTCTAGGCGCAAGTTCAAGGGACAAGAATATTTGAAATGTTCTGATTGTAGGGCAGTTCAAACCTATAAGGTTACTTACCGCCACAAGATTTTGGGGCTTATTACTTGTATGCCTTGGCAGTTTGAAGTTGATGCTGATCTAAATCCAGTCAAGGATGGAAAACTGTTTCGCCCAGGTGTAAGGATTTGCGGGCATAAGGATTGCATAGTTGTAAGCCATATTCTGCCCCCGCACCCTGAAGATATGAAATAAGGACAAAAATGAAAACAAAGAAATACAAGTATGAAGATTACGAAGCTGTATGGCAGGGCAGTCAGGCGCAGGGTAATGATCTGTTGCTGTTGCTTGCTTTAGTCAAATTTCGGCAACCTGCAGGGATGTATGCCACTAAGGAAACCCTTGCCAATCTTATGAATTGCAGCGTTGATACTGTTGAACGCAGTTTGAAACGCCTAAAGGATTCGGGTGAATTAGCCTGGGTGAAGGGCAATAATTTTAGTAAGCGTGCTAACCGCTATTTCATTTTGCTACCTAATTTGGATAAAGATACCCCCGCATATTCAACCGCAATCTGCGGTAATGAACCCCCGCAATCTGCGGTTTTATACCCCCGCAATCTGCCCCCCCTAAACAGTAATGAAACAGAAATGAAATATATAGAGAATTTGAAGTTTGATTTTACGCCTAATAGTGATTGTTTTAGGTTGTCTATTCAGGTTAGGGATGATTTGACTGTTCAACAGATTTTGGATGCTAAGGATAGGTTTACGCTTCACCCTAGTTTTAGGCTTGCAGCTGATTCGCAGATTATGTCTAGGTGGTTGCAATGGTTACAGAATGAACCTAAATCTATCTTGCCTGTAGGCGCTTCGCGCACTAAGGGGGATGTAGCGTGATTGATCGCATTGATTGGGAAGAATTGGTTATTGGTAGTTTGATTGTGAATCAGGGTTTGGGGTTTGCTGAACTTGCTGTTTCTGTTGATGATTTTGCTGAACCTTGGTTTGTTGAAGCTTTTCAAGTTATGTCTAATCAATACAAAAATAAGCAATTCTTTGATTTGTTTACTGTTTTGGGCGAAATCAAAACGCCTATTGTTAGGCAAAGGGTTGCTGATTCTTTGCAGTTTGCTGTTACCCCGCAGAATGTTCATTTTTACGCTTCTAAGGTTTTGGAAGAATCGGTTGAACGCCAGTTGAATTTGTTGGCGTTGGAGTTGCAGCAGGGTGGGGATGTTCAGGCGAAGATGGATAAGGTGCGTAGCAAGTTAGATCAGTTGAAGCTTGCTGAAGCTCTTGAACTTCCTGATTTGCGTTGGGATTTGCAACTTATGTTGAATGACATCCTGAACCCTAAACGCACTTTGGAAACCTGTTTTGGTGGTTTGAATAGGTTGATTGTTGGTTTCAAGCAGTCAGGTTTGTATGTGATTGGTGCGCGCCCTGGGGTTGGTAAAACTGTTGTTGGTATGCAGTTAGCGTGGGAACTTGCCCGTAGTCAGGATGTTTTGTTTTTTAGTTTGGAAATGGATAAGGCTAGTTTGTTGAATAGGGTGGTTGCGGGTGAGCTTAGGATTCCGTTGGATAACATTGAACGCGGTAATTTGCTTGACCATCATAAATTGCAGATTCAGGAAATGATTAGAACTGTTGAATCTAAAATGGTGATTTCGGATAGGGGTGGGCAAACTGTAAATCAGATTAGAAGCTATATTCAGGCGGTTATGGTTAAAAGGCCTGTCAAGGCTATTTTTATTGACTATTTGCAGTTGATTGCAGCTAATAACCCTAAAGCCCCGAAGTATGAGCAGGTTAGCCAGATTTCTATGGATCTAAAGAATTTGGCTAAAGAATTTGGTGTTCCTGTTATTGCCTTAGCCCAGTTGAATAGGCGTATTGATGGTAAGCCTGATGAACGTCCTACAGCGGGGGATTTGCGTGATTCTGGGCAGATTGAACAGGATGCGGATGTTATTGTGATGTTGTCCCGTAAGCAAAGTGAAGCCGATATTGTGGAAGATAAAAATATTGCTACAGGCCTTTCTGCCCGTTTTTATGCGTTAGGTCAAAAGTCACTTATGATTCTGGATGTTGTCAAGAACCGCCATGGTGCAACGGGTTGGTTTGAAGCTAAGTTTGATGGGGAATTTTCTAGGGTTAGGGAAGAACTTGCAAGATAATCAGGTTGAATGTCGCAGATGCGGTTTCAAGTGGATGGTTAGTGCAGAAAAGCGTGGGCGGAAGGATTTGCTTTGCGTTAGCTGTAGGCAGAAACCTGCGACAACTATTCAATACGGGAAGTTGCGGTGCATCCCCCATCAGGGGCAGTTGGATGATGATCTGAATCCTATTGATGATGCAGGTAATCTTATTGAACCTGGGGAAAGGGTTTGTGGGCATAGGGATTGTGTGAATAGTGTTCACATTGTCGCGGGTTGATGCTAAAGTGTTTTTGCTTTACAAATAAAAAAAATTAGTTCCTACGAGAAAGAAAAAAATGGCTACAGTAAAAGTTACAGGTAAAGTTTCAAAAGTGTTTGGTGCTTCAGCGCAGGGTTTATCTTTGGTTGAATCATACAAATCAGCTACGGGTGAAGATTACACGCGTATTTGGACAGCATGGTTTTCGGTTGCCCATAACCTTGATGTTGATGCTGAAGTTACCCTAGTTGGTCAGCTTTCAACAAAGATTGAAGAATATCAAGATCGCAATGGTAACCCTGCAAGAAAAGTTAAGTTGGACATCAATAATGCGCAACTGGATGCAGTCAAGGCTGCGCCTGCGGTTTCTGCGCCTTTCTAAATGTCATGGTGGTTGGGATATTGTTTCGGCTTGCTGTTGCTAGTTGATTCAATATTTCTACCTGAACCCCTATCGGCCATTACTGGTTTGATGGGGGTTTTCCTTTGGGTGGCGGTGTGTGTCAATTATTATGGGAAGAAATAATTTTAGTTTTACTGTTTTTGGCGTTATTCCCGCCCCGCAAGGTTCAAAGAAATATGTAGGTCAAAGAACTACAGCTGCGGGGAATAGTATTCCGTTGATTGTGGAATCTTCCCCACGCTTACCTGCATGGCGTAAAGCAGTTTCAGATGCGGTTATTACCGCAATGCATGATTCAGGTGATAACACCCAGTTTGACGGTGGGGTGAAGGTTGAAGCTGTTTTTTATTTGCCTAGACCTAAAACAGTTAAACGCCCTGATCCAATTACACCCCCCGATTTAGATAAACTTACCCGCGCATTGCTGGATGGGATTTCAGCTAAGGGTTTGGGGGTTTGGCGGGATGATTCGCAAGTTATTAGGCTTCATGTGGCTAAGAAGTATGCGACAGGTGAACCTGGGGTGGCGGTAACTATAACTAAATGGCTTGATTCTGTTACCTAAATGTAATCAAATAGACACGCCCAAAGTGTTGCGTTTTCTGTCAGTTTTACGCTAAATTGTAGTTATCAGGCAAATCCGCTTGATACGGACAAAGGACAAAAAATGACTAAGCAACAAATGTGGGATCTATTAGAAATTCATAACCTTCTATGCGACACCGATAAAGCAAAGAACCTTGAAGCTCTAAACCTTCTAACCGAATTCATTGAAGAAAACATTATGAAGGAAGGCGCATGATGGCAGATAAGTTGATGTTTGAAGAACTGGAATCTTTCCTGCAGGCTTGCGCAAGTTACAAGGCATGGATTGATTGCGGTAAAGATTTAGTGAAACATCCTGAACTGTTGGATGCTTACGATCAGGATTTAGATGCTTTTGCTAAATCTATTTGCACTACCCGCAGATGGGCTTTTGCTTATGTTTGGGAAACTGTAACTAACGGGGGGATTATCAAATGAAAGGTTGCCTAATTTTTTGTTTGCTATTTTTTGGTGTTCAGATTCTTGCAACCTGGGCGGGTGCAACTGTAGTTGGTGCTATTGGTGAAGCAGTTTTGATTGCTGTAGTAGTTCTAGGGTTTAGGGCATGGTGGCGGATGTGAAAGATAACGCTGAAGCTGTTAGAGAGTTTTACCGCAGGCAGGGTGAGAAACGCGAGAGAACTCGCATCCTTGAAATCTTAGAGAAGATTACTAACGCCCCTGATTGTTTTGAACTTGATGTAAATGCCCTTATTCAACTAATAAAGAAAGAAGAAGTAAATGTGCAAACTAAATAAAACTGAAACCTGTAACTGTAAACCTGTTCATGCTGATTCTTGTAAAACTTGGAATTGTGGCGGATGCGTGGAAGTTGATGTTGCAGCTGAACTAACCCCGCAAGAGATTGTGGCTTTTGCTGAAATGATTCGCAGGGTTGAACGCGAAAGAATCCTGAAGGTTCTTTTAGATAATCATGTAATCAGGGTTGATAGTGTCCTAACCCAGTTCTTTGTTTTTATTGATTGCAACACTATGGAAGTCAAATACTTGAAGGATTTGCCAAATGAAACGCCTTACCACAGCTAGAAGGATTGCGGTTGAAGATGCTATTTTTGCAGGCAAAACCGCATTGATTATGCGCAAGAAGTTGCTGCAAGAATTGCAGGATCAGGAAGAATTCATTGCCTATAAGCAACAGTATTTGGATGCCTTGAAAACTATTCAAGAGCAACTGAAATTGTCTAGAACTAGGGCAATTAGGTTACTTGATGGCAAGATTGATTTTGAAGATCTATTTGCTGATGGAAAGGCGGTTATTGGTGATGAATGACACTAAGTTTATTTTGCTTGTAGTTAGCTTCATTTTGACTTGTCTAGGTTTGATGTGGATTTGGAATCAACCTGCGCCATGTAAAGAAATCCAATACCAAAATCTTTCTGGAACGCATACAGGATTGGATTGCAGTCATGGTTGAAATTGTTTTATGGATTACTGTGGGGCTATTTTTGTTGGTTGCAGGTTTAGCTGCAGTAACAGTTTTTATTGCCCATGTAGCGCAGATTGCTGTTATTGAACATTTAGAAGATTGGAAAGAAAATGATAAATAGATTTGTTGAAAGAATGTTCCCTAATACTGTTATGGGGATTTGGCGTGCAGGTCACAAATCAGGGCAAACTTATGGAATCAATAGAACTAGGGCGTTGATTCACGCTGAAATCAAGATGTTAGAGAAAATCAAGGTGGATAAGAAAACTACTGATGCAAGGATTCTTGAATTGAAGTTCATTTTGACACGTATTGAAGGTATGTTGTGATTTCTAAACTTGAACCTGAACTGATGGATGCTGTTGAACTGTTACGCGATCAGAATCTAGTTTGGGGTGCGGACTTTGATGGTATTCGGGAAGCTTTAGCAAACTTGCTGTTAGTTGCAGCTACAACTAATGAAATGACCGCTTTTCTGGCTAATACGCTTGCTAAGAAGATTCTTGAACCTGGGCAAGATGTTCCTAAGTTCAATGACATAGAAACTAGGGGCTAATGTTAGAAGATTTGAAGTTACCTATAAAAATTACAGCTTGCAAGGTTAGAACTGTAAAAGCAGATTTGACTGATAAAGATGCCGAAATTCTTGAAGCAACAGTTATGAACCCTGAATGGCCTTTCAAAACTTTATCTAATGAATTGAAGAAACGCGGAATTGTGGTTTCTGATTATGCGATAAAGAACCATAGGGAAAAGGACTGTTCATGTTGGAAGATCTAAATAATCCTGTTGCCCCTAAGATTACTTACCCTGAAGGTTGGAATCCGTCTATCCAGTTTGATGGGCAGGGCGGTGAAGCTGTATTACCTGCAGTTCAGGATGGTAATCCTACAGATGTTGAAGCCTTTCTGATTGAAGCGGGCATTGACTATAAGCAGATAGAGATTGTGGGCGAACCTAGAATTTCACGCTGGCAGGTGGCACGCCCTTTTCCACTTGAACCTTTATGGATGTCTAGTGTTCGTATTAGGTGGCGCAAACTTGGTGCAGTTCAGGATTTGCCTTTACTTTATGCCTTGGCTAAGAAAACTAAACCTGTAACGCCTAAGACTGTTGCTTCAGGTAAAGCCTTGATTGTTTTGTGGTCAGATTTGCAGGTGGGCAAGGTAGATCATAGGGGCGGTGTTGAAGCGTTAATTCATAGGGTTGCTGAAACGCAGGTGAAACTAATCAACAAAATCAAAGAAGTGAAACCTGAAAAGATTATTTTTTGTGATGTAGGCGATACTATTGAAAACTTTGGTAATGCTGCAGATTTACATCAACTTGCAACTAATGACCTTAGCTTGATGCAACAGGTTGATTTGGCTACATCTTTAGCTTGGGAAACGCTAAAACAAATTTCTAAATACGCCCCAGTAACTTATCTAAGCGTTGGAAGTAATCATTGCCAGTTCAGGGTAAATAAACAGCGTGTAGGGAAAGCTACGGATGATTGGGGTATTCATATCGGGCGAACACTTGCCCGCCTAACTAAAGAAGTAGGGTTACCTATAACTTTCTTTGAACCTGCCCCGCATGATGAATCTTTAGCGTTAGATGTTTTCGGTGATACTTTCCATGTTTTGGGAATGTGGCATGGACATCAAGCCAATAATCCTAACGCTGTAGTTGATTGGTGGCGTAAACAGGCTTTTGGTAAGCAACCAGTTCACGCTGCAACAATCGGTGTTAGTGGCCATTTCCATCATTTACGGGTTCAAGAATTAGGTTCAACTGCTAGAGGAACTTCACGCTATTGGGTTCAAGCTGCAACGCTAGACAATGGATCTAATTGGTGGCGGACAACTTCAGGCGAAGATTCTGCCCCTGGGCTTGTATGTTTTGCCTTAGAACAGGGCATAGACTTTACAGGAACAGTTTGGAAGCTGTAGGGGTTGAAATGGTTTTGACTGCCTGAAAAGCCATTTATGGAATCGGGTAGGACTAGGGTTCAATTCCCTACAACTCCACTTGGAAGAAAGGACAAAAATGCCAAGTTACAACTTTGTTTGCCCTGAATGTGGCGCAACCTTTACAGTCACGCAGGCTTTATCTGCGGACATCCCTAAACCTAAATGTAAGGTTTGTAAAATAGAACTTACCCGCGTATTTGGAATACAAACAATAAAGTTCAATGGAACTGGATGGGGCAAGGATGCCTAATGAAAACAAAACTAATAGTAATCTTGGCGATATTTCTAAGCCTAAACTTTGGGGCAACTATTCCCAATCAGGTAGAAGCTAAAGAATCTAAACCTGTAGCCCGCAACTTCAACAAAGAACTATTTCGCAGGCACGCTTACCATCAATTTAGCAAGGTAGTCAATTACCTAACTACAAGGGTGCATAGAACCGCCTATGTTTTTTCAGGTGATCAGGTGTCAGGGTGGGACTGTTCAGGCATGGTCAGATGGGCTTATAAGCAAGTGGGCATAACACTTCCGCATAGTGCCAATAAGCAAGGCCATCTAGGCGCAAGGGTAGCAATCCCTAAGCGTGGCGATATTGTAGTTTTCGCTTATCCTGGGCGAACAGATTTCAATCATGCAGCTATCTATCTAGGTCAAGGCCTAATCATTGATGCCAATGCAGGGTTTGGCACTACAGTTATTGAACCCCTATCCAACTTCAAGAACAATCAAATCAGGTTTGTTAGGGTGTTCTAATGATCCGCGAAGTATGTTCCTGCGGTGCAGAATTTGAAACTGATGATAGAGAAGCCATCCAGTTAGTCAAGTCATGGCGTAGGACACATAAACACGCAGATAAGCCCTTGAAGCCTGATACAGCGGATATAAGTATTCTTAGCAATACTGATGTTGCATTAGGTTTTCAAGCCATCTATGACCCGTTGAAAGAAGAAATAGAATGAATAAGAAATGGCTATTCCTAATCATGCCCGTAACCATCATAGGATTCTTAATCATAAGCTTCTATCTGTTTGTGGTATGGAAGCCTGCACCATACAACTGTTGGGATAACTTCATTACTGAAGCGCAAGCCATCTCGCATTGTGAACACCATGAATAGATTCCCTAAGCCATGCCTTCAATGCGGAACACTAACCAAGGTAGGAAGTTATTGCGCACCGCATACAAGGGAACAGGGGCGTAACCCCTACAACGATAAAAGATATAGATTAGCTAGGGCATACCTGCGGGCTAACGCTACGCATTGCCACATTTGTAATCAAGCGTTCACCGATAGAAAAGAAATCAGCGTGGATCACATCAACCCTGGGCAACTGGATAGCCCCTTAGAAGCTGCGCACTTATCTTGTAACAGTAGGCGTGGCGATAAGCCTTTATAGGCAACATACACCTACGCTACAAGCCTTATACCTAGGGGCATAGATGGGGGGTGGGGTCTTTCCTTAGTGAAAAACAGACCTGCAGAACACCCCGAATTTTTTTGCAGATACCCGCAGTTGCAAGGTTTTGTTTGTTAGTCTATTTTTATGGCCAATCCCGCTAGACCTTTAGAGCAAAAACGGGCGTTAGGTAATCCTGGGAAGCGTGCCTTACCTGATGCTTCAGCTACAGTTTCCCTTCATGCTGGCAGGGTTGAACCCCATCAACCTTTGGACTGGGCGGGGTTGCTGTTATGGAATCGGGTGTTTGGTGTTGGTCAAACTTGGATTAGCCCGCAAACTGATGTTGAACTTTTGCTTTTGACTTGTAAGCAACTTGATAGGCAGATTGTTTTGGAACGCCAGTTTGTAGAGAAGCCTGAAGATTACCATGTTCACCGCCAGTTGATTGATTTGGAATCTGCGATTGTGAAGAACCTTGGTTTGTTAGGTTTGACTGTTGATGCTAGATCTAAACTGGGGCTTGCTGAAATCAAGGCGGAATCCAAAATGGAATTGTTGCGTAGAAGGCAACAGGAACGCGAGCAAGCGCAGGTTATTGTAATTGAATCAGATTAGTTCTTGGCCGCCTGCATGGGTTACGCCTACCAATCTTGAATTTGGTTCGCGGGGTGCGGATGCTGTTGATTTCATAAATACTTTTGTAACGCTAACTAAGGATTCTATTGCTGGTAGTTCAGGTGAACTTATTCGGCTTAGACCTTGGCAGGAAAAGTTGCTGGAAGAAACACTTGCCCTTGATGCCAATGGTTTGTTTTCCCGAAGAACCGCCTACTGGGGCATGGCTAGAAAAAATGGCAAATCGGCTTTGATAACAGGCCTTGGCCTTTGGTTTTTGATAAACGGGGATGAAGGCGGTGAAGTCTATTCTTGTGCAGCTGAAAAGGAACAGGCCAGAATCACTTTTGGGGATGCCCGCAAAATTATTGAACGCGAACCTGAACTTGCTTCTATGTGCAACATTTACAGGGATGTTATTGAAGTGCCTTCAACTGGATCTGTTTGGCGTGTTCTTTCCGCTGAAGCTTATTCTAAGGAAGGTCTAAACGCTTCCGCTGTTATCTTTGATGAAGTTCACGCTTTGCAGGATAGGGCTATGTGGGATGTTATGCAGTTGTCTATGGCTTCGCGTAGGCAACCTATCATGCTTGCTACAACTACTTGCGGGGTCAAATCAGATTCAACAGGTCAAGATTCAACCGCTTACAGCCTTTACGAATATGGCAAGAAAGTTGCCCGCGGGGAAATAGAAGATTCAAGTTTTTATATGGCATGGTGGGAAGCGCCCCTTGATGCAGATCATAGGAAAGAATCAACTTGGATTGCAGCCAATCCAGGTTACGGGGATTTGAATTCTGCGGATGATTTTGAATCTATGGTTAAAAGAACACCTGAAGCTGAATTTAGAACTAAGCGTTGTAATCAATGGGTTAGTTCACAAACAGCATGGTTGCCTGCAGGTTCTTGGTCAGGGTTGCGTGACCCTAAAGAAATTGATTTAGATGCGGAAATTATGTTAGGTGTGGATGGTTCATTTTCTGGCGATACAACCGCAATAGTTGGTGTGACTGTTCCTAAATCTAAAGAAGAAAAGCCTTATGTTTTTTTGGTGAAGGCATGGGAAAAGCAACCTAGTGATTCTGCGGATTGGCGTGTAGATACTTTGCAGGTTGAACAAACCATTATTGATTTTTGCCAAAAGTATAGGCGGGTTCAGGAAGTTGCGTTTGACCCTTTCCGCTGGCAAAGGTCTATGGCGGTGCTTCAAGATTTAGGTTTGCCAATTTCAGAATATAACTCAACTTCACCCCGCAGAATGATTCCTGCCTGTCAAAAGGTTTTTGATTCGGTTACTGAAGCTACGCTTACGCATGATGGCAATCCGTTGCTGGCTAGACATCTTGATAATTGCGTTTTGAAGATTGATAGCATGGGGGCAAGAATTGTGAAGGAATCCCGTCATAGTAAACGCAAGATAGATGCTGCAGTTGCGTTTGTTATCGCGTATGACCGCGCAACCGCTAAAATGGAACAGGAAGTAATTCCTGAATTTTTCTCTTTCTAAGGATTGATTTGCTACCTACGATTTTGCAAGCATTAGGCATAGTTACCCTTGCTGTTGGTGTTGGATTGATTTATTTTCCTGCAGGTCTAATTGTGATTGGGGCGGGAATTCTTTTGTTTGGTTTGGCTTTAGATAAAGGCGATAAATAATGTTGCGTAACCTGTTAGGTGAAAACCGCGCTATCTCATTTCAAACTATTTGGGGTGCAGGTGATCTAACTAGCTTTGAAACTCAATCTGCCGCTTATGTTGATTTCACTACCGCTTTACAAATCAATTCTGTTTGGGCTTGCGTTTCTCTAATTTCTGATGCTATTTCTACTTTGCCTGTAGATACTTACATACGCAGGGATGGTATTGCTTACCCTTACCGCCCTAGACCTGCATGGGTTATCAAACCTGATGCCATGATTCCTTCAACCAGTTTCTGGCAACAAACAATGATTTCTTTGCTTTTAGATGGCAATGTTTTTATCCGTATTTTCCGCGATCCAGTTACAGGTGCAATCCTTAGCATGATGACCCTAAACCCTATGCAGGTTACTGTAACTAGAACCGCTAATGGGCAGAAGCGTTTCACTTATCAGGGTGAAGAAGGTAAAACACTTTCAACTGATGATGTTTTGCACATTACTGGTTCTATCTTGATGCCTGGGGAAATTCGCGGTAAATCAACTATTGATTCACTAAAAGAAAATCTAGGTTTATCAATGTCCCTTGAAGGTTTTGCAGCTAGATTCTTTGGGCAAGGCACTCTTACGCAGGGCGTAATTGAATTTCCTGGAATGTTAAATGCGGAACAGGCACAAGCTTTAGCGCAATCTTTTGATAGACAACATAAGGGTTACCGCAAGGCGCATAGAACAGGAATCCTTTCTGGCGGTGCAACTTTCAAACCAACGCAGATTGCCAATGATCAGGCGCAAATGTTAGATTCTCGCAGGATGGCGGTTGAAGATGTTGCCCGTATTTTCCGCGTTAGCCCAGACATGATTGGCCTAAACAATGGTGGTCAAAGTCATAACAGCGTTGAACAGAAACAGATTGCTTTTGTTTCTCACACCCTTAGACCTTGGATTACAAAACTTGAAGATGCATTTAGTAATCTGCTACCTGATTATGCGTTTCTAAAGTTCAATACTGATAACTTGCTACGCGGTGACTATGCTACCCGCATTGAAGGCTATGTGAAGATGCTTCAAAATGGTGTTATGTCCGCTAATGAAGTTCGCGCTAAAGAAGATATGCGCCCAATTGAAGGTGGGGACATTGTTCGCGTGCCTTTGGCGAATGTCAATATCAATGCTGCAAGTTTGGTTGAAGAAGAAACTAAGGTTGCCATGGCGCAGAAGCTCATTGGTTTAGGTTTTGTTCCTGAAGATGTTCTAAGTGTTCTAGCCCTTCCGCCTATTGCCCATACTGGTTTGCCTTCAGTTCAGTTGCAGAATCCTACAACTGTTCCTGCGGGTAGTTATGAAACGGGTCAATAATGCCGATTAGTCAAACTTCTTATTCCATTGGAACAGCTGTTACGCAGATTGTTGCCCCAGATATTCAACCTGTTAGGGCTACTATTCATAATCTTGAAGATGTTACGGGTAGGAAGATTTGGATTGGTGGGGCGAACTTGGTTCAGGGTCAATCCGTTGAAATCAATAGTGCGGTTTTTCTGCAGATTACTTTAGATCCTGGGGATGCTTTATATGCTTGCACTACTTCAGGCACTTATAGCCTTGGCGTTATGATTCAGAAACAGGATTAGTAGATGCCTTATTTTATTGAACAAACCGCTAAGGGTTGGAATACAGTCAAGGATGATGGAACTGTTTTAGGTTCACATCCTGATAAGGCTTCAGCAATCAAACAAATGGTTGCGATTAGTTTGACTGAAAAGATTGCACCTGGGGGCGAATTGAAACGCGCTGTTTCTGATGGAACTTATACCCCGCCTAAAGATGTTCAAGATACTGCGAAGCGTGCCTTGAAGTGGATTGCGGATGGTTTGGCAGGTTCAGGGTTTACTGCGGTTGGTAGATCTAGGGCGGAACAGTTAGCTGCAGGTAAATCTATTTCAGCTTCAACCGTAAACCGAATGTTAAGTTATTTTGCCCGTCATTCCGTAGATTCTAAAGCTACTGGTTTCAATGAAGGGGAAGATGGTTTTCCTTCTGCGGGGCGTGTAGCGTGGGATGCGTGGGGCGGGACATCTGGCCAAAGATGGGTTACAAGTTTAGACAAGAAAGAACAGGCAATGAATAAACGGGATGCGGGAACTTCTATCGGTATTACTGATATGGATGATACCTTGGTGGTGAATGGTGAACTACATCAGGATTACTATGCATGGTTAGATCACCAAGCTTGTAATTTGTATGTGGTTACAGGCAGGCTTGAAGCCGATAGGGAATCTACTATGGCGGAACTTGACCGCCTTGGTGTTGAATATCAGGAACTGATTATGAAGCCTGATGCCGAAACTGATTCCAACACTTGGAAGGGCGAAACCGCTGCAAACCTTTTGGCGGATGGCTATAACATTTTGTTTGCTGTAGATAATAACTCTGAAGCGCGTGCCGCTTATGAACACGCAGGTATAGATCAGGTTTATGACCCTAAGAATATGCCTGGGTCAGCTGCAACTGCTACGCGTGATGCCATGGAAGATGTTCCTGAAACACCTGCGGAAGAAGCCGCTGAACCAACTAAAGAATACTTGGCTAGTGAACTAACGGAACTTTTGGGAAACATTGTTTCAGCTAAGTTTTTGGCGCATGGTGCGCATTGGAACATCAAGGGCATAAATTTCTTTCAGTTCCATAAGTTCTTCCAGAAAATTTATGAAGATTATGATTCTGCTATTGACCCGCTTGCAGAAAACATTAGAAAACTTGATGTTGATGCCCCGTTTACTTTGCCCCAGTTTGTTGCAGATACAGAAATTGATGCAACCTTTATTGGCGGTGACCCTGTTCAACTATCTTTAGCAATCTATAAAGCCAATGAAATTTTGTTAGGCGATATTGTTGAAATTCAAGATTGTGCAGATGATCTAAATCAACAGGGCATTTACAACTTCTTGGCAGATTTGCAGGATAGATTCTCTCTATGGCACTGGCAACTAGGTGCGGTTATTGGGGATGATTTGCGTAACGCCTATGCGGTAGATGTTGAAGAAGTAGATGAACCTACAGCAACAGGCGCACCTGTCCCTAATATGCCTGCTAAGGATATTGCTGAAGTAGATGTTCAGATGGATTCAATCCGTTTCATTGACCCTATGCAGGTTGCTGAATTGGCGAAGCGTGGCAAGCGTGCAGATAAGGGTATTGAACGCAGGCAGATTATCCGCGATTTAGAGATTCGCGCTGAAGGTGATGGCATGACTTTACGCGGTTATGCAGCTGTATTCAATTCACCTTCGCAACCGCTTCCGTTTACTGAAACTATTGCACCTGGGGCTTTTAGAGATTCTCTAAAGTCTAGGAATGATGTCAAACTTTTGTGGAATCACGATACTGGAACAGTATTAGGTTCAACTAGGGCAGGCACTCTAAAGGTTTCTGAAGATGGTCATGGTTTGTTGATTGAAGCGCAACTTCCTGATACGCAGGCGGGGCGTGATGCTGCAACCCTAATCAAGCGTGGGGATGTGAACGCCTTCAGTTTTGGCTTTCGTGTTCCTGCTAATGGTGATGAATGGCCTTCAGCGGATCAGCGTATTTTGAAGCGTGTAAATGTCCATGAAGTTTCAGTTGTGAGCTGGCCTGCCTATGAATCTACGATTGGAACTGCTAGCGTTAGAAGCATGACTGATTTAGAAACTAAGATTCAGGCCTTGGCAGAATTGCGTGGCGTTTCTGCAGAAGAACTTACTGATGCACTTCTTGCCCTTGAATCTGGGGAAGAACTTACTGAACGCCAAGGCGAATTGCTAACCGATACTTTAGACAAGGTTCTAAAGAAGGATGATGCTGTTGCTAATCCGCAGGCCTTACTTGACCTGAAGAAGAAGCAACTAGATTTGTTGATGCAGAAGGTATAATTTTTATGCAAAGGTTTTCTTTGTTGGCCTATTGCATATAACTAAAAAAAGAACTAATTCTTTTCCCCCCAATTTGTCCTGGGGGGTTTTTCTTTGCTAAGATTTTTACGAGATTAGGACTTTCTTTTGATTGTTTTGGTTTCTGGTTAAAAACCCCCTGTTGCCAGATTTACCAAGGCAGGGGGTTTTTCTTTACTGTTATGCTTTAGGTAGAGCGCGAATCTGGCTAGTGTTCCGTATTTACTCGCGTGAGCTTGAATGTGCAATCAATTAGCCTTTTATATGCGCGTATATTTTCGCCCTATAAACTTATTTATACAGGCGCGTTTATCCCCTGATCTGATTATGTGCGTTTATCGCTGAATCAAAAAACAATTCCCCTTATGTTCTTGAAAGGAACAAACCTAATGAGTGATTTTATTGCTAAACAGGTTGATGCTAAGGCTAAGGCGTGGCACGAAGCTAAAGAACTGATTGATTCAGTTGAAGCTCGCGGTGGCGTATGGTCAGGTGAAGATGAAGCAAAATACGCTTCTCTAACCGCAGACATCAACAAAAGAAATGAACTAATTGAACTAGAACAGCGTGAAGCAAAAGTTGCAGATGCTGTTCAGGCAGCTGCAGTTAACTT
>Ga0304729_1000433_pt1 | contig 31238 bp, 30 predicted proteins | sample C_131016_MF_Meta_FD_190475 | JGI IMG/M metagenome (GOLD analysis project Ga0304729, IMG submission 190475) | Freshwater microbial communities from Lake Croche, Canada to study carbon cycling - C_131016_MF_MetaG (v2) (version 2) | ecosystem: Environmental > Aquatic > Freshwater > Lake | place... | reverse complement strand
AACGATTTCTGAAACAGGTTCAGTAAAACAGCTTACCGAATTGGGCTCATTGACAGTCGGCCCGAGAACACCAGAGCAGGTAGCCTTATGCCAAGAGTTATTTGCCCTGTGCCAAAAAGCCGATTTCGACTCCTTTTATAAGGACAATATCGAACAAGCCTTGTGGGATAAATGGGTGTTCTTGGCAAGCTTGGCTGGCATGACTACCATCTGTCGTGGCTCGATTGGCGAAATTGTAGCAACACCCTATGGCAAAGAGTTAAGTAAGCGAATGTTTGCAGAGTGCTGCGCGATCGCTGCCAGCCAACAATATCCAATTTCCGAAAAGGCTCAATTGACCTCCCAAGAAATTCTGACGAAAGAAGGATCACCTTTTACGGCTTCAATGCTCAGAGATTTATTGGCAGGAAAGAAAAATGAATATCAACATATCTTAGGTGATTTGATTGGTTTTGCTAGCAATGGCGTTATAGACTGCCCCCTATTAAAAATAGCCTATACCCATATGGCAGTTGAGAGCAAGCATGGGGGTTAAGCAAGGGCTTTCCCTAGACCCTACTTTTCCAAAGCGAAACCCCAATTGATTACACTTTAGGCATTGGCATTAATAAACCCCATTAGGAAAGAACGGACCATGGAAGAGTATCGGCTAGAGATCGATAAAACAGCAAAGCCACTATTGATTATCGATTACACCTTTGGAGGTGATCGAAATCTGGAGTTAATGAAATCTACCAACTTACCCACTGCCTTGCAAAACGCCAAGGTCAAGACGGAGTTTGATTTAGCGCATGCGTGGAGTGACTTTGCCCGGAAGTACCTAGAGACAACCAGAGAGATCGCAGCAACCCCTATTTGCTGGCAAGGACATTACGATCAACTGGGCAGAGTAATGCTGGAAATGATGCGCTTAAGTAGGGATAAGCAAGAAATGGTCAATGCCGAAGTCTACGAAATCATCCCCAATCTTGAGGAAATTCCCTTTGTTAGCAAACCTTCTGGTCTTGAAGATAAGATGTTTTGCCGTATTTGGCTTTCTTTAATTCGTCATCCAGCTTTTATTGAGATGGAGTTAGATGAGGATGAGTTGGCATCATTTAACTACTGGCAAGGTTTATTTACGATTGCCTTAGGTAAGACTAATAGTGAGTTGCTAAAACAGTCTACTTAGTTCATCTTAGTAGTAGATATAAAAAAAGCGCTCCGTGAAGAGCGCTTTTTCTTTTAGCAAAACTACCTGACCCAATTAACCTCCGTAGAGGAATCTTGGTAGCCACAATGTCATGCCTGGCCAGATGTACATGAAGACCATGCAGGCAATCACGATGAACATATAAGGCATCATGCCTGCAAAAATCTGGTTGAGGGTAACGCCTGGTGGCGAGACACCTTTCAGATAGAAAGCAGACATCGCCACTGGTGGTGACAAGAACGCAGCTTGCAAGTTAACAAACACCAAGGTACCCCACAGGAGTGGATCGATGTTGAAGTGAGCTAACAAAGGCAAGAAGATCGGCACAAAAATCACAATAATTTCAGTCCACTCTAAAGGCCATCCCAGGAAGAAGATGATCGCTTGAGAGAGCAGCATGAACTGAATTGGCGTCAGATCTAACTTCATAACCCATTGCTCAATAATGGACTGACCACCAAGGATCGTAAACACAGCCGAGAAGAGCGCTGAGCCCACGAACAACCAGCACACCATCGATGTTGTTTTGGCTGTCAAGAAGACTGCCTGCTTAGTACGATCAAAGTCCAAGGTGCCAGCTTGAAATGCCAGAATGAAAGCGCCTAATGCACCCACTGCCGCAGACTCTGTAGCAGTAGTAATACCCAGCAAGATCACAGCCAATACCAAGATGGTCAGAACACCCAAAGGCATTACCGACTCAATCAGCAGCTTCAGAATTTCAAACTGCTCCTCATCGAACTTGAGGTAGTAATAAATCAACAGTAGGCCGAAGAGTACGCAGGTCAAACCATAATAAAGCTCGAAGTTTTCTGGCGGTCCAGCTGCAGCCTCTGGAGCAGCCCCATCAGCTGTAGGTGCATCTCCAGCAGCAGCATCCAATGCAACCAAAGGTGCATCTTCTTCAGCCGCTTTAGATTTAATCTTGCTAGAGGTGGCATCAATAGGTACTAGCTCCTCCTCTACTGGTTCAGCAGCGCTAGTAGCGCTTGCTTTAGCAACTTGAGTAGCCACTGGAACGTTCAACGCATCTTTTTCAGCTTGCTGATGAATGATGACGTACCACCATACACCCCACATAGTTAGTGCAATCAAAAATAATGGCGTTAATGCTGCCAGTACATTCTTGAAAATGTTTTTAAATGTGAGCCTTGCCTCAGCTGGTGCATTAAGTAACTTAGCAGGCGAAAACAAAGCCTTGAATGAAGCAAGCAACATGTTTCTTGAGTAGTGTTCACCCAAAAAGCGAATAGATGCAGGAACAGGCACTATCAGTTGCTCAGCAGGAAGCTTAGGCGCAACCTTAGGGTTAATTAAAGCCCAACCAATGATGTAGACCAGGTACAAGAAGGCGAGGAAGAAGCCTGGCACCATTGCAGCAGCATAGAGCTTCACGACGGATTGACCAGCAACAGCCGCATACACAATGATCATGACTGAAGGTGGGATCAAAATGCCTAAGGTGCCACCAGCAGTAATGACGCCAGCAGCGAGGCGGGTATCGTAGCCTGCATTGAGCATCGGCTTCATGGCAATCACGCCCATGAGAACAACAACAGCACCAACCAGACCACTTGCAATACCCCAGAAGGTGCAAACAATCAGAGTAGCTACGGCCAATGAAGCTGGTACACGGCGGAATGCTAACTGGATACTGTAGAACATCTTATCTACCAGCGCCCCTCGTTCCATTACGTACCCCATTAATACGAAGAGTGGAATGGACAGGAGGACATCATTAGTCATACCTCCAAACGTTCTTTGCACCATCAGGGTAAAAACTTTATTTGCAGTCCAGCTTTGCGACGGATCGTAAAAGGCTGCAAAACCAAACATCATGCCTAGGCCCATTAGGGTGAAGGCAGTTGGAAAGCCCAGCATGATTACAACAATAATCAGACCGAGCATGGCTAAGCCAAGAATTGGATCACTCATGATTTATCTCTTTAGTTTGACCAATACGATGGTGTGCTGCTTCATCGATGGATTTAGCATTTTTGATTGCTTGTTGACGGGATTCTTCGTCAACGTGAGTAGACGCGGCCAATTGCTGTTCAATCACGTCGATTTCTTCGGCATCTTTTAAGCGTGCTGGCCATTCACCTGTTTTGAGGCAAACAATGCAACGCAAGATTTCTACAACACCTTGCAAAAGTACAAATGCTCCTGCAATTGGAATAATAGTCTTGAATGGATAGAGTGGTGGCCCATTCGCAATCTGAGTGGTGTGCTCACCAATACGCCATGATTCTGCTGCGTAGGTATATCCGGCATAAACCAAAGCTGCAATACCTGGCAAGAAAAAGGTGATGTACAAAATTAAATCTAGGGTAGCTTGCGTGCGCGGTTTCATTGACCCATAAAGGAAGTCGCCACGAACGTGACCATTTTGTGCCAAGGTGTATGCGCCGCACATCATAAACAGGGTGCCATACGCCATGACCGATAACTCACCAATCCATGCGGATGGGGAATTAAATGCATAACGGCGAACGACGTCTGTAAACACCATCAACATTAAAACAACTACTAGCCATGCCGCCGCTTTACCAATAAAGGTACTAATTTCATCTACTGTAAGCATGAATTTATCCATGAACTACTCTCCTAAGATAACTCTGTAATTCTCAACGCCACTAAAAAAAACCGGACGGGGATGCCGTCCGGTTCAGATGTGCATGAAGCCACATTATTACATAAGCTTTTAGGGCTTTAAAGGCGTTTAGCCCTTGAAATAATGGTCGTAGGCAATCTTCATATCTACATTCACCAGCAAATCCCAGCGAACTGCGCGTTGGGCAAAGGCTTTTTGTGAATCAAGCACCTTCTTGAACATTGGGAGTTCAGCAGATTTCTTGGCAATAATCTTGTCCCAAGCATTCAACTGGGCTACCAAAATAGACTTCGGTGTAGCGTAGAACTTAACCTTATCTTTTGTCTGGAGTTCAGCGAAGTCTTTGGAGTAGCGATCAATTGCTTTCCATGACATATCTGCAGAAGCTGCCTGGGTTCCATATGACAGGATAGCCTGAAGATCTGGAGCTAAGGAGCTAAATTTCTTCTTGTTGAAGATGATTTCAAACTGCTCTGAAGACTGGTGGAAGCTTTGCAACATACAGATTTTAGATACGTCTGGGAAGCCAAGCAAGCGATCTGAAGAGGCATTATTAAACTCAGCTGCATCTAATACACCACGATCCATTGCTGGAATAATATCGCCGCCAGGTAAAGCTTGAACTGATGCACCCATATCTGTAAAGATCTCAATCGAGAGACCAACAGTACGGTATTTCAAGCCCTTCAAGTCATCCGCTTTAGCGATAGGCTTTTTAAACCAACCTAGTGGCTGTGTTGGCATTGGGCCATAAGGAAATGAAACGACATCGAGCTTAAGGTCGCTGTAGATCTCATTAAGCAATTGCTGACCGCCACCATATTGGTTCCAGGACAGAAGAGTATTAGCGTCCATACCAAAAGCAGGACCTGATCCCCATAATGCTAGTGCTGGGCTTTTGCCATACCAATATGCCAAAACGCCATGGCCGCCATCCAATGTTCCGCTAGATACAGCGTCCAACATATCAAATGCTTTTACTACTGAACCAGCAGGTAGCACTTCGATTTTGAGACGGCCGCCTGACATCGCATTTACTTTAGTGGCGTAGTCATTAGCGTACTCGTGGAAAATATCTTTAGCTGGCCAAGTGGATTGAAAGCGCAAATTGATTGTTTGTGCGCTAGAAATCATTGGGAAGCCCATTGCAGCAGCGCCGGCGCTACCAACAGCAGCGTTCTTTAGGAACTTACGGCGAGGGCTAGTTTTATTTGTATCTGACATCTAAATCTCCTAAGGTCATTTTTATAAAATTAACTACTGGATGAAACAAATCCTACACAGAGCTTATTCTAAATTAGGGTAAATAGCGTTGAGGGTTTCCCCTTGAGTAAGGGGGATTTATATTGTGCATTGCAGCAATAAAAATCCCTTGATATCTCGGTTTAAGACTAGATTTGCTGCTGCAAGCTTCTGGTGCATGAGTACACTACCTGATCATGAAACCCACCATCAAAATTGACTTTGTTTCCGATATAGGCTGCCCATGGTGCGCAGTTGCTCTTGGAACCCTAGAACAGGCAATGGAACGCCTCAAAGACCAAGCGGAGTTTGAGGTTCGTTTTGAGCCATTTGAGCTAAATCCTCAGATGAGAGTGGGTGGGGAGAACGCGATTGAGTATCTTGGTAAAAAATATGGCATTTCTGAGCAACAGGTCAAGGCGAATCAAGCCAACATTCGGGAGCGCGCTGCAGCCGCGGGCTTTGCTTTTCATCCTGAGGGTCGAAAAAAGATATACAACACCTTTGATGCCCATCGTTTGTTGTATTGGGCTGGCCACGAGCATGGCCTAGCTAGTCAGCTCAGACTCAAAAGAGAATTCTTTAATACTTACTTTTGCCTCGCGGCTGATTTTGATAAACGTGAGAACTTATTAGACGCAGTGCAAAGAGCGCATTTGGATCAAAGCGCAGCAAGCAAAGTTTTAGAAGAGGGTCTCTTTGCCAAAGAGGTGAAAGCGCAAATGACCTACTATCAAGATCAGGGCGTTAATGCGGTGCCAAACCTGATTTTTAATGGCAAGTATTCATTGCAAGGTGCACAGCCCCTAGACATTCTCGAAGCCGCTTTAAAAGAGGTGATCGCAGAATCTCGTCAGGCAACATAAAATGCATGCAGTGAGATTGTCGGTTACCAAATGAATATAAGAAATAAATATAAGGAAAGAAATGAGCAATAAGCCTAAAGTTTTAGTAGCAAGAGCAATATTCCCTGATTTGCTAGCGAAGTTAGAGGAGTCTTTCGAAGTTTGCTCCAATCAAGCTGATCAAGTCTTTACACCAGAAGAGCTACAAAAAGAACTTTCAAGTGTAGTGGGGGCTTTAGTGACAGGTAGTGAGCGCATTGATGCAACTGCTTTGGCTAACGCTAAAAATTTAAAGATAGTAGCCAATATTTCAGTGGGCTATAACAACTTCGATGTGCCTGCAATTAGTGCGGCAGGCGTGATGGCTAGTAATACGCCAGACGTATTAACCGATAGCACGGCTGATTTTGGTTTTGCATTATTAATGGCTACAGCAAGGCGTGTTACTGAGTCTGAGCGCTGGATTAGAGATGGCAAGTGGGATAAATGGTCTATTGTGAGCAACCCTCTCGGCATGGATTTACATCACAGTACCCTTGGCATTATTGGTATGGGTCGCATTGGTCAGGGTATTGCAAAGCGAGGCTTGGGTTTTGGAATGAATGTGATTTATCACAATCGCAGTCGTCTGCCTGAGGCTGATGAAAAAGCCTGTGCTGCAAAGTATGTCTCTAAGGAAGAGTTACTCCGCACTGCTGATCACGTGGTCTTGGTATTGCCCTATACAACTGAGAATCATCACACCATCGGCGCCAAAGAAATTGCTCTCATGAAGCCAACTGCAACCCTGGTAAACATTGCCCGCGGCGGTATTGTGGATGATGCGGCTTTAGCGCAAGCGCTTAAAGATAAAAAGATCTTTGCTGCAGGCTTAGATGTGTTTGAAGGTGAGCCCAAAGTCAACCCGGAGTTACTCAAACTGAGTAATGTAGTCTTAGCTCCACATATTGCTAGTGGAACCGAAAAGACGCGTAGAGCAATGATTGATTTAGCGGTCGACAACTTACGTGCAGCACTTGCTGGTAAGAAACCACCGAGTCTGATTAATCAAGAAGTGTTTAAGGGCTAGAAAATAAACCTCAGAAACAATAAAGCCGAGCAATGCTCGGCTTTATTGTTTAGTTACTTTGTACCTAGGCAGTTTTACTAATTACTCAGCTTCAATTTCTTCTGGTAAGTCACGTAAGGCTAATTCGATTCCACCGAATTTTCCAGCAACCCAGTTATAAACCTTGCAAGCAATCCACAACAAGCCAAAGCCTAATAAGGCATTCAGAATCAGTGCAGATAACACTGTAAATCCTGGAATAGCACCGTCGCGAATGAAGGCAACGAATAGTGCTAGCAAGACGATCGGGACAGAAAAGCAGAGATAAACCAAGACGAGCGTTTTGGCGGTATGCATCGGGTCGAGGAAGACGAGTTCTTTTTTGCTAAGTTTCATGATGACGCAATCTTAAAGCAGTCCATCAAAAAGCGCTACATCTACCCAGTCGCCAGCAGAAATATTTCCTTGGTCGTGAGCCAGGATGACAAAGCAATTTGCCTCACTCATCGAGCGCAAAATGCCGGCACCCTGACTACCAGTCAGCCTCACGCTTGGGCGACCATCAGTATTTCGCCCCAAGATTGCGCGTTGAAACTCGGTACGACCGGGTTTTTTACGAATCGGCGCCTCAGAGATTGCTTGAGTGATTGGCGGCTCGGTCTGGTTTGCACCGTTGAGTTGCAGGAGTGCGCTTCTCACAAATTGATAGAAAGTCACCATCACTGCTACTGGGTTGCCAGGTAGACCAAAAAATAAGGTTTTGCGTGCAGGTGATTTGCCTGGAATAGGTTTCAGAATTCCAAAAGCCATGGGTCGACCAGGACGCATCGCAATTTTCCAGAAGCCAACATCCCCTAACTCTTGCATGATCTGTTTGGTGAAGTCTGCCTCGCCAACAGAAACTCCGCCAGAAGAAATAAGAACATCTGCTTTTGTGGCAGCGTCAATAAATGCTTTTTTCAGTGAAGCGGGATCATCACGAACGATGCCACAATCAATAATCTCGAGGTTGAGACGATTGAGTAAGCCAGTCAGGCTATAGCGATTACTGTCATAAATACTGCCAGCATCCAAGGTTTGCTCTAGAGATCGCAATTCATCTCCGGAAGAAAGAATTGCTACCTTCAGTTTGCGTTTCACTGTGAGTGTAGAAATGCCCAGTGATGCCGCTAATCCTAAATCTGAAGGGCGCAATAAACGACCAGCGCTAATCGCAGGTTTACCTTTTTGTAGATCTTCGCCACATAAGCGACGATTCTCACCAGGCTTTAATTGGTTTTGAGGGAACTCAATCTGCGTTGCCGTTTGCGCACTAGTTAATTCTTGGGGAATCACGGTGTCGCAGCCAGTCGGCATCAGGGCTCCAGTCATGATCTTGAGGCATTCCCCAGAATTGATCGTGCCTTCGTAAGGTTTTCCAGCGAAAGAGGTCCCAATGATTTTTAAAGAGACGCTAGCGTCACTGACGCCCAAACATTTACTGTCAAAGGCATAGCCATCCATTGCAGAGTTATCAGCTGCAGGAACATTAATGGGCGAGAGTAAATCCTTCGCAAGGATGCGATTGATGGCTTGATCTAGCGAGACAGTTTCGATATCGGCTAAATCACCAATCGCTTTGGATTCTTCAATCAGTTCATTGACTAATTGAGCGATGGCTTTACGAGCTTCATCGACAGGTAGTGATGAGGTGAGCAGAATCGGGCTATTGGGTGAGTGCTTCATACACAGGCCTCTTCTAAGCGTTTTAATTCTTCTGGAGTATTGACGTTAGCAAACACTTGCGCATCTTCAAACACGACAGTACTACTATCCAACTCTTTAAACCAACGATCAATTTTGAGATCGCCTTTTTGCAGAAAGGATTCCAGGGACGCTTGAAGATCCGCTCGCATTAAGCAAAAAACGGGTTGCGCCCAGACCTTGTCATTCACTTCTTTACTCGAGGCATAGACTAGCTGAAAGTCACCACGCATCATTTCTACTGCGAGCTTGATACCCAAATCCATTGGGAGCAAAGGTGAATCGCAAGGCGCAGTCAGTAGATAAGGGGTTTTGCACACCTTGAGACCAGCAGCAAAGCCAGCTAGCGGCCCTGAAAAATCAGGTATCTCATCAGTGATGACAGGGTAGCCATAAGTAGCATACTGCGTAATATTGCGATTGGCATTGATCAGGATTGGGCCGACTTGGCTCCCCAGTCTATGAATAGCAGATTCAATTAAAGGTTTACCAAGAAAAGGAATGAGTCCTTTATCGATGCCACCCATACGCTGGGCACGACCGCCAGCCAGTAAGAGGCCAGTGATTTGCTCAGGGGAAATCATTAGCCGCCGATATAAGACATTTCGACTTTACGAGAACCAGTCGATGGGTTTGCAGTATGAGAGCCACGAATCTCAGAGTAATGATCATCACGTACTGCCCAAGTATTCATGATGGCATTAGCAATCTCTAAATCACTTTGGCCTGAGCGTAATAAGGTCTTGAAATCAAACCCTTCATTCGCAAAAAGACAGAGATACATTTGCCCATCTGTAGAAATACGTGCACGAGTGCATTCGTGGCAGAAGGTTTGGGTCACACTGGAGATGACACCAATCTCGCCTGAGCCATCGATATAGCGCCAGCGCTGGGCGACTTCGCCTGAGTAATTGGCGTTAACAGGCTCTAATGGAAATACTGCATTGATTCTGGCGATCACTTCTTTAGAAGGTAATACCTCTGCCATATTCCAACCATTGGAACTGCCTACGTCCATGAATTCAATAAAACGCAGAATGACGCCACTACCTTTAAAGTGTTTTGCCATGGATACGATCTCATGATCGTTGCTTCCTTTTTTCACCACCATATTGATTTTGATGTTTTCAAAGCCTGCTTCTTGCGCAGCAGCAATGCCATCTAAAACATCAGCCACCGGAAAGTCGACATCATTCATTTTTCTAAAGATGGCATCATCCAAGCCATCTAAGCTCACAGTGAGTCTTTGTAAGCCAGCAGCTTTTAAGGCAGCAGCTTTCTTACGCAAAATGCTGCCATTGGTCGTTAAGGTGAGATCCAGTGGCTTACCGTCTGGTGTGCGCACGTGTGCCAACATTTCAATGAGCACTTCTAGGTTCTTACGCAGTAGCGGCTCGCCACCGGTTAAGCGAATTTTCTCAACACCGAGCGTAGAAAAGATGGTAGTGAGGCGGGTAATTTCTTCAAAGCTCAAAAGCTCTTGGTGAGAAAGATAAGGATAGTTCTGATCAAATACTTCCTTGGGCATGCAATAAGTGCAGCGGAAGTTACAGCGATCAGTTACAGAGATACGTAGGTCACGCAAGATGCGTCCCCTTTTATCTTGAGTATTGCCATGAGGTGCGATGAGTTGGGCGCCAATAGACGGCGTCAGGCCTTTACCCTCATCGATACGGATTGGAATGACCTTGGACGTTACGGGGATTGCTTTTTCAACCATATTCTCAATTATGGCTGTGAAACGGTGTTTCTGCCAAACCGCCAAATATCCTTATGGGATAAATGACAGTCTGGAGAAAAGCTTAAATCAGCGTTAAACCGTTTTTTCTTGGCCACCAGTTTCAACCAAAACCATAGGTCCTTCTGGAAGACTTGCGGCAGGTTTAGGCGTTCTGCCTAAGTTGCTTGGCTCAGACTGAATCTGACCTTGTGCCTCTGCATGCTTAGAGGCATCAGTAGCAACCCAGATCATGCCGGCAGACTCCACCACGCTATGCAATGGAGTTTCTTCAAGCGCTTTGAATGCAACCTTTGGAAGTTCTGGTGCAGGTTTAGCAATGACCTCAATAGCAGCAGCTACGGCAACTACTGCAGCTGGAGCACTCTGTGCAGGACGATTTGATGTGCGTGGAGCACGCGGTGCTCTTTCAGCTCTCTCTTGTTTTTGGGCAACAGGTTTTGCATTACCAAAGCTATTGGCAAGATTCTGAATCGGCATCGATGCGGATACACCAGCCATACCTACTGGCGGGCCTGTAAATGGACTTGCAGATACTGCAGGTGCATTAGAAGTCTCACCCTCAGTGCGCTCGCCACGTTCATCGCGTTCATTTCTACCACGGCCACGGCCACGACGGTTGCGACCACGACCACGACGCTCTTCGCCATCAGCACTCGCTGTTGCTTCACTACCAGGAGCAGCTTCCGTTGCAGGAGTTACTGCAGCTGGGTTTACTTGACGCTCTGGTTTCGGACCATTTTGATTGCGATTGCCGTTGCGGTTATTTCGGTTATTACGATTACCGGTATTACCTTCGGTAGTACCTTCAACCGCATTTGCTGCTGGACGTTCTGTACGCTCACCACGACGATTACGACCACGGTTGCGATCGCCACCATTGGCATTGCGTCCTTGATTGCGACCACGTGCATTGTTATCTGCTGGCTTCTCTTCTACTGCAGGAGAAGAAGAGAACATCTTCTTGATAAATCCAAATAAACCACCAGAGCTTTCAGCTTGTACTTTTTCAGTACGAGCTGGACGTGGTTGGCTTATTGGTGCAGGTTGAGTTGGTGTAATTCCCTTAACGGCTGCTTCAGGGCGCACCTTCACATCAGCATCTTTACGACTTACTGTGGTGTCGGTCTCGAGTTCACGAGCAGCTTCTTCAGCCATCACGTAACTAGCCTTTTGATCATCAAGACGGGGATCGTCATGACGCAAACGCTCTAGCTTGTAATGCGGCGTTTCTAAATGCTTATTCGGAACCATCAAGACATTTACCTTGAAGCGAGACTCAATCTTGATCACTTCAGCACGTTTTTCATTTAAGAGGAATGCAGCCACTTCGACTGGTACCTGCGTATGAATCGCGGCTGTGTTCTCTTTCATTGCTTCTTCTTGAATGATGCGCAGAACTTGCAATGCAGAAGACTCGGTATCACGAATATGGCCTGTGCCGTTACAACGTGGGCAAGTGACATGACTACCTTCAGAAAGCGCAGGTCGCAAGCGCTGGCGTGACATTTCCATCAAACCAAACTTGGAGATCTTGCCCATTTGAACGCGGGCACGGTCATGACGCAGAGCATCGCGGAGGCGATTCTCAACATCTTTCTGAGCCTTGCTCGATTCCATATCAATGAAGTCGATCACGATCAAACCGCCTAAGTCACGTAAGCGTGCTTGACGGGCAATTTCATCGGCAGCTTCTAAGTTGGTACGAGTCGCTGTTTCTTCAATATCAGAACCACGGGTTGCACGTGCAGAGTTCACATCCACAGAAACCAAGGCTTCGGTGTGGTCGATCACAATCGCGCCGCCAGATGGCAATGGCACAGTTCGTGAGTACGCAGTTTCAATTTGATGCTCAATTTGGAAACGTGAGAACAAAGGCACATCATCTTGATAGCGCTTTACTCTAGGTAAATTATCTGGCATCACTACTGACATAAATGCCGCAGCTTGCTCATAGATGTCATCAGTGTCGATGAGGATCTCGCCGATATCTGGTTGGAAGTAATCGCGGATTGCGCGAATGACCAGGCTAGATTCGAGGTAAATCAATAATGGTGCTGAGTTGCCTTTAGCAGCTTCATCAATCGCTTTCCACAACTGCATTAGGTAACTTAAGTCCCATTGCAATTCGGTAGCATCACGACCAATACCAGCAGTACGAGCAATGATGCTCATGCCATCAGGTATATCTAATTGGGACATCGCATCACGCAGTTCTTGACGGTCTTCACCCTCAATACGACGGGAAACGCCACCTCCACGGGGATTATTTGGCATCAATACCAAATAACGGCCAGCCAAGGAGACAAAGGAAGTTAAAGCAGCACCTTTTTGGCCACGCTCTTCTTTTTCTACTTGAACAATGATTTCTTGACCTTCGCGCAGGGCATCCTTAATGGAGGCATTGCGAACGTCGATACCCTCTTTGAAATAGGTTCTGGCAACTTCTTTAAATGGTAAAAAGCCATGACGCTCTTCACCGTAGTTGACAAAGCAAGCTTCCAAGGAAGGCTCAATGCGGGTAATAACACCTTTGTAAATATTGCCTTTGCGTTGTTCACGACCGGCAGCTTCGATATCAATATCGATGAGTTTTTGACCATCAACGATGGCAACTCGCAACTCTTCTTGTTGAGTTGCATTAAATAACATGCGTTTCATAACACTCTCCTATGGGGGAGGTTGTCGTTGCGCGCTGCGTAGGAGACAAGTTAGGGACCGCCCAAGGCATAACCTATAGCGGTTTAATAGTGTGGATCATGCAAATCTGAGTAGCTTTTACTCAGTGCACCCAGTTAACTGTTGGTTAAATCGGTGCCACACTTGACGATCGCCGCAGAGACCTCCTTTAGGTCATCAATGCAGGCGCGCGCCTGAAAACTGTCTTCTAATCGCGGGTCGCGGCATACGGCACACCAACCCTGCGCCTCATTACAACGGGGGAGGGGCAACCCCGGGAGTCTTTTAAAGGGCGACTCCAAGCTCCACGATTCAAACCTGAACCAGGCTCTACTCGGGCCAATAAATTGGCTAGAGCGTTGATTATACGGCACAAGTTGAATGACAATGGGGTATTGTTGAGTCCCTTGTCGTCCTCTGTGGAGCTGGCAAGAGAGATAAATCATGAAATCCGACCCAATATTGACGCCAAAAGCAGTTTCAGCCCATACTCCGGCCACAGTTCTTCTTCAGACTATCGGTCCTGAAGAGGCTGGTCAGCGCCTGGATAACTATTTGCTGCGCTGGGCCAAAGGGGTCCCTAAAAGCCACGTTTACCGGATTATTCGTTCTGGCGAGGTGCGGGTCAACAAGAAGCGGGCCGAACCAACTACTCGGCTGATCGAGGGGGATGTCGTGCGGCTACCACCGGTCAGAATTGCTGAGCCTGCCCAAATGGCAGCAGTCAATAGTGCTCAAACGAAATCTCGGGCTCACGGTTACTCAGACAAAATGCCAATCCTCTTTGAGGATGATGCTCTGTTAATCGTGGATAAACCTCCTGGCTTAGCCGTGCATGGCGGCTCTGGAATTGCCTTAGGGGTGATTGAGACTTTACGTATCACTCGTCCAGAATTGAAATTCTTAGAATTGGTTCACCGCCTAGACCGAGATACCTCTGGCGTATTGCTGCTAGCAAAAAAGCGCAGCGCTCTAGTCGAGCTCCACCGTCAAATTCGCGAGGGCCAAACCGATAAACGTTATTACTTGCTAGTTCATGGAGAAATTACACAGGGTGCCCAAGTAATGCAACTTAAGTACCCGCTGCATAAATATCTCTTGGCTAATGGTGAGCGCAGAGTGCGTGTTGATCCAGAAGGCTTACCAAGTCACACTGCCTTACGGGTCTCTAAAACGATGAAGCGTGCTGAAGCTGTGATTACTCTGGCTGAGGCTCAATTAAAGACAGGGCGTACCCACCAAATCCGTGTACATCTTCAAAAACTGGGCCATGCCATCTTGGGTGATGATAAGTATGGCTTTGAGGATCAAGATAAATTAATTAAATCCAAACGTCTCTATCTCCATGCCCACCTTGCGGGTTTTACACATCCACGAACTGGTGAAAAGATGCGGATTGAATCACCCTTGCCGGCTGAATTTGCAGCCATGATGAAAAAATTTGACCAGTAAGTAAAGCCAAGATGATTAACGAGAATAAGCAAGAGCGCCGTTATGACCTGATTGTTTGGGATTGGGATGGAACCATTATGGATTCCACTCCAACCATCGTGTATTGCATTCAGCAAGCCTGTCGTGATTTAGGTTTCAAAGAGCCGGATGACGCATTAGCGAGTTCAGTGATTGGTTTGGGTATACAGGATTCATTACGCAGAGCAGTTCCTTGGATTGAGCCAGTACATTTTCCAAAATTGACGGATCGTTTTCGTTTCCACTATTTAGCTAAAGACCATGAACTCGATTTATTTGTTGGTATCCGTGAGCTCTTGGAAAAGCTTCGGGCTGATCAATATCTATTGGGCGTGGCAACTGGCAAATCTAGAGTAGGCTTAGATCGTTCTCTAAAGCACCACCAAATTGGCCATCTCTTTCATGAAACGCGCACAGCTGACGAGTCTTTCTCAAAGCCCCATCCTGGAATGTTGCTAGAGTTATCTGACGTTACCCAAGTACCTACACGCCGAATACTGATGATTGGGGACACCACTCATGATTTAGATATGGCGACTAATGCTGGAGTCGATGCGCTGGCGGTGACCTACGGTGCACATCCCCCAGATACTCTGAAGACCTCAAAGTCATTAGCGCATGTCGATAATGTGGCAGAACTGTCACAATGGCTTAAACAAAATCTGTAACACTAAGGAATCAAAGATGGAAAATAATCCAAACCCAAACTGGGAACGTCAAGCGCTTGAGCATTTGCTGCTAGAGAATTTGAAAGAGACCCGTAAGGCACGTCGCTGGAAAGCTGTGCTGCGCATACTGACTTTAGTAGTGATTATCGGAGTGATTATTTCAGTATTTGATTTTCATCTTCCTGGGCGCGGTATGGGTGCAGAGAAGCACACTGCGATGGTGACCTTAGAGGGTGAGATCTCATCGAGCTCTATGGCCAATGCCTTAGATATCAACTCTTCACTGGTTTCTGCTTTTGAGAATGAGCATAGTGCTGGCGTTGTACTGCGTATCAATAGTCCTGGCGGTTCACCAGTACAAGCAGGAATGATCAATGATGAGATTCATCGTTTACGTAAGCTTTACCCGAATAAACCGTTTTATGTAGTGGTTGAAGATATTTGCGCTTCAGGTGGCTACTACGTTGCAGTCGCGGGTGATCAGATTTTGGTTGATAAAGCCAGCTTGGTTGGTTCAATCGGCGTGATCATGGAAGGCTTTGGTTTCACGGGCTTGATGGATAAATTAGGCGTGACCCGTCGCATGATTACCTCTGGATCCAATAAGGGCATGCTAGATCCCTTTAGCAAAGAAGATCCCAAGCAGGTTGAGATGGTCAAGACCATGATCGATGAAATTCATCAGCAATTTATTGCGGTGGTTAAAGAGGGCCGCGGCGCGCGCTTGAAGGATGTGCCGGATTTATTTTCTGGCCGGATTTGGAATGGCGAGCAGGCTGTCAAGATTGGTTTAGCAGATGGTTACGGCACAGTAGAGTCCGTAGCGCGCGATATCTTCAAGGCCCCAGATATTCTGGACTACACCATGAAAGAAAATTTTGCAGAGCGTGTAGCTAAGCGTTTTGGTGCAGAGGCTGGCGCAGCTGCTGGTAAGGCTTTAGTGAAGACGCCGGATTTAAAGTAAAACTAGATCAGCAGCCATCGCATTACGCTAGGCCAACAGTAGAAATACGGTTGGCCTATTTTGTAATGGAGCACACGCAGCTTCATTTGGATAACGCTTCTGCCAATCCGCAACCGATAGCGTTGTGATCATTTCCGATGGCAGACTCAGATCAACACCTAAGCAAAGTAAAGATTGGGGTGCCAAAGAATTTAAGCAAGCCATGAGCATCGCGGTATTACGATAAGGCGTCTCGATCCAAATCTGGGTTTGTTGGAGTTTTCGAGATTCTGCTTCGAGTTGTTTCAGTTTGGCGCTGCGCTCATGGGTGTCATGTGGCAGATAACCCTGAAAAGCAAAGCGCTGACCATTGAGGCCACTGGCCATGAGGCCCAGCAAGATAGAGCTTGGCCCCACTAAAGGCTTTACTCGCGCCCCAAGTTGATGTGCTGTTAGGACTAGTTCTGCGCCAGGGTCGGCAACTCCGGGAACACCTGCTTCAGACATTAAACCCATGTCATTACCAGCAAGCAGTGGCTTGAGTAAATCAGCTGGCTTCACAGCATCACCATATTTTGCATTGCGAGCTGCGCCACGCCACTCACTCATTTGCATTTCTTGAATAGTGCAAGCAAGCGGAGAAACGCTGTCAACCGCTTTCAATAATGCGCGTGCTGTTTTAGCATCTTCCACAATCCAGTGTTTGAGTTTTGCAGTTTGAATAATAGTTTCAGTCGGTAAGACCCATGGCAGTTGCTCACTGCGCGCATCATCGCCCAAAGTATTAGGAACTAGATAGAGTGTGCCTAACTTTGTCATGCTGGAATAACAAAGCCGGCATCACGCAATAAACCTGTTAAAGCAATCAGTGGTAAGCCAATCAGGGCTGTAGGATCATCGCTCTTGATTGACTCTAGAAGGCTAATACCTAGTCCTTCTGACTTGGCGCTACCAGCGCAGTCATAAGGTTCTTCTGCAAGCAAATAACTTTCTAAAACTTCATCAGAGAGTTTGCGAAAACTCACTTCAGTGGAAACATTCAATGTAGTTCGGCTATCACCCTTCATCAAGCAAAGTGCTGTATGAAAGGTTACTGTTTGACCGCGCATCAGTTGCAGTTGCGCTAACGCCCTCTCAAAGTTACCTGGTTTGCCAATTGCAGCGCCACACAAATCCGCTACTTGATCAGAGCCAATTACCCATGCAGTAGGGTGATCTTTTGCAACTGCAGCTGCTTTTGCATTTGCAAGACGTAGCGCTAAGTCCAAAGTGTTCTCACCAGTCAGAGGTGTTTCATCCACTTTCGGTGAGATCACTTCAAAAGGAATGCGTAAGCGCTCCAAAAGCTCGCGACGATATACCGAGGTGGACGCTAAGATGAGGGGCGGGTTTTTGGGGGAATGGATTAAGTTACTCATTGCTGCTGACTTTAGAGGACGCCTTGATTTAGACTGATGACATGAATCGTAATCAAGTTTTACCTCAAGTCCAACTATCAGCCGAAGCTATTACTTTAAAAAAGGTCGATTTTTGTGCTCCACAGTCCTATCAGGGGGCTGGGTTTTTAGCGATGACCGATATGCCAAGGCTTGCACAGGAGGCTTCAAGCGTTAAACCGGGGGATGGGTTTGACTGGCAAATGGAGACCCATTTTGAGGATTCGCCTGGTAGCGAGCCTCGCCAAATCTTGAACTTAGTCTTAAAAGGGCGCCTTCATTTGGTTTGCCAGCGCTGCTTGCAGGACTGCGCCGTGGATTTAGATGAAAAAAGACGTTTTGTCTTGGTAGCTAGCGAGGCTGAAGCGGATGCTTACCCTCTGGAAGATGAAGAGCAGGAGCCCTTGGTGGCTAGCCAGCATTTCAACCTCTTGGAGACCATAGAAGATGAGGTTTTACTGTCTTTACCGTTGATTCCAAAGCATCCAGAGGGCTTTTGTGAGCCTCATGCCACAGTGTTTGGGCTTGAGGATGAAGATGCGGTGCTCGACGAACGTGAAAATCCCTTTAACATATTGAAAAATATGAAGAAAAACTCATAAATGGGACCCTCTTTTCCCTGTTGTTTTAAGTATTCTCTATAGATAAATCAAGCATTTAGACACTTTTTCATGCTAGAATATCGCCTTGCTTAGGAGTTCAATATGGCCGTCCAACAAAATAAAAAATCACCTTCCAAACGTGGCATGCACCGTGCGCACGACTTCTTAACCGCACCTGCTACGGCTGTTGATGCCACAACTGGTGAGGCTCATTTGCGCCACCACATTTCACCAAACGGCTACTATCGTGGTCGTAAAGTTGTTAAAACTAAAAACGACTAATTTTTTAGTCTAAATAGATCGAAGCGGCTCCAAAAAAAGCCGCTTTTTTCTTAGATAAATCACTTGCAGCAATCAATCAGTTTATGAGCGTTACTCTAGCTATTGATGCCATGGGCGGAGATCATGGAATCGTTGTGACGGTTCCTGCCGCCTGCGATTTTCTAGACAAACATTCTGATGTGAAGATTACCCTCGTGGGTGATTCTGATTTAATCAAGCAAGCCTTGGATGAATCTTCTACTACTCACATGGACCGCATTCATATTATTTCCGCAAGCGAAGTGGTGTTGATGGATGATCCCATCGAAGTCGCTCTGCGCCGCAAAAAAGATTCATCCATGCGCGTGGCCATTGAGCAAGTTAAAGAGGGCGCAGCTGATGCTGTGGTTTCCTCTGGTAATACGGGTGCGCTTATGGCAATTTCCCGCTACATTCTCAAAACTCTCGATGGTGTTGACCGTCCAGCGATTGCAACTGCTATTCCCAATGAGTTAGGACTTGGCACAACGATGCTAGATCTAGGTGCTAATGCTGATTGTGAGCCGATGCACCTCGTGCAGTTTGCACAAATGGCCAGCGTCATGGTTCAGGTGGTAGATGGCAAACAGAATCCTTCAATTGGTCTTCTTAATATTGGTGAAGAAGTGATTAAAGGTAATGAAGTAGTAAAGCAAACGGGTGAGTTACTGCGCCAAACCAATTTAAACTTTTATGGCAACGTAGAAGGTAATGATATTTTCAAGGGCACCACGGATATTGTGGTGTGTGATGGATTCGTGGGCAACGTAGTTCTAAAAGCCAGCGAAGGCTTAGCAAAAATGATGAGTGGTTTGATTCGTAAAGAATTTAATCGCTCTCCACTGACCAAATTGATGGCTTTATGCGCTATGGTGCCATTGCTCCGTGTGCGTAAGCGCGTAGATCACCGTCGCTATAACGGTGCTGTATTGTTAGGTTTACGCGGTTGCGTCATTAAGAGCCACGGCTCAGCCGACCGCTTTGGATTTGGTTTTGCCTTAGATCGTGCCTATGAAGCTTCCAAAAATCGCATGGTTGAGCGCATTGCTGCAGCCTTTGTGGTGGAGACGAAAGAATGAGTACTTTTGCAAGAGTGGCCGGAACTGGAAGTTATCTTCCCGAGCAGCGCTTAACTAACCAAGATTTGGTGGAGCGATTAGCGAAGAATGGCCTAGAAACGAGTGATGAGTGGATTAGTACCCGTAGCGGAATTTCTGCGCGCCACTTTGCTGCTGAAAATGAATTGACGAGTGATCTTGCAGTGAAAGCTGCGCAAGCTGCATTAGCCAGTGCTGGCATTACTTCGGAGGATTTAGACCTCATTATTTTGTCAACCTCTACGCCTGATCATTTGGGGGGCTTTCCAAGCACGGCTTGTGTAGTGCAGGATAAGTTGGGTGCTCATACAGCCTGCGCTGCATTTGATGTGCAAGCGGTTTGTGCTGGATTTACTTATGCCCTCGCGATTGCTGATGCATTTATTCGGACTGGCTCATACAAAAAAGTATTAGTAATCGGTGCTGAGACTTTTTCCCGTATCTTGAATTTTCAAGACCGTGGTACTTGCGTTTTATTTGGCGACGGTGCTGGTGCGGTCATATTGGAGGCCTCGAAAGAGCCCGGTATTTTGTCGACTGCGTTACATGCTGATGGCAGTCAACGCGATATTCTGTGTGTGCCTGGCCGCGCTGGTAATGGAGAAGTCCATGGATCTCCATTTATGACCATGGATGGTCCGGCGGTATTTAAGTTGGCCGTAAAAGTGTTAGAGCAGGTAGCTCATGAAGCATTAGAAAAAGCCAATCTCAAGCCAGAGCAAATCGATTGGTTGGTACCGCATCAAGCCAATATCCGCATCATGGAAGGAACTGCTAAGAAGATGGGCATGTCCATGGACAAAGTGATTGTGACAGTGCATGAGCATGGCAACACTTCTGCGGCATCGATTCCCTTGGCGTTAGATGCTGGTGTGCGGTCTGGTCAAATTCAGCGTGGCCAATATCTTTTATTAGAAGGTGTTGGCGGTGGTTTTGCTTGGGGCGCGGTTGCACTCAAGTATTAAAACAATTCTCTTTATTACTTCGTAAATTAATCACATGACATTTGCATTCGTATTCCCCGGCCAAGGCTCCCAATCTGTTGGCATGCTCAATTCCATTGCACAGCGCCCTGAAGTGCGCGCAACACTGCAAGAAGCTTCAGAAGCTTTAGGTGAAGATGTTGCCAATTTAATTACTGAAGGCCCTGCGGAAGCATTGTCTTTAACGACCAATACTCAACCAGTGATGTTGACTGCTGGTGTCGCTTTTTATCGCGCTTGGTTGGCCGCTGGTGGCCCTGCACCAAAGGTGATGGCTGGCCACAGTCTAGGTGAGTACTCCGCTTTAGTTGCTGCTGGCGTCATCTCCTTTAAAGATGCTGTTCCCTTAGTGCGTTTTCGTGCAGAAGCAATGCAAAGTGCTGTACCAGTAGGTACAGGCGGCATGGCTGCAATTTTAGGTTTAGATGATGCAATGGTGATTCAGGTTTGTGCAGAAGCCAGCACTGCTTCTGGAAGTGTCGTGGAGGCAGTCAATTTTAATGCACCTGGTCAAGTCGTGATTGCAGGAGCAAGTGATGCCGTCACTAAAGCTTGTGAGTTATTAAAAGCTGCCGGCGCTAAACGCGCATTACCACTACCCGTATCTGCACCATTTCATTCTTCTTTATTGCAACCCGCCTCTGAAAAACTCAAAGACTATCTTACAAATATTGAATTCAAAGTACCAACAATTGCTGTAATTAATAATGTGGATGTCGAGATCTTGAACGATCCAAGCGCCATCAAAGATGCTTTAGTGCGCCAAGCTGCTAAGCCGGTGCGTTGGCAAGAAACGATTCAGGCAATGGCTGCCCAAGGCATTACGCAAGTAGTAGAGTGCGGTCCTGGCAAGGTATTAGCAGGATTAACGAAACGAATCCATGATCGGGTGACTGGCACGCCAGTATTTGATGAGGCTAGTCTGAATGAAGTACTAGCTGGCTTAAAATAAGCCCTATTGATCAAAATCAATCGATACAGCGAAAGACAAATATGAATCTCGACTTCAGTGGACAAATTGCTCTGGTAACAGGTGCATCGCGTGGTATCGGTCAAGCAATTGCAGATGAATTGGCTAAGTGTGGCGCCAAGGTGATTGGTACTGCTACGACCAGCGATGGCGCTAAAGCAATTGATGCGCGCTTAAAGTCTTCAGGCGGTTGTGGTTTAGTTTTAGATGTCACCGCTCCCAATGCATGTGAAGAAATGATTGATCAGATCGTGAAAGATCACGGCGGCATCAATATTCTGGTGAATAATGCTGGCATCACACGCGATAACTTAGCAATGCGCATGAAGACAGATGAGTGGGCTGATGTGATTGATACTAATTTGAGTTCAGTGTTTCGTTTATCTCAAGCCGTTTTACGCCCAATGATGAAAGCACGCGGTGGTCGCATTATTAACATCACTTCTATCGTTGGTCATATGGGCAATGCAGGGCAAGCAAATTATGCTGCTGCAAAAGCAGGAGTTTCTGGCATGACCCGTGCTCTGGCCCGTGAAATTGGTAGCCGTAATATCACTGTCAATTGCGTAGCGCCTGGATTTATTGATACCGATATGACCCGCGCTCTTAGTGAAGAACAGCAAAATGCCCTAAAAGCGAACATTCCTTTAGCGCGTTTAGGCAGTCCTGAGGATGTAGCCCAGGCAGTGGCATTTTTGGCCTCTCCAGCAGCTGGATACATTACGGGTAATACCCTACACGTCAATGGCGGACTCTATTTAGCCTAAGGCAAAGGCAAGGATTTCATCATTTTTTGGCGGATTTGCTAAATTGCTCCGCCAAGCTGATAAAATTCTTCAATCGTTTTTTTACAACCCCTGGGGGACTTAATGGATAACATCGAACAACGCGTTAAGAAAATCGTCGCTGAGCAATTGGGCGTCGCTGAAGGAGATATCAAAAATGAATCTTCTTTTGTGAATGACCTGGGCGCTGACTCTCTTGACACTGTTGAGCTGGTAATGGCTTTGGAAGATGAATTTGGTATCGAAATTCCTGATGAGGAAGCCGAAAAAATCACCACAGTTCAGCTCGCGATCGACTTCGCTAAATCAAAAGCTCAGGGTTAAGTCCCTAGCCTAGGTATTACTGTGTCAGCATCAAATGGCCGACGCCGCGTAGTAATTACCGGCCTTGGCCTCATCTCACCTGTTGGTAATTCAGTTGATGTAGCTTGGTCTAATTTGCTTGCGGGCAAATCCGGCATTGCTACCATCACCAAATTCGACCACACTCCATTAAGCGTTCATTTCGCGGGAGAGGTGAAAGATTTCAACGTTGAAGAATATGTCTCCGCCAAAGAGGCGCGCCATATGGATACTTTTATCCATTTTGGTATCGCTGCAGGTGCGCAAGCTATTCGCGATAGCGGTTTAGAAATTAATGAGCAAAATGCGGAGCGCGTCGGCGTGATGGTCGGCTCTGGGATTGGCGGCTTGCCAATGATTGAGGAAACGGGTGCTGAGCTATTAGCTCGCGGTCCTCGTCGTATCTCACCATTCTTTGTGCCTGGCTCAATCATCAATATGATTTCTGGGCATCTCAGTATTTTGTTTGGCCTCAAAGGTCCAAACGTAGCAGCAGTTACAGCTTGTACTACGGGCTTGCATAGTATTGGTTTGGCTGCTCGCTTAATTCAGTATGGCGATGCCGATGTGATGGTGGCTGGCGGTGCTGAATCTACTATTTCTGCTTTAGGCGTTGGTGGCTTTGCTTCAGCAAGAGCGCTTTCAACCCGCAATGATGATCCCGCAACTGCTTCACGTCCTTGGGATAAAGACCGTGATGGTTTTGTTCTTGGCGAAGGTGCTGGGGTGGTGGTAATCGAAGAGTATGAACATGCAAAAGCCCGTGGCGCAAAAATCTATTGTGAGCTGCTCGGTTTTGGTATGAGTGGTGATGCGTATCACATGACTGCACCAAATATGGACGGGCCACGCCGCTGCATGGTCAACGCCATGCGCGATGCCCATTTAAATCCTGAGCAAATTCAGTATCTGAATGCACATGGCACCTCTACGCCGCTGGGTGACAAGAATGAAACCGAAGCCATTAAAGCGGCTTTTGGCGATCAAGCCAAAAAAGTTTTAATTAACTCAACCAAGTCGATGACTGGCCACCTTTTGGGTGGTGCAGGTGGTTTGGAGTCTGTTTTTACGATTCTGGCGCTCCATCACCAGAAATCCCCACCCACTATCAATATCTTCAATCAAGACCCTGAATGTGACTTGGACTACTGCGCCAATACTGCTAGGGATGTGAAGATTCAGCATGCGGTCAAAAACAACTTTGGCTTTGGTGGTACTAACGGCACCTTGATTTTTGGTAAGCTGACCTAATATTCTCTTTATCTCCATTTTTGGTTTTTACCAAGTAGGTCCATAGCATGATGAAAAAGTACCTTATTGCACTCTTGGCTATTTTGAGCCTTGGGCAAACCGCATTGATACCAAATGCTTCTGCACAAAATCCCCGTGTAGCGATTCCGGATTTTGCGGACTTAGTTGAACGCGCCAGTCCAGCAGTAGTGAATATTCGTACTACTGAAAAGGTCATGGTTCAGCAGTCTCAAGGCGGTATCCCAGGGATACCGGAAGATCAAGCAGAATTCTTTCGCCGTTTCTTTGGTGTACCTATTCCCGGTATTCCGAATGGACCCAAACAGGCGCAACCAAATTCTGGCAAACCGCAAGAGGCAGATCGTGGCGTTGGCTCAGGTTTCATTATTGAATCCAATGGTTTGATTTTGACTAATGCCCACGTCGTTGAGGGTGCAACAACTATTTATGTCACCTTAACGGATAAGCGTGAGTTCAAAGCCAAGTTATTGGGATTGGATAAGCGCACTGATGTCGCTGTAGTCAAAATTGAAGCGCGTGATTTACCAAGACTGCCATTAGGCGATTCTTCGAAGGTGCGAGTGGGCGAGTGGGTCCTCGCAATTGGTTCACCTTTTGGTCTAGAAAACACAGTGACTGCGGGTATCGTATCGGCAAAGAGCCGTGACACTGGTGATTACTTGCCCTTTATCCAGACTGACGTTGCGGTCAATCCCGGCAACTCTGGTGGCCCGCTCTTAAATACTGCTGGCCAAGCTATCGGTATTAACTCTCAAATCTTTAGTCGCTCTGGCGGTTACATGGGAATCTCATTTGCAATTCCGATTGATGAAGCGATGCGGGTGGCAGATCAATTGCGTACTAATGGAAAAATGACGCGCGGTCGTATTGGTGTTGCTTTAGGTGAAATGACAAAAGAGGTTGCTGAGAGTTTGGGTCTAGGTAAACCTCGTGGTGCTTATGTGCGCAATGTTGAGCCTAACGGTCCTGCAGCAGCTGGCGGCATTGAAGCTGGTGATGTGATTCTGAGTTTCAATGGGCGTGAACTTGGTAAGTCTACGGATCTGCCACGTGCTGTTGGTGAAACTAAACCTGGAACTACAGCTACTGTGCAAGTTTGGCGCAAGGGTAGCACTCGGGATTTAAGCGTTACCGTTGCTGATACAGATTCTGCGCAAGCAGCTACTAAGAAGCCAGATGCTCCTGCTGTAAATGGTAATAGTGTGAGCGCCTTGGGAGTAGCAGTCACTGACTTGTCAGATGCTAAAAAGAAAGATTTAAACATCAAGAGTGGGGTTGAGGTTACCGGCCTAGGCGATGGTCCTTTGGCCAAAGCTGGGGTTCGCCCTGGCGATGTGATTATTCGCATTGCTGATGCCGATATCACTGGGGTAAAGCAGTTTGAAGCCTTGGTTAAAGGTCTTGATGCCAATAAGGCGGTTCCGGTCTTTATTCGCCGTTCTGACAGCACCTTGGTCATCCCTGTAAGACCAAAATAAGCCCTTTTTAGCTTAAAAAATGGGGTTTTGGGCCTTTTGGGCGCCACCCATTACAATCGCTCTAAGACGACTTTTTGCAGCGCATCATTGTGGTGCGTTCTGACAAGGCGTTTTTTGAATGACCTATTAAGACGCTATGGATTTAATCCGCAATTTTTCTATCATCGCCCATATTGATCACGGCAAATCTACGCTCGCGGATCGCATTATTCAAATTTGTGGCGGTCTTTCTGATCGCGAAATGGAAGCCCAAGTTCTCGATTCAATGGATATTGAGCGTGAACGCGGTATCACCATTAAGGCCCAAACTGCTGCGCTTAGTTACAAAGCCAAAGACGGCAAAATTTATAACCTCAACTTGATTGACACTCCAGGGCACGTGGATTTCTCATATGAGGTTAGTCGCTCCTTATCGGCTTGTGAGGGTGCTTTATTAGTGGTGGATGCTAGTCAGGGTGTTGAGGCGCAAACAGTAGCGAACTGCTATACCGCGATTGAGCTTGGTGTTGAAGTGGTCCCCGTTCTCAATAAGATTGATTTGCCACAAGCTGATCCTGAGCGGGCTATTCAAGAAATTGAAGATGTCATTGGGATTGATGCCACTAATGCGCTTACCTGTTCTGCAAAGACCGGTTTAGGTGTTCATGAAGTCATTGAAGAAATGATTCGTCGTGTGCCACCACCTCAAGGTGATGCAAGCGCGCCATTACAGTGCCTCATCATTGACTCTTGGTTTGATAACTATGTTGGTGTGGTGATGTTGGTTCGGGTTGTGAACGGCACCCTTAAACCCAAAGACAAAATTACTTTGATGGCTCATGGCTCTAGCCACTTAGTTGAGCACGTCGGTGTCTTTAGTCCAAAGTCAGTAGATCGGCCTGAACTCAGTGCCGGGCAAGTGGGTTTCATCATCGCAGGCATTAAAGAGTTAAAGGCTGCAAAAGTAGGTGATACCGTGACGCACGCTGTCGGACAAGTCGGTCGAACACCAGCTGTTGTGCCATTACCTGGATTTAAAGAAGTGAAATCTCAAGTGTTCGCTGGTTTGTATCCAGTCGAAGCAAGTGAATATGATCAGTTGCGCGAGTCTCTTGAGAAGTTAAAACTCAATGATGCCTCTCTCTTGTATGAGCCAGAAGTATCTCAAGCTTTAGGTTTTGGATTCCGCTGCGGATTCTTGGGTTTGCTGCACATGGAGATCGTGCAAGAACGTTTAGAGCGCCAGTACGACATGAACTTGATCACAACCGCACCTACTGTGGTGTATCAAGTACAGCAATCTGATGGCACTATCTTGATGGTGGATAACCCATCAAAGATGCCTGAGACTAGCAAGGTCGACACCATCATGGAGCCGATCGTGACCGTGAATCTTTATATGCCACAAGAGTATGTAGGCTCCATCATTACCTTATGTGTCGGTAAACGCGGTATTCAGACAGGTATGAACTATTTAGGTCGCCAAGTGCAGCTGACTTATGAATTACCGATGGCTGAGATTGTGATGGACTTTTTCGATCGTCTGAAATCCATTTCACGGGGCTATGCCTCAATGGATTACGAGTTCAAAGAGTATCGTCCGGCCGATGTAGTCAAAGTCGATATTTTAATTAACGGTGATCGGGTTGATGCTCTCTCAGTGATTGTCCATAGGAGCAATAGTCAGCACCGGGGTCGTGAGGTAGTCTCTAAGATGCGCGGCATTATTCCGCGGCAAATGTTTGATGTGGCCATTCAGGCAGCGATTGGTAGCAATATTGTTGCGCGTGAAAACGTCAAAGCTTTGCGTAAGAACGTATTAGCCAAATGCTATGGTGGTGATATCTCTCGTAAGCGCAAGTTATTAGAGAAGCAAAAAGAAGGTAAGAAGCGTATGAAGCAAGTGGGTAATGTAGAAATTCCACAAGAAGCTTTCTTGGCTATTTTGCAGGTGGAGGGTTAATGAACTTTGCGCTGATCCTTTTGATCTTGGTCATTGTTACTGGCATTGCTTATGCTGCTGACAAGCTCTACTTTGCGCCACAAAGACGCTTGGCAGGCATTGATCGCATGCCTTTGTGGTTGGAATACACCGCAGGTTTCTTCCCGGTCATTTGCGCAGTCTTTGTATTACGCTCTTTTATTGTTGAGCCCTTTAAGATTCCTTCTGGCTCGATGATTCCCACCTTACAAATTGGCGATTTCATCTTGGTAAATAAATTTACCTACGGAATTCGTCTACCAGTGATTAATCAAAAGGTAGTAGACCTTGGTACCCCCAAGCGGGGCGATGTGGTGGTCTTCCGTTACCCGCGTGACGAGTCGGTTGATTACATTAAGCGCGTAGTCGCTCTACCGGGCGATGTGATTACTTACCAAGACAAGCGCTTGACGATTAATGGTCAACCATTGCAATACGGTGGTGGTGAGTCCTATCTCGACCCTGAGAATATGCGCTATGCAAAAATCTATACAGAGGCTTTCCCAGTAGATCTGGGTAGTAACCGTCACGAGATTTTGAATGATCCAGATCGTCCTGCAACCGTATTTCCGACCGAGCGTTTTCCAGGCTCAGATTTTTGCCAATATCAGCAATCCGGCTTAACTTGCAAAGTGCCACCAGGGCATTACTTTGCCATGGGTGATAACCGCGATAACAGTGCTGATTCTCGCTATTGGGGATTTGTACCTGATAAAAATATTGTGGGTAAAGCCTTCTTCGTCTGGTTAAATCTGGGCAATCTGGGTCGCATCGGCGGCTTCGAGTAAAGATTATGAACGCACGCGTCGTTATCGAAACCGCACCACTACAAGAGCGTCTTGGTTATATCTTCAAGAAGACCGAGCTCTTAAACCAAGCTTTGACTCACCGCAGTCATAGCAAGAAAAATAATGAGCGCTTGGAGTTTTTGGGGGACTCGATTCTCAATTGCGTGGTTGCCGATTTACTGTACGAGCGTTACTCTGATTTAGATGAGGGCGACCTCTCGCGTGTACGTGCCAATTTAGTCAAGCAGCAAGCCTTATATGAGATTGCACAAACTTTATCCTTATCAGACTATTTACGTCTGGGCGAGGGTGAGCTTAAAAGTGGTGGCTTTCGTCGCCCCTCCATTTTGGCTGACACATTAGAAGCAGTGACTGGCGCAATCTTTTTAGATGGTGGATTTGATGCTGCGAAAGGGTGTCTCAGAAAATTATATTCGATCATCCTTGCACAGGTTGATCCCAAGACTTTAGGTAAAGATGACAAAACACTCCTACAAGAATGTTTACAGAGCTACCAATTACCTTTGCCTACGTATAACGTGACTGGCACTACTGGTGCTGCCCATAACCAGCAATTTGAAGTGGAATGCTTAATTCCTAGCCTGAAGGTATCAGTAAAGGGTGAGGGTGCATCACGTCGTGCAGCTGAACAGTCTGCTGCGAAGACAGCTTTACTGACAGCCCTCAAGGCTTTGCCACAGGAATCTCGTAAATCTAAGAAAACTCGGTCTGCTAAGAAAAAAGCAGCCAAAAAAGAAGTGGCCGAAGAGCAGTTAAATCTTAAGCTGAAGGGCTAATCGTGTTTAGATGCGGCACTATCGCTATTGTTGGGCGTCCCAATATGGGTAAATCAACCCTACTCAATGCTCTGGTTGGTCAAAAGATTAGCATTACATCGCGCAAGGCTCAAACAACTCGCCATCGTATTTTAGGTATTCAGAATCGTGAAGAGGCGCAGTTTATTTTTATTGATACACCTGGTTTTCAGACACGTCTGATGAATACACTCAACAAAGCGCTGAACCGCACAGTGACAACAGCACTGCAGGATGTGAACGTGGCCTGCTTTGTGGTTGAAGCCGGATACTTTGGTGAAGATGACAAGAAAGTTTTAAAACTACTGCCTGATGATTTGCCGGTGGTATTAGTCCTGAATAAGTTAGATCTCTTTAATAGCCGGTTTCAGACGCCTTCTGAGCGTGACCAGGCTTTACTCAACTTTATAAAAGATATGGCCCTGCCATGGAATCAGTTAGGCGGCCACGAAGAGCAAAAGTCTGAGTTTGCAGAAATTGTGCCGATGAGTGCCAAAAGCCCTGGTGATGTGCAAAGACTCTTAGATGTTTTAGAGGGGTATTTACCTGAAGCACCAGCTGTCTACGATGGCGATACTATTACTGATCGTAGCGAACGCTTTCTCGCTGCTGAAATTCTGCGTGAGAAGGTCTTCCGCTTTACTGGTGAAGAGTTGCCTTACACCAGCACAGTAGTGATTGATCAATTTAAGATGGATGGCAAGATGCGTCGTATCGCTGCAACTATTTTGGTTGATCGTGATAGCCATAAAGCGATGATTATTGGTGCAAAGGGTGATCGATTGAAGAAGATCTCCACTGATGCCCGTATTGATATGGAAAAGCTCTTTGATGGCAAAGTCTTTTTAGAGACTTGGGTCAAAGTAAAACGGGGTTGGGCTGATGATCGCGCTGAATTACGGGCGCAGGGTCTGGAATAAATTCTGATGGCCTCGATTCGCATCGCTGACGAGCCTGCTTTTGTATTGCACAGCATTCCCTATAAAGAAACCAGCTTAATTCTGGATGTGTTTACACGGCAATATGGCCGTATGGCCCTCATTGCTAAAGGTGCAAAGCGTCCACACTCTACATTACGCCCAGTTTTACAACGCTTTCAACCTCTCTTGGTGTCTTGGAGTGGCAAGTCGGAGTTGCGTACTCTTACCAAGTCTGAGTGGGTAGGTGGGATGCCCTCACTAGTTGGTGATGCGCTGCTATGTGGCTTCTATCTCAATGAACTGCTTGTGAAGTTTTTAGCGCGCGAAGACGATTACGAAAAACTCTATGATCGTTATGCAGAAACGATCAATGCTTTATCTAACCTCGAGTTTGAATCTAAAGGGCTAGAAGAGATCTTGCGCCCATTTGAGCTATCACTCTTACAAGAAACAGGTTATGCAGCTGCTTTAGATCGCTGTGTTGAAACCAATGAGTTACCTGATACTAAGACTCAGTATGTCTATCAACCTGAACGTGGTGTTCGTCCAGCCCAGGGCGATGATCCAGGGCATTGGCCAGTATTAACTGGTAAATCGCTACTCGCCATTGCAGCTGGAGATTTTTCTGATCCAGAAACTTTATCAGAGAGTAAGCAGCTCATGCGCTATCTACTGGGTCTGCACCTGCAAGATCAAGTCTTAACCACCAGACAAATTTTGATTGATCTCAAAAAAATCTAGTAATCTACAGTCATGACAAGTTCCCAATCCCTAGAACTCGGTATTAATATTGATCACGTAGCTACGCTACGTAATGCTCGTGGCACGCTTTATCCGGATCCTATTAAGGCAGCACAATTGGCTGAAGAGGCTGGTGCAGATTTAATTACCCTTCATTTGCGGGAAGATCGTCGTCACATTAAAGATGCAGATCTATTGGCGCTTCGCCCACTCATCAAAACGCGGATGAATCTTGAGTGTGCAGTTACCCCAGAAATGGTGAATATCGCCTGTAAGGTAAAACCTCATGATGTGTGCTTGGTTCCTGAGAAGCGAGAAGAAGTCACTACTGAAGGTGGTCTAGATGTAGTGGGTTACTTTGTAGTAGTGAAGGCTGCTACAAAGCAATTACAAGAAGCGGGTATTCGGGTATCGCTCTTTATTGACCCAGAAGAAAAACAAATTCAAGCAGCAAAAAATGCTGGGGCTACCGTGGTGGAATTACATACTGGCCGTTATGCAGACCTATCTGGTGCAGACCAGGTAATAGAGTTAGAGCGTATTCGGAAGGCAGCCCAATTTGGCAAA